>ERZ791626.69-NODE-69-length-109132-cov-6.443943_pt1 | contig 109132 bp, 142 predicted proteins | sample MGYA00510266_ERZ791626 | MGnify/ENA primary metagenome ERZ791626 (study PRJEB30046, sample SAMN00715208) | human gut metagenome | study: EMG produced TPA metagenomics assembly of the A metagenome-wide association study of gut microbiota in type 2...
ATTTATCAAAAAAACAGACTCTTCTGTCTCTGACGTACTTTAGCTTTCACAAGTGAAGTACAATCTCTTTAATTAATCTTATATCTAATACTATGAAAAACACATCTTATTAACAAGTTAAAGTAATTTTTTGTTCATCGCTTCTTATCTTTTTATGGTTAAAAACTGTTATATCACAAACACTTAATACAAAGTTCCATTTTCTATTGTAACATATTTTCACCCACCATATTAAAGATCAATAGCCACAAGTGACAAGCGAGTGACAGAAAAAATGCAATTAAATGAAACTATATCTTTGCATTTATAATAAAAACACTTTTCCAAATGTAAATGTTCACCCATGTTTCACTCATATAAAAATAAAAAGGAAAGCATAAAAATAGCCTTCCTTTCTATAATAGCATAAATAATATTTTACGCACTGGTCTGTAAGTAGTGATTTGACAAAACCTCATTAGCCGGTTCTACTCTACCCCTATCTATCCATTCCATAATCTCCGAACGTTTAAAATACATCATTTTCCCTGCCGGTTTATAGAACGGGATAATTCTATTGAATGTAAGCTTATATATGGCTGATTTGCTCAACTGCAACATTTCAACCAAATCATTCACTGACATTATTTCCTTTTCTGCTGACTTTTCCATTTTAATTGTTATTTGATTATTGTTTCTGCTCTTCTTTTATCCCCTCATTAAGCGAGGGGACTAGTATGGTGGCTATTTCCTCTTTCACTTTATTGTAAGATTTTCGCTCCTTTACCTTAATTATTATACCAAGAAGCACACTTATCAATAAGCTTATCCCAGCCATTAAGACAGTGTTCCACACACCACCGAGTACAATACCATACAAGCACACTGCAACTCCCGCAATAGTGGCTATGGTATCCATTATGTTTTTGATTGATTTCAATAGTTCGATCATTTCCAATGATTATTTATTAATCAACCACCTCCCACTCATTCGACAACAATTCAATCATTGTCTCTTTCCAGGGAACCATACCAAATCTGGAAGACACGTATAAGAACGGTGCTGTCATTTCGTCAAGGTTCAGCAAATTTACGGCCTCCAGAGCATCATCAACATAACTGTTTGGCAATTCAAGAGATAATCTATTAGACAATTGTTCTATTCTCCCAGGCTTCCATAAACGAATAACAACATCCGGTTTCCAACTGGGAAGTCGCATACCTTTACCTCGTTTAACTTCTTCCAGAGCGATACCAAAAGGTAGTCCGTTTCCTAATTTCTCGTAATATGTCTTTTCAAACACTTCTTTAGGGGACCAGCTTACATAACCTACATACTGAGGCGTGTTAGCTTTCCCACCATCTATGTATTCAACGAGATACCCTTCATCAGAACCATTTTCATTTTCTGGTAGTTTCCAACCTCTAAAGTCGTTATATTCTTGCCTGTTCATTGGCACTGCGTTAATCATCTTCGTTCCAATATAAGTTTTCATTGTTTTATATGGGTTTTTACAAAGCCGCCCAAGGCTATTTGTTTCTATTGAATTGTTATATAAACACACTCAGCCAGCAATACAATAAAAGTGACGACAAACAGAGATTTCCATAATTTGATTTTATTTTCATGGGTGTTCTTGTATCTACTCCACTCCGACTTCACGATCTCTTTACAGTCGTCTTTGTAATGCTCGAAGTGTTTATCAACGTAATGAGTAATATCATCCACAATGGCGTGTTTCACTTCTTCTTGTACCGATTCTGGATAGCCACGTTCATCGTAATTAAGTTCAGTAAGTACCTGTTGCCTTATCACCTTTTCAACGCCATTTATCCGAATACACATTTGAATACCACTGTTTTTGACATATCGCAAAAATTTCTCTTCAGCAATCTTTTCAACCTCTTCTTCTTTCAATTTTGCTATTGCATCAATCCGGTAGAACTCTTGTTCATCAACTATGATTATTGAGTTTTCCGGCTTCATTCGATGTATTTCCATATTGTTTTTCTATTCTTTTTTAATCTATTGCCAGTACAGGCTCTCTTATAGTATCCAACACACGTTCACAGGCTGTATGGTAATGCTTTTCTAAATTCTCAAAGCCAATAAAATGCCTATTAGTATTAATACATGCTATAGCGGTAGTACCACTTCCGATGCAATTATCTAATACAATTTCGCCTTCATTAGTATAAGTCTTAACAAGATATTCCAACAACTTCAGTGGCTTTTGGTTAGGATGAAGTGAAGAGTTCTGTGTATCTGTTTTGAAGACTTGTATACTACGCGGATATCTTTCTGTTGAATCATAGTAGTAATCTTGATTCATTTCTCCGTAGACTTCGGTTTGGCAGTTTTTTGATCTGAAAGTTTTTTTTCTTTCATGACCAGATGTTTTTTGAGGATTATAGGTACATTGTTTTTTGTAAAACACACTTATTAGTTCATGATTCCGCATTGGTTGCCTCTTGGCATTAAGAAAACCAACCCCTTTCACTTTATCCCATACCCAGTCATATTTATACCACTCAATATTGCTTAGTCTTAAATAACTAGAAAAAGGTTCCGCACCAAACAATACAATAGCCCCATTAGGTTTAATAATACGTTTGTATTGTTCCCATAAAGGTTTGAATGGAATTATTGTATCCCATTTACTTTGAGTTGTTCCATAAGGAAGATCGCATATTATAGCATCAATGCTTGATGCTGGAATACGTTTCATTCCTTCAAGGCAATCTTCATAATATATCTTATCTAGCTCCATCTTATCTCTTTCTTTTAGAAAAGCACAATATACGAAATGGACTACCGTCTCTCGTTTTGGTAACTCCTTTCACTGCTCCACTAGTAATCTTATTCGCCAGTTCTATTTCAAATGGCACTTCTTTCATTTTATTCATTTGTTTATTGATTTGTTACTAAAATTCATCCAAAAGAAAATAACTCACGCTCTAATCGTTTAGTCAAATCTTCATATTCTGTCATGGTTATATTACAAATTAAATTTATCAAACAGTCCGGCAGCGTAGAATAGCCAAAATTGTATCGCCACTACAATAAGAGAAATCACGAAGTTGTAACGGCCAGTTCTAGGCTGTCCATGTTTTGCTAGTGTGAAAAAAAGATCCCCAAACGCAAGGACTATTATTATAAGTGTTGCTATCATATTATTTCGATTACTTCTTTATTTTGATTTGACTAACTGGGAGTCCGAACTTCGCCGCGATCTCATCCAGGGTGAGTTCAATTGCTTTAGGTTCGTCAGGAAAGATGTTTTCGGGGGAGACATAAAGCTTAAATACATCTTGAATATCTCTAAGACTATATAGATTATAACATGCGCTGTTATTTCCTGTATTTATTATGCTAAATAATTTAGGATGAATTTGGCATAATTCATATATGGTATCACATTCGCCATTTACTTGTTGTACCAAATCCCCATCCTTGAAATCATTGTACTCTTTAATTTCTTTCTCTGTCATCATATTGTGTAGTTTTAAAAACTCTTGTGCGGTAATTATCTCATATCCCGTTTTTTTGTAATAAGAGAAGGTTGAATGCCTACCACTATGTAAACTATAGCAAGTTTCTTCTTCATTAATTTTCCAATAACTTCTAAATAGGTAATCTTCTCCAACAGACCACTTATAGCCTAACTTATGCGCTATTGTTAGCACTTTTACGGAATCTTGTTCTGTTGCACAATGAACAACCGTATTCTCGCCAATCCTTAAATCCCCCTTTTCCATAATTAATCTGATAAAAAGAAAGCCCGTCGTCAAACAGGCTTCTATTGTGTGTATAGTGTAATTTATTCTTAAATTATGATTTTCCAAATAAAACCATGAGCCGTTTAATTATATCTGGATGCTCTCCGCACCGCCCGACCCCATTCTTTCATTAGCTTGCTATAGCTACCTTCAAAAATTTTGCATGCCATATCGTACATTTCCGGAATCATCTTCAACTCCGTTTCTATGTAGTCCATTTTGTTCCCGCTATAATTCATATTGTTCATGCGAGTGCCTATATTCAAATGATACTTTCTTTCAAATTCAGAATACAGCAAATGCCATGAACCGCGAAATGTATTGCCTTTATCTCCTCTAACAATCTGATTAATTCTTTGCCGCATATCAGCAAGAGGGATTTCATATATCAATCCTTCAATTACATCTCTGTTGTGCTGGTTGTCTTCAACAAGCTTTTGATTTTTCAATTCCAGAAGTTGCTTGGCTTTTTCTGTTTCTACCAACGTTTCCAAGGCTTCGATGTAATTCTGAGGAAGTTTAGGGTAAGAAGAGTAATTACCAGTTTTTCGTATTTCCTTTAAAATATCCTTCACTCCCTTCTTAAATTGTTTAGCTATTGGTTTACGAGATAGCATGAGAACTTCGTATAAACCGTCTTCAGTAAGTAACCACATTTCCTGCTCTCCTCCAAGGGTCGGAACAATCTTCCGAACCTTTTCTTCTCTATCTACCGATTGAATCATCTTATTTATACTAGACAAATCGTATTCAATCCATAACGCAACATCTTTTGCTAAGAATAACGGATTTTCCACTGTACCATAAACAGTGAGTTCTTTACCTAACAAGGTAGTCTTTTGTAGAACCTGAGTGGTTCTTTCTTCTCTAATTAAACTTCTTTCCATTTTATCATATAATTAATTATATCTAATTGCACCTTCAGCAAGGTTTAACGGTAATTTTTGAGCGAAATCCAAAGCCACATCTTCATGCATCCATGTTCCAGGTTTCAATCCACCTCGTTCTGTTCTAACTAACTGATTCTCATCAATGTGAGATTTTCTCACTATGGCTTTAATTAACTCATTAGTAGATGGTAAACGCAAATAATCAACAGGTCGTCTTCCAAACACCTTTGCCATCTCAGTAGCATTCACCATTACACCATTTCCAGTCATAAAGGAGATTTCACTTCCCTTATACTTAAAAATATTCACTTCATTCATATAAAATTAAATTACAATTGGATTGTACCCCAAACAAGATTCGAACTTGCGCATCTTTCGATACTAGATTCTAAGTCTAGCGCGTCTACCATTTCGCCACAGGGGTGTATCAAATTTATCCAGTTCTATTCTCTCGAACCAAACTGGAAGCTAAATATTAAAACCACAATAAAATAAAAATGCCTAAGATTTGTGCGTCCCCAGATGGATTCGAACCACCGACCAATACGTTAACGGCGTACTGCTCTACCAACTGAGCTATGAGGACATATTTACCTATTCTCACGAACCGGTAAATTGAATTTAAAATATGACTAATACTATGTTACAAATTACCTCACACTTTAAAGAACAGGGAGAAGAACCAAATAGAGAATCGATTACTTGATTCAAGCTTCTTCATCTCTTTATTTCTGTTCTGTAGTTGCTTTATTTGAGCAGCATTAGAGTTCCTAGTGTTCTTAATCTTCTCATTGAGACTCTGTAGATCCCTCTTTGCAACTTTAAATACCGATACGATATTTTCTCTTTCCTGTTTAAAATTGTTGTCCATATGTCTTTTCTATTAATAATTGATGTGGAAAGAGATGAAATCGAATCATCTTAGCCGTATTTTCAGTCCGATGCATACACCACGTCTGCCATCTTTCCAGTATTTGTTGCGGAAGCAGTAGGACTCGAACCTACAGAACGTTTTACTGTTCGGCACGTTAGCAGTGTGCTGGTTTCACCATTCACCCATACTTCCAATATTTGTAGCGGGACCAGGACTCGAACCTGGGTCTTAAGGTAATGAGCCTTACAAGGAAACCATCTCCTCCACCCCGCAATATTTTAAGAACGAGAGCTGAACGCTCTAAAAAAAAGGATGCCTACGTTAATATTAATTATATCAGCCCTCGTTCTAAATAGCACAACGCTTTGTGCTACTGTGCCTAACCTATTTATTTCCAAAATCAGCGGGTGTTTCGCCCCACGTTTTATTGTCCCAATGCATCACCTTTATCGTCTGGAGATCTACATCGAAAGCTTTCAAGAATATCTCTGCTTTCATCAGATCCTTGTTCTTTTTCTTGGAAGCTGTCCGCTTATTGTTGAACCAAGCAATTGCTGTCATGCTATCGGTATATATCTCACGCGGCTGGAAGTCATTTTCAATAATATACTTAGCTGCATCTACAACCGCTAAAAATTCTCCAATATTAACTGTCTGATCTCCAAGATTTCGGTAGAATATTTGCTCTCCAGTTTCCAAATCTATACCTTGATTCTCGGTTATACCCATTCTAGTTGAGTGAGCCGCATCTGTTGCAATACCTCTTACCGGTCGCTTCATATTACCAATACATTTTAGCTGTCGGAATCATACAAAGCTTTCCATCGTTTGTAGCACTGGGGGAATCATGAACTGTTGAGTTTACCCAGAATTTGCAAACAGGTTCATCGAACTTCCCTTCTGTTATCCCGTACAACTTTATAGTATCATAATACCACTTTTCCCCCTGCGCCTTAATCGCTAATTTCTTTCGCTTTCTAGGCAGCTTGGCTTTTCTTCTTGATCTTAGCTTTGAATCCATCTTTCTCGTATAATTTAACAATACCTACAGCCTTTTCAATAAACTCTTCTACAACAGCGGACTTGTTCTTAATATCATAGCGCTTCTCTAGGATATCTACGCAGTCAGCTATATTTCTCTCCGACTTTCGAACACCATCTTTAGGATCATAAAGAATGATCTTGTTTCCGAATATCACTTCGACTTGATAGATTTGTCTTTTTAAATAAGACATTACCACCTCTGCTTCAAATTCTACCGGTTCCGCTTCAACAACGATATACCCACTCTTTTCCTTCATCGGGATTATCCTGCATTGATACAAAACTTTAGGAACAATTTGATCCTCCAGCCCAAAATCAACCAAACAGATTTGCTTTTCTACTGGGCTATCTTTTCTAACTCCAATAAACCCCTTATGTTTATCCTTGTGAACAAAACTCATAAAAGCATTTGTGTCCTTTGATTTCTCAAATTTCAATTTCACATTTACAGCTTTGTAATTATTAGTTTCCTCTTTTTTCATATCAATTTTATATGTAAACAAAAAGTCACTAACTATTGCCTATTAGACAGTTGTTAGTGACACAAATATATGCACCAATTACGACATCAACAAATATTTTCAGATTATTTTTTCACGTAATTAACTGATTATCAACCAATTAATAGAATAATCAAAAATACAAACTAAACCTTATGACGTATTGATTACCAGCAAATTACACATATCTATAAACATTATGCTTATAGAATAATGAAATTAATAATCATTTCTTCTATTTTCCTCTAACTTTTTAATATCTGGGAGGGCATATTTCCCATTTTCTCCCACATAGCTAACAATTTTAATGCCAAGTTCACTGTCCGATATTTTCTCCACAAAATACTGAAGAAACGATTTTGGGAACGATAAAATATCAAAGTTATCCTGATCCGTGAAGATTAAATAACCAGTAATACTGGAAACTTTCGCCGCATCATCTGCATACGCTTCGTAAATATCTCCAATACGAAACAGTACTATAAAGTTTGGATACCGATTCTTATAGTACCGGTACACTTCTTGTTTCTGTAAAGTCATGGCTTTGATTTTATAGATTTATAGATTCAATAACACAGTCATCACAAAGATTTTCGTTACGATTACTCTCAGCCTTTGATATCTGGGAGCCGCACTTTTTACAATAACACAAGAATCTCTTCTTGCCGTATATAGCACATTCGACTTGATAGGTAGTGAGCTGATATTCTTTACAAAGTAATTTGATTATTTGACCGGACTTTAACTTAGTCTTTTTTCTTAATCTTTCCCAGTCAATGCTTGCCAATATACACTTTGCCTCTGATACATTCAAGACACCAAGGCCATCTATTTGATGTATTCCTTCAACTGGAAGGCCGGTTATTTCGGATAACTTGTATGCATCCTTTTCGCTCAATCTGATATTCTTCTTCATAATCTTTTTACTTTAGAATATGAAGATTGTGACTGGCAGGTTTTAAAAACACCCACTATATCACGATTACAAAGAGTTAATGTCTGTGCTGGAGGTCTGTTTATCTTCGGTTTCGTTCAATATAATCCCAAATACTTTACAGTCTTCCTCAAAGGATTCAGGAGTAACTTCTTGGATGAACATATCCATCTGTTCTAAAATTATCTTTCCCATTATGATTACACATTAGTCCGTTAAACATTTATATAGAACATACACAAAGAACCAAAATACAATAGTTTTACAAAATATAGGAAGACAGTTAATCCAAGTGTTGGCATCATTCCAGGTGAAGCCAGTTTTATAGTCAATCCCTTTCGATAATAAGTATTGCTCTGAATAAGTTTCAGCCACTTCCGGAAGTACAGAACAACATCTATCCTTATGATATTTAGAGAACCATTGTCTTACAGGCTTGAAACATTTATCGCTGCCATATTCTTTTATTATAGCATTTAATTCAAGTTCCTGTTCGGCAGTGATAGTAAAAGCCGCCTCATTGTATCCACTGGTAAAAGAATACTTCCCATTAATCGCATATACTTTGATGTCTTCTGGGAAGTTTTTTATCGGATACATTTTATGAGAGTTCATAAAATTATTCACAAATTCATCGCGTTCTATCATGTTTAGACTAGGGAAAAGTGTAATTATATCTTTATATAGACTTTTTCTACTATCACTTCCAAACATAACGTCTCTAATCATTGCATTTTCAACATAAGGTGGTACATATACACACTTGCCATCTCCAACTGATACAGTATAGTCTTCGGAGTTATAAAAAGGAACTTTTTTATTTGCAAACTGTGAGTAATAAAACGTCATTGGACGTAATTGTTGGCATTCTTCTTTGTATTTAACTTTTTTCATTCTATTGTTATTTTATATCCAAAATAATGAAATAATTGTATGCAATTATTTATCGTAAAATTTCTTCCGTTTTCTATTGTTAAAATTGTAATATTCGTTACCCCCAATCTGTCAGCAAGTAGAATCGAATTGTGTCTAATATGCTCCCTTCTGCTTTTTATAAAAGCTCCAATATTATCCATATCCACCATAACCTTATCGTCTATACTGACAGCGTACATGTTTACATTTAAGGGTTTCAGGTAATTAAACAATGTTTTTATTGTATACTTTTTATCTCCCCCTTCTAATTCGCGAAGAGACTGCATATTTTGATTAATATCTTTACATTTTTTCCCAGATGCCTTTCTTATAGCTTTTACAATCTCACCAATCCTCAACCTTTCCTTTTTTATTTCATCATCACTTAAAGGCTTATATATATCTTCCATCGCTTTCTTTGCCGCTTCAACCCTACCTTCCATTATTTCATTCGGCTGGAAGGAAACATCGTAACCTAAAAGATCTACAAATTGAAGAAAGCCATCAACACCAACAGACAGATCTCCATCCACAATTTTATTGACCATATACCCCCGCATCCCTTTATGAGCGATATTTTTAGGATTTGTAAACTGAAGTCGGAGCATTTGATTGATATATTGACTCAATGCCCCGGGTTGTTTTATTAGCTTATTCTTTTTCGTATCTCCATCTTTACTGACCAGAAGAAGACGCATTCTTACCACTTTAAGGTATTTAAACAAGAAATCCAATTTAAAATTATGCTCTCCTGCCTCCAGTTTTAATGCATAACTCTGGGAAGTACCAATTCCCTTGCTAATACTATTTCCACTCTTAAACCCAGCCTTCTCCCGAAGTTTCACGAGCTCCTTGGACAACTCTTCTCTAGTCATATTTCATTTTAAACTTTTAGATTATGAAACAAATATAAAGAACTTAAATGTATTTGGCAAATAAAAAAAAAGAGAGGTTTAAAAAACATCTCTCTTCTGAAAATTATTAATCCAAATATTTTCAATCTTTTTTCATAACAATATTTTCGTAATCTGTAAAGTACTTCCGTATCCTTTGAATCTGTGCTTTTGTTATGCTTTTAAAAAGAAAGACGTTCTTTGCCTTTTCAATTCCATAAGATGCAATAAGTTCTCCAAAAGATGTATTCATAAATACAGCCGGCATAGATCCCACTTCGCTCATATTCAAAACAACGGTTCCTCCATTATCTATAGTCTCTTTTGCTATTTTAAACAATAACACACCTGCTTCTGGATATTGATTATCCTTCAAAATGTCTCTTAATAATACTACACTTTCCATATTATATTACTACTTTTCATTTGTGACTCACTATCTTAAAAAAATCACCTTCACTATCCTCCCGGACTATGAAGGTTTTGCTACCTTTGTAGCGATAAAACTAAAATTTAAAATATAATCGCATGGATAAAAACATAATAACCGAACACAAAATCCCAAATCAATATTACGAAAATGAGCACAAAGAAAATAGCAAATTATCTATTCAATCCTATCAGAAACAATCTGAATTCTGGCGGGACATACTCGTAGTGAGCGCAGGGCTTGACGGGATATTAGTTTCTCTCCACAATAATTTTCCAGAACCGCTATGTACCCGCGTGGTATTTCTTTGTCTGATATTCGTGTTGACCATTGGTGTGAGTACATCTGGCGTAACTTTATATAACTACGCAATGCTTCTTGAACGTCACAGGCAAGAGGCTGAGAGCGAATTATTATCTGCATTGAAACAAGATCGTCTGGCGTCTGAGGTACAAACTGGTTTATCAGAGAAGGAGGGGTTTGTAGAACGGTTGGCTCTGTCCGCGTTGCTAAGTACACCTTTTCTATTACTCGCATACACCATCCTAAAAATGTGTGCGCAGTGACCTTCTCTCTATTTTTCCACAATGGCATTCTCCAGTAATATTTTTCTGGGAGTTTACAGGATGGCCGATAATACGGGTCATCTATAAGAGTATATGGTAATTCTGTTATGCAATCAGAAGCGGCATTCTCTGATCTGTCAGCTTTTTCAAGACCTAACAAAAAGCACTCTAATTTCCGGATCGAATCATTAGTCTTCACATATATTTCAGATGTCATCCGATCAGAATAAACCGTTTTTCCATCTACTTCAACTTCTCTTACGATGTAATTGTCCTCATAAAAAGACTTTTCGGGATTTATTTGTGTACCATAATGACTAATCCTGATAGTAATAACAGTTTCATCAGTTTTCTCTTTCATATTATTGTTTATTTAAATAAAGGACACACCCGAATAAAAGTAAAGTGTCGAATTTTAAAATTATTACGGGAATGGGTATGCCCTTTGAATATTATTACTACTTTTGCTCTTGTCGAATTTTTAAAATTATAATTTATGAAATTAACAGAAGAACAACTGCTGAAACTTCAGCAAAATCTTAAAGTAGGTCAATGTCCTAATTGTGGGTGCAAAGAAGAAAAAACACTTAGTCCAAACGAGATACACCTCGTATCGTTAGATATCGATGCGAAAAAAACTGTAGGACTTGATAGCTTAGGCTCATACCCTGTTATTATGACTGCTTGCCCTAAGTGCGGGTTTATCTCTCTTTTTGACAGAAAACTTTTGTGTAGATAATTCTCTATCCAAACGCCATCCCAGCCCTTTGATTTCATTTTCTTTAATCAGAGGGTTGCTTTTCTTACAATTTACTTTCTTCATATTTTAGTTCTTTATTTTATATTGTTATATATAGGTTTTATAAAGCCGCCCAAGGCTTATTTATTGTCTCCTACTTACCCGTTTCGCGAACTTTCCCCAATCTTCCATGAGTTTGTTATAGTTGCTTTCAAATAATTTGCAGGTTAACTCATACAATTCTGGAATCATATTGAGTTCTTTATCTATGAAGTCCATCCTACTACCATTGAATAGTCTGTTATTCATACGAACGGTTGTGTTTAAGTGGTACTTTTTATCAAACTCACAATAAAGCCTATTCCAGTCTGACCGGATATTATAAATACCACCTTTCTGAATAATCTGGATGATACGCTGTCTCATATCGGCAAGCGAGATATCTTCTATAAGACCTTCGATCACCTCTTTCCGATACTGATTCTCATCGGAAAGTTTCATGTTTTCCAGAAGTAAAGTCTGCTTCTCCTCTTCATTTGCAACCAAAGCTTTCAAAGCATCCAAATAATTTTCTGGAAGGACCTTGCGAGTTACTTCTTTCAGTTTATTCTCACAGGCAATAAAGTACTTCCGAGCCTGTTTACCTTTCTCGTTGCCTTCTACCATAGAAAGTTCCTTTGCCATGTCGATAGAAAGAGCATATTCTTTCTGCGGACGACCTCCGGAGGGGTTATTCATAAAATTATGAAAAACCTGATAGTCCTGATTTTCAGCGAAATCGTACTTCTCTATTCGATTCTTTATCCAATCAGAGAATTGCTGTTTACTTCCCAGAAAAGCGTGCAAATCTCTCGCATTCACAGCTCTCTTTCCGTCATTCTCCGTAATAGGAATTAGCTCCGACCCTTGACTTTGCTTTACCATTCCAGCCGTATCTTTAGCTGGAGGTTGACCATATTTCTCTCTGATCTCAGGTAACACTGTCATATATATCCATTCCTCATATTCTTTAGCAGCATGGCAATCGGTTTGAATAACCCGGTACAATAATGCCTCTTCATTTACAAAGAACTCACTTTGAACTTTACCTCTTTCATTTGGAGCATCTTTAATCAAAACCGTATCAGGCTTTAATCCTCTCACTACTATTGAAGTCTGTAACGCCAATATTCGGCATATATCTGGGAGACAGAACCAAGGACTTCCATCAATCATTAGGACCCTAGTCTTGTCGAATTCTCTTTCAAAAACTATATGTTCTTCCATTGCTACATTTTTACTTTCACCAAAACCTCAATCTCCACGGGGGCATCTCCATAAGTCAATTCTGGGAGACCAAGAAGCTTTATACCTCCAGGGCTAATTGGTTCAAACGGATCTTCAAACTTCCAGCCTGTATCCATCGCTCTTCTAACCGGAATTTCCCGACTCAACCATCCCCAGCCCTCTGTATCAACACAGAAGAATATGCTGTCCTTTTTACCAATAAACATCTCTACCAATTCTTCGGATGTCATCTTTACTAGTGGGATCTCACCTTCCTCATAATCTCCCCACATATCAATACGAGACTCACATTCACAGAAGGCAACATCTCCATTATCAAACTTAAACCATTGATTTAAGTCGCTTATATCTTGCATAGACGCAATGGACAGAAACAAAGCTTTATGTTTACCACAATTTACAAACCCCGGCAACAAACAAATCTCTCTAACTAAGAAGTATGCCCCATTTTCGCACGCAATACCCCAGTCTTCGGTATCATTACCCACATTATCGAATGAACACAACGTATTCTTTCTATACCCACGACGCTCTAAAACATCGCATAGATATTGAGAGCTATCTTTTATAAAACATTTCTGAATAAACATATCATTTATTTTTTCGATTCAACTCACTTATCAATTTCTCAAAATCTTCTTTATATACCAAGACATGTTCCGGGTCATTATAAGAAAAGGCTATGGAGAACAGGCTTTCAAATTCCCTATCAACCAAAACCTTATTTTCCGGTATATTCTCCCTACATTCTCTTATTATATGCCGATGTAACCTATGCCTTTCAGGTTTGGGTGAAGGAGGAATATATGAACTTATGGAAATATGCCCACATCTAAAGCAAATCCACTTTCCAGAACAACGGCTGTGGAAATGTCCAAATACCTTACACAAAATACTCATGCTATATGTTTCATTATTTATCCAACATTACCCGAACAGCAATTATTGCTATTATCAGGAAGACCGCCAAACACTTAAAGATTTTTATATATCTGGTGAATCTAAATAGCATACAAATATAGCCGGCACTTCCTATTGTTAGTCCGGCTATTATCAATGACAAATATATTTTTGATAACATGTCTATAAATTTATTATTTTAATATTAGTAATTTTGTTTCTAAGACGAGCTTATCTTTATCGGCCACGGTAGCCATCTCCTTATATGTATCTTCAAGTAATGCCAACATTATTCGGTTGCTTTCTTCATGTGACATACTCTTCCAGCTTATATCCAATGACTTTGCGATCTTCTTGGCCGGAGCAAGGAATTCATTATCATCTGGAAGCTCATTGATATCAAAAGGAGAATCATCACCTAGACCGAACAAATACCGACTCAACCTCATGTATTTTTGGTAGATATTTAAAAGACTCTCCTTATTATTTATTGCTTTCTTTTCCGGCATATTATTGCTTTTTCATTTCGTTTTCTACTAACTCAACCAAATCATGTTCGGAAGAGTAAATTTCGTTTGGAGGAACATATAGCGTTATCCCGGCATCCACTTCCTCAGCTTTCTGGGAGACAAAGTACCCATCTTCTGTTACCATGTTTTCCAGCATATCTGTCGTTGCTATGGTAACAGTCTTTTTGCTGGAAGTATTCCTAAACACATCTATTTTCACTCCAGGGTAACATCTTCTACCCCATTCTATCAAAGCGTACTCCACATTAACCGCTAACCACTCCTTGTTGGCATTTTAAGTATTCACGTATCAAATCTTCATCTATAGACTCCAAAAGTTTAAAGGCATCAGTCTTAGGCACATAAGCCATGATATTAATAGCTTTCCCTACTGGAAGGAGTTGAACACAAGTTGCGGTCACGTCTATTAATATACAATCTTTAAGATTATTGTTTTTCATCTTACACCACCTGTCTCCAATCTTCCGGCTCCCAGTTGTCAGTGTTGCAATGAAAGCAATAGCCTGTAATGGGGTTAGCTTCATGAGAATGGGAACCACAAGTTTCACACCAATACCTTTTATCAATATTGGGCTCTAAATTCTTATTTTCTTCTCTTGTCTTTTGAATTCTCTCTGTGAGTATGTCAGCCATAGCAGGATTGTCAAATGCTCTTCCATCGTGCATTAATATGATCTCATCGCAATCCATGAAACCATGTTTACCCCAGCAGATCTTCTTAGAAATCTCCTCCCTAGTCTCCATATCCAAACCTGGAAAGATATCATCCAAAACTTCAATAACTGACTGCTTATACTTTTCGTCAGCTTTAGCTATTGACTCATTTAATCGGTCTATTTTATTCATTTTTGTTTGGATCTTAGTTGTTTCAATTCTTCAATCATCCTTTCAAGGCGATTGTATTCTTCTCTCCCGGCATCGTAATCAAGTACGATACAGTCACGGCAAAACTCTAACCGCTTAATTTGCAGATCTAATGTTTCATTCATATCTTTAATTGTTTTAAATGATTCTTTAATGTCTTTTGTTATTATTATTCTCCTTTAAACTTATTATTAATTGTTTTCAAGCAGTCCTTTACGAACTTAAACAGAAGGGCATTGCCTATCAATGACAAGGCAAGCCCGATTAGTAAGATTGTTGTTATCATGGTTAGCGGTATAGGAGGAAGTCGTTCCAGAGGTCAATAAATTGGGTTCCGAATTGTTTGGCGCGTGCGTCTGATATGAAGCAAAGCCGAGAACCGAAAGACGCACGCGCACTCGTAGCCGTAGTAAACGTAGACTCACAAACGAAGCCCGCAGTGCCATTCTTTCTAAACCAAGGAAACCATTTGTATTGGTTGGTATTGTCAAAGTCAGGCACAAATTCATCTGCTTTGTTCCATGCTTCCGCTATCACTATCAACTTCTCCAGCGCAATAAGTGCTTTTTGGTGGTTTTTTGCATCTCCACCTAAATAGGCTGTTGCTGCCTCGTAGCTGTCTATAACTGGTTTATGAGTGCTTATCACTTCCATCAAACACGTTTCCTTGCCTGTTGTTTCCACAAATTGCATTGCACATTCTTCTGCTTTGTAGTAGGAATCAAAAGATGCAATAAATTCATTGCTATCTGTTACTAAAACTCTATATTTACTCATTTCTTTATTGTTATTCCTATTATTAGTTAATCACCTCTCTATCTTCAACATAACATTCTTCCACTTCATAGGTTAGACCATTGAAAGGATTATCAGCACTTAATTGGCACCCGAACCCAGTTTCGAATTCGATAAACTCTTCTATTTGCTCATCTGTTGCTTCAACATCAGGTAACTCTATTAGTAATTGTACTACTCGTTTCATATCTTAAATTTTATAAGTTCAATTTCAATAATTCAATAACTTCTTCTTCGGGAATATCGGCATCGTATTCGTACCCTTTTTTAATTGCCCATTCAACCATCGTTCTTGCTTGTTCATCGGAAAGTTCTTTTCCGTTCACAGAGAAAAAGCCACTAAGATTTTTTCGCCAAGCCCATCTCTTTAGGCCTCTTAGACTTGTTTTTATAGTATGCGTTGACATAATTTGCTCCTTTCTTTCTTGTTATGAAGGTTTATTAATTACCAAGTCGCACTCAGGTGCCCATCCTAATGACTTCTTACCGTCCCAGACATCGTACAGCCATTCGTCAATGTACCCCTTTTGTGGATTGAAATTAGAATGATGGAGGTTAATTATCTCAACCTCTTTGCCAATCTTAGATTTATCCGGGTGATTGACTATTTTTACTCTTTCTCCAATTCTAAATTTAGCTTCCATTACTTCCGTTTTTTAGTTGGTATATAAATTGGGGATGCTTTCCCTTTATTGTTTTTATTTATGCCATTCATTTGGTCAACCATTTTTTGATTGAAGATGGTTGAACCGGCAATACCTTTGATATTCTTTCCCATATTAGCTCCTTTCTTTATTTAGCTAAACAGTTCCAACTGTGTTTCACACCATCTAACTAATCTACTTTCATGTAATCCAATGGGAATTATGCTCTCGCTTGAGTAATCTGCAAGCCTTTCAACGTACATGCCGTCAGCTTCACCGATAATGAGCCTTATTTCCTCTTTGGCAATCCAGCCGTCCGGTAATTTATATTCATCTGTTGGTATAGAAAATAATCCATTACGTGGTACAGTGTATGGCTTGTAATTGTATAAAACCTTTTTGCTCATTACTAATTTGTTACGAGCCATCCACTAACAAAGAAGATGGCTCTAATTTATTACTCTGTGATAATAGAAAGCTGACCGCAAGCAGCACCATTTTCTACTTCACTTTTTGTCGCAACAGCAACAGCATATTCATATCCTGCTGCCTCTAGTTCAAGTTTCATTTTTTCTGTCATAATGAAATTTTAAAGGGTTTATACTAAATTGACTCCCTCGACAACACCTTTGCCGAGATTGTTTTTTTCTGATACCGTGTTTGGGTTAATCGGACTAAGTTTTATAAAGAAGTCTTTTGGTGGAAAGTTCTCTTTCAACTTCTCTATATCAAAATCTTTTTCATCAACCAAAGTTAGGTTCAATGTGGTTTTCAGATTGCTTCGAGTTGCTATCATTCCAAGCTCTGGGATAGTCATTTTCTTCTTATATGGTATAAGCCAGTTCCGGTGCTCTTCATCCAAGCTATGCAAGCTAATTTGAAGCGTTATATTATCTTTTATCCAAGAGAAATCACTATGCTTAATTCCAATCGTTGAAACATAATGGTGAGCATCAGGATAAATCTCCGAAATACGCTCGATAGCTTCTTTTACTGCTTCAATATTCAAGAATGGCTCTCCCATCCGAGTATAGTTTATCTTAAACTCCTTTGAATGCAAGGGATTAAATCCAGCTTTTGTAACAGCAAACCAAACTTGATTTACGATTTCATCTGCGGTCAGATTGCGGTAACCTTTCATTTGGCCTGTTGCACAAAACTTGCAACCAACCGGACAACCACTCATAACAGACACGCCTATCATCCATCTTTCAGACCTATCACCAAGCCTATCATTATCTAACATATTCTGTTTTCTACCGATAGCATCCTTTGTGTAATACGGTAGAAAAGTGTCAGTCGTTTCAATTAACTTACCATCTTCCAACTGGAGACAGTAAACAGTGCCATTGGCAAAGTTCTTTTGTTTCTTAATATTCATTTCTATTTTGTTATTCGCTAATTGCTCTTTCAAAATCATCGTAACCTTCGCATTCGAGAAAAGCCTTTAAAGCTATGTCCTTATAGCACATAGCATCATAGGTAGTTCTTTCCACGCACACAACATTTTGCGTATCGAGATACATTTCCAAATGCATTATTTCCAAATTATTTTCCTTTAATAATTTGGAAATAAGTTCATTGCTTTCCAAAAAAGGGTTAGCTGGTATAAGTTCTATATCAGCTTCCAAAGCATAGTCTGGGATGACTTTACCATCGACTTCAACACGATATAAATCACCTTGCCTATGTCTTATTACACCTGACTTTCCTACTACATCCAGCATGACTGGACAATCTAATACTCTCACTCTGTCACCTACTTTAAATTTTGATTCCATATTCATTTATACTTAATATTGAACATTATCTTTGTCATACTTGCATTTAAATTCATGCAGTTCACAAATATTTGTATTTTGCGGTTTTCCACCGCACCACCACCTGTTAGGGCAGTAATACATACTTATCGCATACTTCAACCGTATTATGGTTTTATCATTGTTTCTCTTTTTTAAATGGATGCAATTACCACAGGTTGGAACTTTGGGTTTATTTTTCATGTTGCTTTCTTGTTTTACGTTAATCTACTATTTTCACATACTCGGCTTTGTTAATGCCGGCAGTCCCATTTATACCGTAATCGAGATGTGCACCATTACGAAGCTGTTCCATAACTTTCTTCTTGGCTTTGGTCGCTTCGGTGATCGTCTTATAATCTTGGTGTCCGATTGGGTATTTACAATATATGTGACCTACTTCAAGTTTGATACTTAATCCGAATAGGTCCTCACCTGTTTTCTTATTAAAATTGCGTTGAGTTCTGACTTGCATACCATTCCTTTCTATTTTGTTTTGAGGGTTATTTCAATAATTTAAAATTATCACTTACTAGCAATTCTTCTCGATTACTGGCAGAAAGCAACTCTGAAAGAAAATTGGAAGCATTTCTCAACTGTTGCTTTATTGATTCCAAATTCTCTACCAGCTTTTCAGAATAAGGCATGATTACCTTTTCAGTGGAACTAATTGTAGTACTATGTATTCCTACCCATCCTTCACATTGACGACTTTCAGGAATAATCTTGTTTTCCAAAATAGTAGAACTTACCTGTTCTCTCTGTCTTGCGTCATAATAAAAATGTGTTCCATTTATACTCTCTTCAAGCAATATTCGATATCCAAAACTAATTCTATCGTAGTATTCATTAGCCCATCGAGAGGAATCAAAGAACATATCAAATGCCGGATGGGGATTTCCTTTTTCATCCATCATAAAATTTCGAGTAGCTTTAAAAGAAATAGCCACCATTATGCTGGTTTTGATAGTTCTCTGTTTATACTCATAAAAAGCAGAGTTTAATACATCTTCAACGTCACTCAATTTGCTACCGGAAAGGTCATTATCTTTCAACCCTAGTTTTTGAGACATCTCATAAGGAATACTACATGAAAATACTCCATGCACTGATACATTCACTGGAATTTTTACAGTTTCATTCTTAAATGTATATTCTAAGACTTTTATTCTTGCCATTTTATTTCTTTCTTATTCAGTTTTATGCAAAATCCTTGCAAATTCTTGAAACATTTGCAAGAATTCATATTAGTTCTAAATCACGTTAAAAGAGCTGTCGCACAGCTTACAATAATACCCTCGACCCAATTCATCTACGAACGTATCAGAAGGGCTGAGAAAATATTCATGCCCACACTCCAAACAAAAAGTGTGATATTGAAATTGATAATAGGTATTTATTTCTTCATCACTTTTCCCATTATCTGCGAGATATTTCATTGCTTCTTCTATGGAGTAAAAATGCACAAGCTTTCCTTTTTCATTAAGAAGATATTCTAAACTGTTAGGGCAAATACGTCCTATTATCACGCCAATATTTAATTCCATGTTTATTTTATTTCTATTAATTATTCACTATACCCATCCTCCGCAATAAACGTAGGAACTTCGAAATCGGCATGTACATGGGGAAGTTCTTGCCAGTCCTTAAATTCGTAATGCTCATTCTCTATGGTTACACATTCTTCCTTGTCAAAACATTCGTAACCATCCTTATCTATCATATGTGTATCACTTGGGGTTGATTGAAGGAATATTTGTTGCGCTTCTTCTACTGTATTGGCGGCAACAATTACCATCCCACCAGAATATTTCCTAGTCCTCTTATTTATCCAAACTTTCATGCCACCTTAATTAAGTATTCAACATTCTTTTCCAGGCATGATACAATCGTACCATAATCAAAGTTTCCCAGCAAGTACCAAGTGTGTCCCAGACAGGTGAATTGCTTCTTAAAGTACCTGTAATCCACTATATCCTGTGTTAAACTGGTACATCTAGTCACATCCACCTTATATCCGGATATTTCCATTGTGCCGAAATACTTGGTTTTACTTTGAGTCCGGATCTGGGAAATTAGTTCTATTAATTCTTCTTCGTTCATCCTACTACACTAATTTCTTTGGTTATATAATACTCAAACGATCCATTGTCACTGAGTACCCAGTAAACAGGAGTAGAACCACGGAAGCAACAGAGATTTATTCTTAAATTATCTCCTTGTAGTACATTCTTTTCACGCCATCCAAGTAAAGACTCTCTTTTTTTAGCTTCATTTTCTAGCTTTTTCAGTTCACTAGTCTTCAAAATATCATCAGCAAACACCACACGCTCTTTAAAACAGGCACTTTTAGCATCTTTATCTCCACCATTTGCACGTCTAACCAATGTGTACAATTGGCCACGGGTGATAACCCCAGCCTCTTCTATATAAGCTATTAATTCTTTTGTATTCATAATTTCAAATTCAAATTCTACGATCTTTTCTCTGAAAAATTCATCATCTCTCATACGTTCTGTAAATGTCCATTTCTTTACAGCTTTTAGTTGTGAACGTGTAGCCCATTTTGGAGCAATAATAAAACATTTTTCAACATCCTGCTTTGTTATATCTGAGATGCTGTTTATACCATCATTAAGCCCAAAGCCAGTTCCACATTCCTTACAAGGTTTATGTGAAGTTGAAAATATCACCCCAAACCCAAAATCGCCCAGTTGCATATAACCCAATTCATCTTTTTCATTGACTATATAAGCATAATTATACAATGGATCGAGACAAATAAACACGCGATAACCTAACGACTTGACAATACCACAGTATTCTACAAACAGATTTCTTTTATTATCTTTCATATATGTATAATTTTTAAAGTTCTTCGTCGTCCAATTCTGACAGCTCTGAAATATCAGCAACACCCTCTTCAACTAAGTATTCTGCAAATTCCTTAGTTAATAATTGCATCCCATGATAACCAGTGAAAACTCTGGCTACAGTTTCTCCATCTTGATTGACTAGGATATCCCATACTTGTTTTTGTAATTCATCCATAATTATTCTTCAGTTATTTGATATTTAAAGGAATAATACTATATTTGCATCAGAAATAAAACCGTTTGGGGAGACTCCTTACAATCTCCCCAGTTTGGCAAGTACTTAGAATATCCTTATCACGCAGATATTAAAAGTAAACTTCCAAACCTTTACAGAAAGTATTATTTCCATAACCAACGGCTTTAAGGCTGATTAAAGTCAGCCGCTTTTGCCTGGGAAATCCAGGACTTTAGGCGTAACAGGTTGCAAGTGTTACGCCTTTTTTATTTATTGGAGAACATAGCTTTCATCATAAGCTATTCTCGTCATTTTACAGACCTTTTTGGTATCCATCCCTTCGCTATATGATTCTCCGACAAAGTTTGCCACATTTTCCCAAGAAATTAGATCATTAAATTTCTGGATGAACGTCAATTCTAGCCATTCATCTTCAGTCATTCCTACATAAGACAGAAAACCATCTTTATTCAACCAATCTTCCTGAAGGAACTCATCAACTTGCGTTTCTGTCATTGAAGTCCAATCCCAGTTTCCCATTATGTGTGGATGCCTGTATATTACTTGATAGGCTTTATTCTCCGGGACATACCGGCACAAACAGCCATATACAAAAAGGCTTTCTTCTTTGCTGGAATCGACTCCATGCCATGTTGTTATTTTCTTTGCCATTTTATTCTTGTTATACGTTTATTTTTGCACGGGAAATACTCCCCAATTTTCCGCCTTCTTCCATCCATGTTTTATAGCATTTATCACAAAGAGAGTTACCATATCCTGAAACATAGCGTTCGCTCCCTTTGGGTATTGATTCAGCGCATATAAAACATTTTGTATCTTTTCGGGCTACTTTCTTTGAGAAAGCATCTTCGCCTTGTCTTTTTGCATGATAAGTCATATTTATTCCTTTCTATCTTGTTTTACGTTACTCTTTCAAATGTTCATTAATACAATTCACCAAGTCCCGAATGAATTCCTCTTTGTACTCTCGATGGTTGGTTATATTAGCATCCGTAGTGGAGTGTAACCCAGCAGTGAAAAAGCCCATATAGTCATAGTCCCACACGTCCAATAAGTAACCTTTTAGAGCAAGTTCTTCATGGATGTACATCAATTTGTTTACATCCCTTTCCTGATTAAGCGTTTCAATTATTACGCAACCCGGAAGTATATCTACATCATCTTCGGTTATCTTCATTATTGTTATTGTTATGATGGTTTATACTTTCTGATAATTTCATCTTTTACCGATTCGTACATACGACTAATCCAATCACTAATTCTATCAAATATATAAGTGATAAAAATAATTGGAAGTGCGGGAATCGTACAGATACAGTACAAAGACCATAGTATTCGATATTTATATATTTTCTTCATTACTAATTTTTATTTGAAGGTTATTTAAAATCTTGATAATTCAAATTGAATTTGATATTCTTCAAAATTTGTTTTATTAGCATCATTATACTCACAAACACATGTATCTGGTATATATGTATCACCCTCTATTTTATATTGTCTGTTCTCTAAAAGAGTACGAAGAGTTTTCGAGTCACCTTGCAGCACCTTCTCTATATCTTCCTGGCTCCCAGTTAAGGTTATCCCCAGGCGCATCCAGACCGATTTTGCATTTTGGCCATCATAAGCTTTGTCAGCGCCACATTTCACAATCTTTGCAATCTCATCTGTATGCAAATTGTGTTTACATTTAGATTTACAAACAACGCTGCCCACCCACATACCTTTTGTGTACGGACAAGGAGTAAGGCATGTGTTCTTTTCATTTAATTCGTATTCAAACTTTTCCATATTCATTTTTGTCTTGTTATGGGTTAATGTTAACACCGTATTCATTCTTATCTTCCTGAGAAACATTGTACCAATTTTCACCAGTAGCTATACCTGCTATTCCTTTGCCTGTTAAGTCCTCTCTTGCTTCCAGTTTGTCAATAACAACCCGTATAGTTGGGTATGTTCCTGTATAGATGGTTGGAATAGTCCTAACAGCTTGCACCTGAAAAATATTAGGCACTTCTATGCCAAATAAATCATCTGGCACAACAGCCATAAGAATCATCTTTCCGCCGGGTGCTTTTTGACCTATCATATTAAAATATTCATTCTTCATATTAGCTCCTTTCTCAACCTATCACAAACAGATACGCCATTACCTAAATGGCAAAACATTAAATCTTCTTTCATTATTTTATTCCTTATCTTATTTGTTTTGAGGGTTCCATTGATTTTTGTGGCATAATTATTTTTTATTTTATAATACATCTTGCTAAATAATCTCGTGTTGTTAAATAATTCCATAATTTCTCTTCTGTGCCTCCAATTTCTTGACATATACCTTTCATTCTTCCATAGCATAAGTCGTAACCACAAGAAACATCTTCATACCATCGGTCAAAAACTTTGCGTCCCTCCTCTGTCAATGCAAATGAACCTAATTCAGAAAACTCAAAATCATCATCCAAATCAGGAAAAGAATCCAAATCATTTGCTATGCCAATATAGCTTCTATTAAAGACCCTTTCATCGTCACAATCGTAAACGAAGAAAATAATTCCATACTTATAATCCATTGCTAATTGCTTTAAAAATTACCAAATCCTGATGTCATAGTCTCTAAAATAATATTCCAGTTCTTTTAGTCCTCCCAAACTGTGCAGCTCACCCTCGCCAACTACTTCAATATCAACAGATATTTCATAGTCTGTTTTAATACTTACCTTAGAATTATTGAAAGTTTTTCTCACGCATTCTAAAATGCTAGAAGAATCTGCACCATTTTTTACGATATTGAGTACCATTGTTTCATGAATTTTAATTATGCAACATCATCTAACGGTCCACTATAGACTCTTCCATCCATATAATACAACCTGTCCTCATACTGGTTGTTATGTAATTCTTCCCGGATTGCATTTTCATCATTGGCCCAATACTCATATTCTTCATGCCAGCATTTGAAAAAACTGTCGTAGCATTGTTCTATCAAGTCTGTGAGCGAAAAGTTGTCCGGATAACTGCACCAAGTTTTATAATATTTGATGATAGGTTCAAGCAAGTAGAAATCATAACACATACCTGTTAGTGGACAATCATCACCTACAGATTTGATAATACGGCTTCGTCTGTATTTGTAAGTGTATTTTTCATTTATATATTTGCCTGGAGATGAATAATATTTACCCTGTGTAATGTATGGCATAATATTATTGTTGATATATCGAAATAATAACTTACCACACAGATCCTCTGCGTAAATATCATTATCACAATCAATCGGACATTCAAAAATTGGACTATAGCTATATTTAAAATTAAAGTTGTATCCGCTATAATTAACACTCCAACTACATGATTGGGTATTTGTCAATTTCTCGAAAGCTCTTAGAGACGTTACATAATCTGAATCGTAAGACTCCATGCACTGCCCCATTATATTCCAGCGTTCACGCTCAATAATTTCTTTTTGTACCTCTTCCGACAATTCATCGAAAGTGTACAGTTGCAATGTTATTGTTTTCATTGATTTAAGATTGTTGGTTTTTAAACTCCATATAAAGGAACTCTGATATATTTGACTGGAATTTATAGGATATTCCCCATGTGCCGAAAGTTTCAAAGAACCAATCAACAAGAAAGTCACGGTCCTCGTTAGCTTGTTTGCTGTCTTCACCGGCATCTAGTCTGGCGATCATGGCACTTACAAGAGGTGTGTCGTATGTAACCTCTCCATAAATATGATAAGGGTAGTCATAATCAATGTTATTGAAATTACCACAGATCCTGTGGTCCGGATTATGCAAGTATTTCTTCATATCAGAATTAAATTGCCAAGCCATTACATTGCTGTAATCTTCCAGATATTCATCCGAAAAGTTCTCCATGATAAAATCTTTATTTTCATCACCAACCAGGCTTTCACGTGCATCTTTGAGAATTTGATAAAGGCATGTCGCCATATTATCAATATTTATATACTTCTTTTCTTTCATATTACAATAGTTTTATGTATGAATACTCCAACGTCTTTCAGTCGCATTTGGGGACATAATTATCCCGCCGCAAATTTTGCGTTCTCCGTTTATCACATTAGAGAAGCCAAAGCTATTTTTTGCAAAATCACCGTATATTTCAACATGTTGATTAACTACGGTTCTTGGCCAGCTCTGTAGCGTTTTCAAGCAGTTCTCAAAACTTGAATCTTGCAATTCCGAAGCAATATTCTTGACTTCTTCTACATATTTGGATATTTCCGGGGACATTTTTAATTCCAATGGTTTGTTTATAGCTGCATATTCTTCCGGATATTGAACGGAAAGTTGTTGTATCCGCTTTCCCCATATATTATTGAATATTGAAACCATCTTATCTTTGGTTACTTTTTGAAGCTGTGCTCCATCCCAATAAAAATACTTATTATAACCCAAATCGTCCAAATAAAAAACACTTGCGATAATAGCAAGCGAATCTCTCATAATTGTAAACCGGTTACTTTCTGACGAAAAAATACTTTCTACACTGGGGCCAATAAAACACAGATGTGTTCCGTGTGTGCGCACTAACCAAAAAAATGGCTCATTGGTCTTTTCAAGATCTTTCAAATCATACTTCTCAAAATCAGAGATGCACAATTTGGTATCGTATAACTCTTTGCGCATTTGTTCAATAATTTCCGGTATCATTCCTTCCATTTTATCAACATTGATATATTTCTTTTCTTCCATGATTATTCTAAAATTAAATGGTTATGAATCTTGCATATATTATTCACAGTAACCCAATGCCGACGCACACCCAAATCCTTAGCTATATACTGTTTAGCCTGTTGGATATGTGTGAGAGAAGGGTTTAGCCTTTCATTGTCAAGAAGATTGTCCCATTCTTCCGTTCTATAGGAAAGACTGTATTCTTCTTGCATATCAATCCCATCTATGGAAAACTTGATTGTAAAGTTGGCTCGTTTTAGCATGGCTAGTTTATTCTTTTCTGTAAAAATTAACATAAGACCTATCAAGCGTAAACTCAACATACAAAGGAGCACCGTACCCCCAGTAAGCACCGCCACGATCATACGCTCCATCATAAACAAGAGGAACATATCGACAATAGATTCGCTTTCCTTCTGCATCATCTTTGGTTCCTATATTGGGGCGCCCCATAGGTGCACCACGACTACAATCGAGCTTTTTCAACAATCTATTATAAACTTGTGTGCTGGGAGATATCTTTTTAACCCTGTTTACTCGAATCACTTCCTCATTCTCAATTCCTATAAACTCCGCTCCACATTCCTTGCAAGAATACCCCTCTTCAATATTCGTTCCGTCAATATCAATTATTGCATATTTCAGAGCCTCTTCTAGGCAATATGGGCAATACAATATTCCTTTTCTCATTATTTATTGAATTAAAATTTTAGTATCTTTATTTTCCGCCAAATACACCGCCACATACGGTCCGTGCGGTGCATTCTTCCCAACATGATAGCACTTTATTCCCAGGTCTCTAAGTTTGTTGAATATTAAGAAAGAAGTCGTACTCTGGGAATATTGCAAATTGATTGACGCATCTATAAATACGCTTTCAGCCGGAACCGTTAGGGTATGGGAACCGGTGGATATTATTGCTTCCATGATTACTTAGGTTTAAGATATTCTATAGGAAAAGATTTCATTCCTATCTTAGCCACTTCACCGTTCTTTTTAACAGGAAGACAACTAATATACAACATAGTCCCCCAAATTGAATTAGTAATTACACCACAATCACCAGGACGCCGCAATACTATTTCATATTCCATTCCATTAAAACAATGGTCTTCGCATCTATATATGACACGTTGACCATCTTCAAATATAGTCGTAGCGTATTTAAAAACGCTATTATCAATTTCCTCTTTAAGCCTGTTTATTTCTTGCTTATTGGAATCCACCAATTGCCCTAATTCATTCAAGTTCATCTTCAAATTCTTCTGGGTGATTAATTTTATATTCTTCCATCTCTTTATCGTAGTCCATGTCAGCCTGTATGTCGGCTTGTATCCGGTCTTTGTGTTCCAGGTAATAATCACTAAGAACCGACAGATCCCGGCTCGGACACTCCTGGAAAAGCACTTCCTTTTCACGCTCTGGAATAGAGTCAAGTACATTACACTTATAATCCATCGCACACGCTTTCAACATGACGTAGCACATTATTAGTACTATCGCTCCTTTTATGTATGTCATAGTTTTATTCTGCTTTTACGGTCATATAGTTCTATCGCACGCTTCACTAATAAATCTTGATTAGATAAACTTAGCTCGGCGAAAAATCTCTCAGAAGCACCTCGTACACCACCTTCATTATAAGCAGATGTCCACTTACCCCAGAAATGTTGCCATCCTTCACTGGCAAATACAATTTTGCACTCTTCCTCACACCAACTATTCCACATATAGTAGAAGAAACTGGAAACGTCATTCTTTTTCATACGTTCAAAGCGTTGTTAGTTACCAGTTTGCGAGTAGCTGGGATAATCTTGTTCACACGGGTATTATTGCAAGTTAACACCTTTATATAGTTCACTTTCCATTCTGTTTTTACGATTCTCTTTTTCATAACTTTGCTTTTTAAGGATTAATAATTTGCTGCATATATCTGGAGATTGCTTCCAGTACATGTTGCTATTTTTACGTAGATTTTGTTATCTATTATCTTGGTTTCTTTAGTATCTTTCATTCTTTTGTTTATTAAAATGACAGTGATTCGTATGTTTCGGCAAGCTCTTCAGCTCTAAGCCCCAAATATCTTCGAGTGACTGCAACTGAGGTATGGTTGAATATTTCGCACAGTTTCATCAACGATAATTCAGCGTTTTTGCCGCCAAGATTGTACACTTGTCTGCCGAATGTTTTGCGAAGGCTATGGGTGCTTATTCTGTCTATATGTAAGTTATATTTCACTTTGATTCGTTTTAGTTCTTGGTTCAAATAACGCGTAGTTATCTTTTCTCCTAGCCGGTTGGCTATCACTGGGAAATCTACTGATTTTGGGTGCATCTGTTCGTAGCACTTGCGTATATGTCTCCGCAACTGTTCGTTTACGCTGATACTACGGCTTTTCCCTGTCTTTATTTCTCTTACAGTAAAGCTCTTCACATCTAATATAGTGCTCCATTTCAGTTCTAGTATATCGCTCACACGAAGTCCCCAGAAGCATCCAATACTCACAAATAAACTCATACGATAGTTCTTGTCATTGTATAGGCTTTTTATCAGCCGTATAGCTTCATCCCAAGGTATATAATCCGCTGTAGTCTCGCTTCCTTTTGTACTCATTTTTCACATAATTAAAAAGCCGTAGACATCACTGGGACACCTACGGCTTCGTTCAACAACTATATACAGAAACTATTACATCAAATTCATATTCGAATTAGCAACAAACGTGCGAATATATCCATGTCTAGCGGGCTTTTTATTGCGACGTTCCGGCATACCTTCCCGGAAAATGTCTGTTTTTTTGCGCTCCACATATACTTTTTCCATACCGTTCGGGCACACTGGTACGGGAACACGCTGGGAAAGCATTTTATATACGTCTGCTACATTCTCTTTCGTTACTTCGGTCATTCGCCCGTTATTAAAATACAGGACACGACTATTCACAGACCGCACGACACGATGAGACACAATTTTTGCTAATACAGTGGAGCGCTCTTTCACCACTAATATTTCATTTCCCAGTCCACCAAGGAACACGAAAAACCTTGCGTTTTGACTCAATAATTCCAGAATCTTACTTTCGTCATTCTGGGATAATGTGCTATAAATGGTCGCACTTATGACCTTAACGGTAGACAATCTTTTATCTACGCCTAAAATATCTCCTAATTTCATGATTCTATAATTTTAAGTTGATCCCGGTGAACCCTGGGAAAATTTGATTCTTTTCGCGCTAAATGGACACAACGATACATGCACACATACACACATACGTATACAGGCACACGCCTACACACATAGGTGCACATGAGCACACACATACATACGAGCACACATAGGCGTACACGTATGTAAACAAAAGAGCCGCACTTTTTAGGTACGGCTCTATTACGTTATATCGATATGATTTTTAAGAGGCTAAAGAGACCTTTGCAGTCGTGGCGGTTTTTACCTTGCTATTTTTTACCTTTGCAGTCGTGGCGGGTTGTTCCTCTGATATATTACATAGCGTCTCTATAGTTTCAAGCTGTTTGCCTACTAAGGATAAATAGGATGTTTGAGCGATAATACCCTTTGAGAGCTGATAAATAGCCGCTTTTAAATTAGATTTTTCAACTTTAAGCAAACCACTTTTTTCATTGACATTAAGAGCTGTTTTGTTCAACGGAATCTCAGAAATAACCGCTTTTGAAAGTTTGCCGTTACTATCTGTTTTCCATATTACAAGGTTATTAGACAAGTACGAACGGAGCAAGCGAAGTGACTTTATACCCGTTTCAATGTCCGTACCGTCAAAAGTCCGAAATTCCGTATCTAATTCGGTTGCAGCTTTAAACTCAGCTAATGCAACTTTGGCAAGGGTAGAAACGGCTGACAAAGAGTCTGTTTTGTCTACTTTGTTAATTTCTAGAGTCTTAACTGTTTTGATTAGTTCACCTTGTTTGTTTTCACGTTCTGAAGACTTGATAAGGTAAATACTGTTAGCGTTCAAAGATAAGTCGCTAAGATTCAAACCTGTAAATTTAATTTCTTGTAACATAGTTGTAATTTTTAAGTTGTTAATATTAAATTGTTTCGTTTTTCTTTGCTCTGTATTTGTACGGGCTTGCAACCGTCTACGCTCATTGTATGAATGTAGGCTACATTAAAGTTTTCAGGTTGGTATATTAATACTCAAAAGGTTTGCCGCTCTATCAGATAGTAACGAAACAAACAAATATAATTTGAATGAATCACGCTAAACAGTATAACTGCAAAGAATGTGATATCAAACCTTTCTTTTTTAACACTCTGTTAAGGAACGCTTTTGCAAACGGTGTATTTGTTTCCGAATGCTTTGCAAAGGTAAAGCAAGTTTTTAAAACAACAATATCATTTTAATAAAAAACAAAATTTATTTTCTTTTTTGGTCTTAAATATCTGATAATAAGCATATTAAATACTCAATATATTTTGTATTACATTTTCTGTTAAAATATTTCATCCTTTATTATATTTGTGCGCGTACAAGTGTACATCATTACCGCGCTTGGGTACACGTGTACGAGTGTGCGTGCGCTTGCGTTGTGCGTGTGCGTTGTGTACGCGTGTGGACAATAATAAGCCAAAAAGAAAATTAAAAATAGGACAATGAATAGACATACTAAAATATTTTCATTGTTCTATAAACGATACAAGAATAGAGTAATAAAACATATTAGTTAAACGATGTTAAAATATGAAATATATTTACATTTATTCACATATCTAAAAAAGTTTATAGATACGTTAAAATATAGTCTATTTATTCCACTTTTGTACAAAGAAGAAGTTTTAAACGTCTGATTTACAATGCATTTACAATAAAAATAAGAGGGAGGGTGCTCTTTGTGGTGCGGATACCATATATATATTACGGCCCCATTTTTGAGTTTGGTTTTCTGGTAACTACTTTCACCAAAATGATTCACTTTCCAGCTTTTCAATATCCTCTCTCCCACCCCTTCCCAAAAAGGTCTGGAAAGATAGCATAATTAAATCACAAAATCCCCGTCACCACCCCCAGCTAACCACTAATATCTAACCATAGTTTTTGCATTTTCCTATACCTTATTATATATAGTAACTTATAGCATAATGAAAAGTTCCCAAAATATAGATTTTCATTATACCATTTCCCAAATTTTTCCGGACCCCTATTTTTTGAGTCTCATTTTCCCGTAATTTCCCATTTTTTACTTTGAAGAAAGAAAGAAGTCCCTATCTTTGCACAAAGAAGGAAGAAAACAACTAAAATGTGCCTATGAAGTCCAAAAGTCAGATAAAAACCTTTTTAGCTTATAACAAACCGAAATCAGCAAATGACTGGAATGAGATTAGACTTTATTGCCAGCGTATATTTGGTCCTAAGAGAATTAATTATAATCAGGGATTTGACGCTTCGGATGGAATTACTATAGCTGAATTTGAAGACTGGATGGATAATGGCTTTTCTCCAGGCGATATCGTGTACAATGGAGATGTTATTTCAATCCTCGGAAGATGCAGCTCAAATAAAGCCCAAATTCAAGCGTTCATCAACCAGGATGAGCAACTTATCATTACCAATACAAAAACGCCAACAATGGGCTTAAAAGTGGCAAATCCGGAGGATAAATCCAAGCTTATGAATCTATTGTTAGAGAATGATAAGCAATTCGACATTTTCACCCATCAAATAACCAATAGATATATTCCCGAAAACTGGGAAAGGGTAATCATGCTATATAACAATCAAACATACTTAGCCATTGTTCGGGAGATAGATAAATACGGCAGAGTTATTCTATGCTTCTGGCAGAACCTAGAAACAAAAGAATTGCAGCATGAACCTAAAATGTATTTCTGCAACATTAGTGACTGCACGTTCTTTCCAATTGAGGAGAAAGATAAGCTTAAACTTACGAGAGCTCTTATGAAAGTTGGCAAAAAGTGGAACGAACGAATGGAAAGGATACAGCCCTTATACCTGGACGATAACAATATCACTGGAACACACTGGTACGTCAACGAGACTCTTCACGTGGTACGAAAAGAAGCCAACCCCCAGATGAAAGCTAATATGCTAAGAAAGTCCGCCGGCAACTTCTTCATTAACCAAAAAGATGCTGAGGACTTTAGAGATGGAATACTGGAAGCCCTTAGATGTATCTTAGCAAGACCTGAAGATATCCCAGAAGAATAAACCAATACACGAAGCCACACCAACAGCTTTTTAGATTTAGCTGGAAGTGTGGCTTAGTTTGTTTAATACAGAGGCTTTAAATCAACTTCAAAAGAGTCTACTACACTCTCAAAACCTCTCATAGCGTTCAAGTCCCTTATCTTATCCGCATAAAAGACTCTCTTCTGACTTATTTCATGGTTTCCGCAATCGTCCCTTCCCATTGTAGTCAAGTCTATAAACTCACTCTCAGTACAGCACGACATCTTAGACATAAAGAAGCTTAGATTATTGGGGCGGATAGAACTGCTATTGACACTCGTTATAATTTGTGTCTCGTCATTAGGTTCCCAGTCTATATTGTCGAAGTCTATAATGAAAAACTTGTCCATGAATAGATAAACCTCTTTCTCAACTGGAGTGAGCTTTTCGTATTCATCATCGTACATAGCCATAGAAATTATTTTCTGGAGGTATAACAAATCGTCTCGCTTCTTTTTAGACCTTTCCTCTCTGGTTAGCTTAGAAACATCAACAAGTTCTGGAAGAGCTCTAGTAATGTCTCTAATCATTTTAGCTGAGATGATATGATACTCCCTCCCAGCGTTTCTATAAACCTCAAAGCCTAATATAATCTCTACACTTTCCGGAGGGAGCATTTCTTTAAAGTTGACTGAGAGCCTCTTATTTTCAGTTTCTATATAGCCTTTATCAAAAGCTTCCTGAACCTCATCGTATGCTTGTCTCAAATAGTTGGCAGTAACATTACTATAACAATCAATCTTCCAACCCTCCATATCATCAAAGATATCCTTTACCGGTCTTTCTTCATTGCCGTCTTCTTTATCGTCTTTTTCCAAATCTTCATCAGTTTCAATCTCACTTTCAAAGACGATATCCCAAAAACGATTTATAAAGAGTTTATCTGGACGATCTAAACAAGACTCAATGTTCCGGATAACATCTTCAATTTCATTAGGCGGGAAGAAAGGAGTCCTAGACTTTATCCTGTTCTTCTCAACGTTCTTCAGGTGGGTAACGTTTACGTTATCAAGTATAGCCCTTTTAGCTGGGTCGAAACCTTCTTCAACTTCTTCCTTCACCTCTTCGACCCTGACCCCCTCAATATTTTCTTCTTCAGGCTGGGAGTTGATATTATCGTTATCCTCTCCCAAACCCTTACCTAAACCTTCCCCTAAATATTTTTCTTCAATCTGGGAATTATCATCATTATCCCCTTCCAAACCCTTTTCAGATCTAAACCTTAAATTTTCATAATCTTTATCTTCTAAATTTGTTTCTTTCGATTTTTCCCCTTTATTACTAGATTCACTACGTTCATCTAGCATATTCTTTTTTATTATTATATTATTATTACTGTGGTACAAATATGTACCACTTTTTAGGTCGGGGTGGTACATATATGTACCGGTTGTGATGCAAAAGTGTACCAGTAGCTGAGACAAGACAATATCGAAACTATCAGAATTCAAATCACCAGACTCCGCTCTTTCTAGGAAATCATCAAGGTGGTACATATTTGTACAACTTTCACTATCGCGTCCTCCGGGGTGGTACAAAAATGTACCACTTTCATCAATCGACCAATTATCAGATGGTACAATATTGTACCACTTCGTCTCCTTTACCTTATCTTTTCCGAGCTGTTTTACAATCTGACTAGCTAAAGTGGTACATTTTTGTACCACCTCATATAACAAGTGGTACATATTTGTACAATTTTCGTCAGGGTGGTACATTTTTGTACAACTTTTCTCCGACTCATTAGAAGTGGTACAATTTTGTACCACCTCGTCAGCTTTCATTATGTGGGTGGTACATATTTGTACCATTCCACCTTTCATAGACACAGCCTCACTTCCAGCTCCGATCTGACAGGAATATCCTATACGTTCCAAAGAATCGTAGTCTCCATTCTGAAGAAACTCTCTAAACTTCGCCTTATCATCCTTCTCCAGATTGACGAATGTACGAACCAGAGATACATATCTATCTAAGTCTATATCACACAAGCTAGCTGAACACTTTATAAGCCCCATCTTTTCCAGAACTTCAATGCTAGACTCTACAGTTTTTCTATGCAGATTTCTCGTTAGAGATATCTTACGAACAGAAATTTTAAACTCCCCATCCTTTCCAGTCCGGATATTACTCATATAGCAATCCAGTAAATACTCAAATACTGAATGTACATTAGGCGCTCCAATCATTTCCGCATATTGATGGAAATGATGCCCATATGTTGCTATTTTATTATCTTCGTTCATGCTCTTTATTTTCCAAAGCGTTTACCATTCTATTCACCGGAACATACATCCAGACAAATTCAATATTTGTATAATCGTATAATGTGTCTGTATGAAAGCTCCACGTATCACTGTCGAAATTGTAAAAGCCTAAATTAATAAGGCCATTTTCATCACACGTTATTACGTCAACAGAAAATTGTTCACCTTCAACCATTCTAGGATGTTCTGATCTCTTATGTATTCTCATAATTGATTTTATTTGTTGTTACTAAATTTATTGAAAGAATATAGCGAATGTCCATTTGTCTCATGCTCCCATACTGGAAATCCCAAAGCTGCGAGTTTTTCTTTATCCTCCATAGATATCGCAGATGGGTTTACACTTACATATAATACCCCACGATCATAATAGACTTGCGAGGTAAACTTTGCATATTTTCGAAATATCACAAATGCTTCGACTAATTCTTTCATACTTTATCTTTTTATAATTCAACTTTCACCTTTATCGTATCAAGAAGCGCCGATCTCCCAAATACAGACCAATGAGTACATCTTTCAATCCCGACATCAGATATAACCACACCGTAATCCTGCTCAAACTTAAACACTAGATCCATCATATCCTTCTCCAGCTTACTTTTCGCCTCTTTCATTTCTTGTATTGTCCTCATATCCTAGTAATTGGTTTATCCCAAGTTATATCTGGAAGATCATCACACTGTTTAATTATCACATACTCATGCCGGTTCTTTCCAGCACTTCCTTTAGGAGAATACACAATTTCGCCACCATTGTCAAGAATTTCTTTCACTTTATCTCTTGCCTGTTCCGCTTCTTCTTTAGTTTTATATTTTTGGTGTCCAACCGGATATTTACAATACCGAACACTACCTTCCGGCATTATACTGATCCCAAACAAGTCTTCTTTTGTTTTTGAATCGAAATTTTTCTGTATTCTAATTTTCATATTTTTGTTTTTGCTCAACGCAGAAGCTGTCGATATTTTTAAGAACTTTATCCAACTCTTTAGCCAACTCGTAGTTTTCACTCGCAACTGCTTGCTGTTTCATTCCAGCCAATAAGCTTTGCAAAACCGGAACAGAAAAGCAACCTATATTTTGTATAAACAACGCACGTTCTTCTAACGTATCTAATCCACCACAAATAAGGTTTGTGAAATAATCCACCTTTTTGTTGATATTAATAAGAATTGACCATAGCATACCTAAAGCAAATAAGATCAATAAGAAAAAGAACATAATCAGAATATTCATAATACTAATTTTTTATCAATAAAACATTCGCACCCCTCATCTCCGACTTTATGCTTGGCGGGTACAATATTCCAAGCACCATTTCTTTCCAGTTCCATATCATACCGGAGGCAATGATACCGGTCCCAACACCCCTTCTTCTTGCAGATAAAAGGATTGCAGTCTAACTTTCGATAGACATCCTTATCAATAATCCGACAAGTATCAGGGAACTTATCGCGAAAAGCAGCAGGAACTTTGCCTATCCTCCAGGCTTCATTTGAAGAGAATACATTCATCTTCCCTTTCAGAATATACACCGTCCCCCTTTTGCTTCCTCTTAACAAGACATCACCTGAAGGATTGAGTACAAAACATTCGCCAGCATTTACCTCTAAATTATCCGGTCGTTTTTCCGATATACTTGTCCAATACGCACAACTCCAACAGATATTTCGCTCATCCACTAGATTTAAAACCCTTGTACGATCTGGGATGGGTACGTAATTCACATAATACTCCTTTCCACAAACCGAGCATATATACTTATCTACCATTTTATTAGCATTGTAAAAGAGAGCACCCGCAAGGATGCCCTCTATTAATAATTAAAGAGAATAAGTATTTTTAAAATTCTCAATTGTCATAATAGCAATTCCTAGCTGTCCGGCCTTTTGAATTTTGGACGTTGAAGCGTTAGGATCTGCTACAATCAGGTGAGTAGTATTCCTTGAAACTCCGGAAGCAATAGCACCACCTTCTTTCACTATGACACCCTCCAGCTCATAATCTCTAACTCCTGAGAAACATACTTTCATTCCAGAGCAGAAGTCATTCTCATTCTTTTCTTGCTTTTGTAAAGCCAAAACTGGAATGTTCGTTTCCTCTAAGAACTTATAGAACGAATCTATACCTGATAAAAAAGCCTGCATCGTTTTAGAAAGCTTTTTAAACTCTTCTGTATCAAAGAATCCATAAGAAAAGCCATACTCCCCATCATAGAATAAGGAGCGTTTTTCTTCACTCATGTCATCTATAATCTTTTGCGCCTTAACTTTTCCAATACCAGCAAAGCAATCACTTGCGTGCATCAAGGTAGCCATATCCATTCCAGCCATGACTTTTTTATTGTTTGACATTATGGTATCCACAGTACTTTCACCGAATCCATCGATGTCAAGAATATCCTCTGGAGTGATGTTCAGTATGTCTTTAACGCTTCTAAATCCGGCAATAAAAAGCTTTTTATAGCTTTCTTCACCCATATTTTCAGCTCCACTTACAGTAAAGAAATGAATCACCTTCGCCAGACGAACGCCGGAACAATTAGGGTCCGTACAGTATAATTCTACATATTTGTCATCCCATTTCGTCTCAGAACAGCAACTAGGACACAAAGCAAGTTCATCCCACATTTCAGATAAGTCATCCTGGTCAGCCGCCTTGGTGGTTGATAGAATTTTCGGAATAACACCTCCAGAACGAGTAACTACGATCTCTGCACCTTTGGCAATTCCCATATTGCTAATCCATCCAGCATTATATCCTGTCGGATTTTCCATCGAACAATCACCAGTATCGACTGCATCAATATTTACTACAGGTTTAAGAGCTCCTGATTTACTAACTTTCCATGTGACCCCTTTTACAGAAGTTACGAAAGATTCCGTAAACTCTGGGTTCTTGTAAGCAATCGCATACAATGGGTTTCCTGTGCCAGATTGTCTTCCAGCGCTCTCCCATATAGATAGGTCATCCACATATATTACAAGACCATCTATAGGATATTCAGTTCTCCAATTCGCGAACGTTTTATTCAGGAACTCATCGGTCAATGAATCAAGCGTCAATGTTTGAAATAAGCGGTCCTGCCCATATGTTGCACATAAACTCCCTATCACTTGCGTAAACGTAGAGTACCCTTTTAAAGTATAGTCATCAACTCCATACCGGAAGAACGTGGCATATTTAATCAATTCAGACGGTTCATCACTGTTTATCATCCCAGCGGCAGTGTTCCGTGGAGACTTTAAAGTTTCACCTGTTGACTGGGAAATTACCCCTTTGAAGTTTTTCTCCCATGATAAATTAGAAATCATAAACTCTCCGTATGTGTACATAAATGCATCACAGGTGATTATACGAGCGGCATCTAAATGTTTCGAACAATCCTGTCCTTCATTTTCCGTTCCTCCGCGAGAATATGCCATTCTCGTATGCTCATTACACAAAAGGGATGCTCCATCAAATTTCGGCATACATACAACAGATGCCTTTGCCGGCAATCCTAGTGATTTTGCCCACTTAGTTATTTCGTCGATGCTTTTCACTTTGTTTAGAGACTTCATAGGAACTGGTAGCTGCACCTTTCTCCCAGAAGAAACAGCAGATGGTTCTATATGCTTAAACCAGTCATTATCCGGATCAAGCGCGCGCAGTTCATCTACAAGTTTATCGTACTCTGAATCTGAAATCTTACTGTCTCCTTTTCTGTACGATTCATTATACATTTCTATATCCGACAGGAGGCTTTCTATTTTAGTTTGCATGTTGTTTTGATTTTAAGAATTTATTAACGAAGTATTTTTGGCCTTTAGGAGTCACCATCGCCTTCCTAGATATTTGCATTCCATATTTAGGATGTTCGTATGACCTTTTAGCAATAGCTAACCAACCATTTTCTATTGAACGCTGAGAGGGTAGTCCGTCTTGGTTAAGATATTTTTCAACCTTAAACTGATCTCTTAATCTTACCTCACCGGTATCAACTCCATTTTGGCAAAGAATTTTAGAGAGCTCCCTAATGGTTATATCGTCATCGTATTCCATAACAGCATCGCCTAGTACTGCCAAAGGTTCTTGATATTCTATTATTTTCTGCTGTTCCTCGATTTTCCTAGCCTGATCTGCGGCCAACTGAAGAGCCTCTGAAAACGACTGAGGTATTCTATGAGCTTGACTAAGTTGCTGTTCGCATTCTATAAAATAGCGTCTTGCTTGTTTTCCTTTCTCATTCCCCTCTACCATAGCAAGCTCTTTTGCCATACCGATTGAGAGAGCATATTCCGTTTTGCTAACATACTGATTTTCAGACTTCATAAAATTATGTTCTCTGACATTCAACAAGTTACCTTGATAGTCAAAGCATAGCTTTTGATAGTCTTCTCCTTCTATAAAGCTATATTTTTCAATACGCCCCTTAATCCAATCAACAAAACGCTGTTTGCTGTCAAGAAAAGCATGTAAACCTCTTGCATTTACGGCTTGCTTTCCATCTCTTTCTTCAATTTTTATAATACTTGTTTTCATGAGCAGTCTTATTTAGGCATTTCAGGATTAATCAATTCAAAGATTCCAACTCTTCCCTTCTTATTCCATTGGAGAAGCTTCCTCCCTTTAGGACCAACGGGAACTGTCTCCATCCAATCTTCATATTTCTCAGTAGGAACATATACACTATGTCCCCCATTATGTTCTGGCTTAACCGCACCTATAACACCTAATGCCATCAGCTTATTTGCTAAGGTATAATATGACATTCCTAACTCACTGGCAATAGCAGAAGTTGGATAATATTCTCTGTCATTTATCACTGTGTCATAATATACTTCTTTGGGCTTCATTCTACCAATGACTTTTGCTTGATTATCATTTTTCTGTTCCAATAACAAAGTTTTCTCAACCTGGTCGGCCCATGCGCGAGCGGCGATGACCGGATTAGTAAAATCTGGCAGTTGAACTATAGAGGCCTGTTTCTCTTTTTCTAATTGCTCCCAACGAAGGATCAGCTTAGCGCGAGCTTCGTCATTGAACTTGGTGGCTATATACAAGCTTTCTATTTTAGTCAATTCATAATATGGGTCATTTTTCTTCCCTCCATTAGGTAATTCCCTGATTTTGAACAACAAGGAAAAATTCCCCCCTTGTACTTTTTGCCACGCAGGTTCCATTGCACGAACAGCCTTCATTATATCATTATGAGGTTTTCCTGTTAGTTTTGCAATCTCAATTGAACTTATCGTCTCTTTGGATATTTCTAAATCATTCATTTCTTTTTTGTCTTTTTGGTACTCTATTAGAGGTAAGTTTCCAGCCTTAATATCTGACTGTAGATTTTCAGCCCATTGTATGAGCTTTTCACAAAGACTATAAATCTGCTTGTTTTCATTCCGAACAAATTTCACAAGAGTTTTCACATCCCTAGGACGTATAGCCCATAATTCCAAAACCACATCTTCTTCACTAGAAAATACGATCTTGCAAGCTGATTTACATTTTACTTTTACAGGATCAGTGATTAATAACTGCGGTCGTTTTATCGCTTTGCAGATATCCCACATACAAATCCACAAACTACTATCTTCCTCAACTACAATTCTTATCGCTCTATTATTGAATTGCGCTTTAAGCATTTTATTTATCATATCGATCATTATTATTTTAATATCCAGCACTTTCTAGGTAGCGCTGGATATTTAGAAAGTTTATACTATTTCTTTCCGGTATGTCCGAAGCTACCGGCTCCACGTTCTGTTTTACCCAGCACTTTCACTTCCTGCCATTCGGATTGTTCGTGCTTTGCTATTACCATTTGGGCAATACGCTCACCATCTTCAATCACAAAAGTTTCAGAAGAAAGATTTACTAAAATAACACAGATTTCCCCACGATAATCCGCATCAATAGTCCCTGGTGAGTTAAGAACAGAGATCCCATTCTTGATAGCTAGACCGCTCCGAGGGCGAATCTGTGCTTCAAAGCCTGGAGGCAGAGCGATATATAATCCGGTGGGAACCAGACAACGTTGTAAAGGTTTTAATATGATAGATTCTGAAATATTAGCTCGAATATCCATGCCTGCCGATAAAGAGGTTGCATACTGAGGCAGTTGATGTTTTGACTTATTAATGATTTGCACTTCCATGTTGATTGTTCTTGTTTACTTTATACTTCATTCCAACTCGACTCATTCTAGCGTTCGGGAACACTTTTCTGTCCACACCGCAAAGATCATCATACTCATTCACGGTTAGCACACCAAGATCTTCGAAGGTTACTTCGATATCGTCAGGCAAATATCTAAAGTAATGCCCCTTGACAGCTATCGTTTTTCCAGTGCACGCGCTTCTTATAGAATTAGGAGTGACCCTAAGCATTTTAGCAGCACATAAAGAAGAGTGATATGTTGCGATTAGTTTTTTACGCGAATTAAATACAAGAACTCGTATTGCTTCTCGTCTTCCGGTTAAACTCATGGTTTCACCATCCTTTCTGCAATATCGTGAAACCTGTCCGCAGACATACCTTCCAGCATCGAATCCGACACAGTGAACCCGTTGGTAAATAACTCGAAGACTCTTGCACACGTATGAGACAAGAAGCCCTCCACCGCAAATGAGAGGAAAAGAATGATTAAACTGGAGTGTATCAACATGTGACCGTCGCTATTTACACAGCACACGTCCTCATTGGGCACTTCATACCCAGATTGAATCTGAGCAATCATGTAATCATAAGTAGTTAGGAAACCATCGACACTTTTTGTCGAATTGGTATTTTGGAAGAATTTGGTAGCGTCAAAATAAACGCCCTTATCAATTATATCCCCAAAGAACAATAATTGGGGGAACTCTGAAAGAATTTGTTCTGTACATTTTATGTCAACTATGCTTCTCTCAGAGAGAGGGAATCTCATTCGTATTTAGCGAACGTATTGCTTTTGTTTTCTTGAACGTCTGTTGGAAGTAATACGGCTTCTGCTTTATCAAATTTGGCATCGCGTACTGTAAAATCACGGCTTTCATTGTCTTTCAGCCACATATGCACAAAATCAATAGCATCTGTAGTAGACTCAGCCGGCGTGTAGATCGTTTCGCTGGAAGTTTTCTTATTTCCAGTTTTCTCATCCTCTTCAAAATAGACCACTTTCACAGCGTACAGACCTACTCCGGTATCATCGCTTTCCTCGAAGTAATTGTAAACCAGCCCCCCCACAAGCTTGTCATCATGCTGCAAGGTTGAATTGAATAGCATCTCCTCAATCTTGGTTTTCGTGATATCAATGTTAGACACCGATTTAATATCACTCCTGCCCTGAGACTCAACAATACTATACGCTACTTTTTCAGCCTCTGTATAATTTGTTGCTAGTACCAGCTCTTCTGTCTTCTTTTTCTGAAGAGCACCATTTGGCATTTCTGCCGTCCACTCCGTCTTAATACGGAAATAACTTAATCCTTCTTTCATGATTTAAAATTGTTTTTTAATGAATCACGATGCAAATGTATAATTATATGTAACACAAACAAATAGAGCAGTACAATATTAACATATCAATATTTTATATATAATTGTATTACAGAACATTAATCTAAAATATAAAAATGACATTTTAACACTTTAAAAGACAAAGAAGAAAACTAACTCAAACGATAATTGTCCCATGTCACTATTCTTCCTAAAAAGTAAAAAGCAATGATAGTTTCTACACATGAGCAATTAGACAGTGCCTCATTAGAGAGCATTTATAGAACAAGCAAAAAAACAATACAGGAGTATGTTGCTGAAATAGAGCGATACTGCCGGTTCAAATCTGTACATACACAAGTGATAGATGGAACCGTACTGGATGATAGAGGAAAGCTTATTGATTTATATGAAGCTTGTCTTCAACAAGACGCTCATTTGGCATCCGTTCTGGAAACGTTGTATTCCCAAATTATCGGAGAAAGATACATGTTAGCGGTCCAAAACGAAAAAGGAAAGTATATCAAGGATGTAGAGGAAACCAAAAAGATACAAGGGACTCAATTTATAAAGCTGATAAAAGGAATTGTTGAATCTAATTTCTTTGGCTATAGTTTAATAGAAATGCTTCCGGAAATCGATCACCGTACCGGCAAACTGAAAGAAATCAATCTAGTCGAAAGAAGGAATGTTCTTCCAGACCAAAAAAGGGTTGTTTTACGTCAGAGCCTATGGTCCCCGGGTTGGAATATTGAATCGACACAGTATGCTGATAATTATATCCTTATAAACTCCGGGACACTTGGATTATTCTCAGCCACTACCCCACTAATCCTTGCCAAGAAGTTTACTGTAGCCAATTATGTCAACTTCGCACACACATATGGGCAACCGATTATACACGGGAAAACCGATTCAGAAATGCCACAAGACCGAAAAAGGCTTGCAAACAGCATAGCTAACGCAGCACAAAAGAAGGTGATTGTCACAGGATTGAATGATGAGGTTGACATCAAAACGTTCACGATGTCTAATTCGGAAAAAATATACACGGGACTGATAGGAATGTCTAATGCCGAAGTGTCCAACTTAATACTTGGTTCTGAAAGTATGGCTGGAGAAACACAATCATATGTAGGCTCAACTAAAGCCCACCAAGACATATTTAGAGATAGGATTGACGTGTACCGAGAATACGTTGAAAATCATATGAACGAAGAGGTTATCCCACGTTTAGTAAAAATGGGCTACCTGAAGCCAGGAAGAGAGTTTAAATATTCGAATAGACTGGAAATGTCTAACAAAGATAAGATCGACTTGTACACATTTCTCACCAAGAATTATAGAGTTCCCGAAGAGGAGATAGAAAAAGAATTTGGCGTATGTGTCGGTGAACAGTTGAACTTAGAAAAAGAGGCCCCGGCCCCTTCCATTATTAATAAGAAGAAAAAAAGAAGTGAAGTTGTAAATTTTCTAACGGAGGAGAAATAACCGGCAACACTCTCCTCCAAAATGTTATGGCTGCTAAAATGCCGGAAATAGACGAAGCTGCCAGAAAGAAAGAGTATCTGGCTTTATTTGAAATATTTTCCAGATTGATAGACTCAACTTCCGGAAGCGAAGAACAATGGGATATCTTGGAAGAGCTGATGGATTTGCGTGCGGAGTTTGCGATAAACCATGCTATCAAGGGCTTTGGGATGGACTATGAAAAAGCCATTGAATTAATAAAAGGATTTGACAATCTCAGCGAAGAAGAAAAAGGGCAGCGTGATATTCTGATTGCAGCCATAGACAACCTTGTAGATTTTGCTGTGGCAGAAGAATATCAGATGTGTGTGGATATATTCGATAAAGAGAGCGATGATGAAGAAAATGAGGACGAAGATTCCCCACTAAACATATTCTACAAATACAATTATCGGTATGCACACGTTGAGAATCTGGATATAATTTACGCGATGGCAATAGCTTTCGAGATTTCAAAAGCTAAAGGTAATACGATATTGACTTATATGTCCCAAGGCGATGAACGTGTACGCCCCTGGCATTTGCAGTATGAAGGTTTCTCTGCACCAAAGTCTGATTTTCCAGCATGGCTAATACCTCCTATTGAAAATATGTGTAGATGTTATCTTTTGTATGATGATGGACCGGAAGCTAGCGAAAGGCTTATAAACAAAGTATTAGCAAAGTCCTCCCCTGAGAAACCAGACTGGATAAATCCGGTATTCGAAGAAAGCGTCGCACTTGGAGGAAAAATATTCTCCAGTGCTCATAGATACTTTCAGATAGACAAACGCCATAAAAAGAGATTAAAACAGATAGCGGGTAAGGTAAAAGACAAATACTTGAAAGCAAATGGCTAAACTGGCAAATGGAGGTAAAAGTATATCTCCAGAACAACTGTTCGACCAATGGAAAACACTTCCCAATAAGTTCGAAGTAAACATCAATAATTTTGAAGTAAGAGCGGCGAAAGCTGCTCAGGAAGTATTCCAGACTTCTTTTGAGCTAGGTCGTTTATATACTGCCGGGAGTACAAGATGGAGACCAAGACAAGACAGAAGATCCCACCCTATCTTAAAAGAGACTGGGACATTGCAGCGCTCTATCAGCTGGAAAAAGCTTTCCGGCAACGAACGAGGAGTTAAAATATTCACCGATCCAACAAAGTTCAACACAGCAAAAAGACATAAAGGATTCTGCTATGCTGCTATACACAATGCTCCAAGTGGAACCTATAGCTACGGGAATAAAGGCCCTAGCGTGCAACGACAATTCATAGGACACTCGGATGTTCTGAAAAGACATCTACAAAATTTATCAAGCGTTATTTTTGAAGGATTTCCTAAATGATTATACAAAAAACACAAATAAAAGAGGTAAAACAAGAAAAGGTTTCCTCTACAGAAGAAATCGAATACAGTGAAAATGCACTGTGTAACGTCATTATTGCAGTAAAAGACGTATTAAGCAAACTAAGAGAAGATGAAAATGATCCGGATAGTCCACAGCTATTTAGGACAATAGCGATAGACAATGGGCAGTTAAGTAGAATAAAGAATAACAAATCTAACGAAGAATACGGAATTGTCTTTCCAGCTATATTCATGCATTTCATCAATGTCAGATACCTTGTTCAACAATCCAGAATCGGAGAAGGACGCGCGACTCTACGCATTAGATATGTACTTAACAGGCTCAACAATAGTGACCCGGAACACGAGCTAGAAGGTTTTAGAATGTTTCAGCGTATAAATGTGGCGCTTCAGGATGCGAAGAATACATATGCAGCATTAAATGAAAGATTCCAGCTTGAATATTTCGATCAACCCGAATCCTTCGACTATGGACTACAGCAGTACTGGATAGACTACGAAGTGTGGTTCCGTGAAACGTCTGCATATAAGTTCCGTAATTATGTGGATCGATATCTGGTAGTTCCCCCATTCACCAATCATTCAGACCAAAATCCCGAAAGTAACATAAATGAGCATGAAGACCACGACACACCTAAATACGAAGATGTGAGCGGAATCTCCTTGCCTACGAACGAATAAATCAACTTAAAAAAGACACTACTACTATTCTTCAGAAAATTAACAGAATGAAATTAGAAGATCTAAAACACGTAGTTGGAGAAGCCAATATAGACAAACCTGCAATTATACGCTTCTTCGGTCCTGTCAATCAGGAAAACACAGAAAGATTTAATGAGGAATTTTTATGGTTGCAGGAATGTGTCCGCCCCAGCGAAATTGTAGTCCTCATCAATTGTGAAGGAGGCTCGGTTATATATGGGATGAGTACCTTTTCAGTTATCCAGAACTGCCCTATTAAAGTCAAATGCATCAACGAAGGTATCGCAGCATCAATGGGGAGTATCATTTGGGCTGCTAGCAATGAAAAGCCATACATGCACGATTACTCCATCCTTATGATCCACAACCCTTTCGTTAAATCAGACGAAGAGCCGACTGAAGACAAAGGAGGTATGATTGGCGCATTCAAACACCAACTGGAAACCATCTATAAAAATAAGTTTGGTTTCAACAAAGAAAAAGTCAAAGCTATCATGGACGGAAAGGAAGGTGCAGACGGAACGTACTTTACCGCTAAAGATGCTGTTGACGCTGGGATTATCCCGGCAGAGAACGTTATCAAAACTTCAAAGCAAGCGTGCAAGCGTGTAAAAGCGGCCATTGAAGGAATTGAAAAGACCAGTGATATCAGAACTATCCTAACAGAAATAGCAGCCGAAGTAGATGAAAATAAACTTCCAGATATTCTTACTGCTATTCATAATCAAAAACAAGTTAAACAAAACGAGAGAACAATGAACGAACACAATTTTGAAACGATTGTCGCACAACTCGGCCTTGGAGCAGAAGCAAGCGTAACAGACGCTACACTTCGCCTATCAGACCTGATGAAAGCGGAAACGCAATTGACAGATGTGACAGCTAAGTTTGACGCACTTACTATTAAATATAACGGTAAAGAAGCTGAACTTACAAACGTACAAAGCAAACTGTCAGAAGTAGAAGCTCAGTTGCAGGTGTATAAAGATGCTGAAGCAGCCGCTAAAGAAGCTTCTATCAATGCAATGGTTGAAGGCGCAATCAAAGAAGGCAAAATCCAGGCTGAAACAAAACAAACTTGGATCAACATGGCAAAAGCTAATCTGGATCTTACCAAATCAACTCTGGAGTCAATTCCGGCACGCGATAAGATTAGCGAAAAAATTGCCGGTGACAAAACTAACAAAGACAACATTGAAGCTACCATGACCGAAGTTGAAACTGAGGTTGAGAAGAGAGTGAAGGAAGTTGTTGGAGAAGTGAAACTTAACAAATTCTAAAAAGAAAAACACAAAATGGCAGACGGAACAATTAGCTATGCAGGTAATACCTACTCAGGAGAAGTCTTAGAAGACTTGCTGGTATATACCGCACAAGGAAACGACACCTTCTCAGAAGGTTTAGTGCATATCAAACCTGGAATTCAGAAGAAATTTACTTTGCCTCATATCTCATTAGGCAAAATCATCCAGGATAACAAGCCAACCCCGACAAGTACCGAAGGCGGTAAAGGTGCGGATGGCATGAATACTTACGAAATTTCAGAACGTTACCTGGAGCCAAACGACTTCATGGTCTACTTGGAATTCAACCCGCGTGATTACGAACAATACTGGAAACCTTTCCAACCGGATGGTCAGTTGATTTTCCGTGAACTTGACCCGAAAGTACAGGCAACAATGCTTCGCCTACTGATCGACCGCAAAGATTCTTATCTGGGTGATTGTATCTGGGGAGCAGCCAAGGGTGGTACTCGTTCAGATATCGAATCAGACAGTGCAGATAACACAGTAATCGGTGGCGAAACAGAAGCAGGTCCGATGAAATATTTCGACGGCTTCATCGCTCGCGTAATTGACAACATCAACACTACGGATGCTAACGAAAAAGCTGGTGGTCAAGTAATAGTAGCTGGTGATACAGCAATGACTACCGGAGCACAGGTTGAAGCAGCTCTGTACGCCATGTATCGCGCTTGTCCGAAGAAGTTGCGTAAGAGTAACAGGCTTTCATTCGTGATGGGATGGGATCTGTGGGATCTGTACGATCAATACCTGACTTCTAAGGATGTTAAGTACACAGAAAATGCGGATGTTAACAAGTATAGATTCAAAGGTAAACGAGTAATCGTTATCAACGGTATTACTGAACAGACTATCGTATTAGGCAAGTTTACCACAGGGCTTGACTCAAACCTCTGGATGGGTGTTGACTATGCTACCGACCAGGAATCTGTTAAGATTGAACAACTGCAAGCAAACTCTGAATTGTACTTCTTCCAGATGCGCATGAAGGTTGACGTTAACATTGTTCTTCCGGGTGAAATTATCGTATGGACTACCTACAAAAAGAAAGCGTAGTAGACGGACAATAACGCAAGCAGAACAAATATCTAGCCAAGGGGAGTGGAGATAAGCATACTCTTCTCCCCTTTCTTTTTAAAGTACAAATTTCATTAAATCAAGGTTATGGCACAAAAGAAAAACAAAGAAGAAAGCGCTGTGCAATCAGAAGAGCAAGTACAGACAAAAATACATGACGAGACAGCTCCCTTAGCCGAGGTACAAGAACCGGTAGAGACAGCTACAGAAAAAGAAGTAACGGAAACTCCTCCAAAAAACGAAACTGAAGAGGTTGAAAAACCTAAAGACAAGCCTAAAACTCGCAAAAAAGAAGTGATAGAGGAAGCAACAGGAGGTGAAAATGAGGAACTTCCAGAACAGGCTTTACGTGTCCTGGAATTGTATCCTAATGAAAAATCACTCTACATTGGAAAACATGGGGGCGCATATTCTATCAGCGCTTCTCAAAGCGTAAGAGGCAACGCTATTCTTTACAAAAATCCTTTTTACAAATCAAAATAAACACAAACAATGGCATTAGGTGATGTTATCATGAATGACACTGATGGGAACATCAGTAACAATACGTCCACATCGACAGAGAAGGTATGTGGAATGCTGTTCGATATCTCAAAGCAAGAGAATTTCTGGACTAAAGGTGCAGGATTGGCTTTGGCTGAAACACTGAAAGACAGTGTAGTTGAATTGAACAGTTTAGATGACGCTGTGAAGCTGGGTATCACAGAATATACCGGCGAAGTGGACAGCGAAGACGTAAGCAAAGATTTGCTAATGGGTATCCCCTATTACCATATCAAGCATTTCTTCACATTAGCAGGAGGTTCCGGCCGCTTATTTATCGCATTTGCGGATTGTGGTTCCAATTGGAATGCAATTGTCGATATGCAGAAAGCAGCACGCGGGGTTATTAACCAGTTGGGTGTATGGACAGAAAAGAACCTCTGGAAAATTACAGACGAAGCAGCTCCAACTTACAGTATTCAAATCGTAAAAGATTTGCAGTCTGTAGCAGAAGATCTAGCAAAGAGTTACAATTCCCCATTAAGCATTCTCCTATCTGCAAACTCAGCTAAAGTAGCCACAATGTCTGACGCTAACCTAAAAGTTACAATGAGCATGATTCCTTCTTGCATTGTTGACTCACGTTACGTTACAGTTCTTCTTGGACAAGGCTTGGACGCGGACGTAACTGCAATGCAATGCGGTCTTGACTCATGCACACCTGTAGGAACTGTCGGTGCTTCTCTTGGTTGCTTAGCAATCGCTAGTGTAGCCGAATCATTTGCATGGGTACAGGAGTTCGACCTGATCGGATGCTTCCCAGATATTGAAATGGGATTCGGAGATGCGACATTGGTAGACGGACACATGACAAGCACAACTAAGTATTCCTCTCTATCTGCTTCACAGCTAGATAATTTGGACGACCTGGGATATGTATTCCTGATTAAATATAATGGGCTGGAAGGTCATATCTACTTCTCCAAGGACAAGACTTGCTCTAATGGAGATTACAGAACCATTTCCAGAAACCGAGTTATCAATAAGTCTCGCCGTTCTGTAAGAAATGCTCTGCTTCCTTACGTAAACTCCCCTATCAAAGTAGATCCTTCAACCGGATATTTGTCAGCCGCCCAAAGAACGATCTTTGAAAATAAAGTATCGGATATCTTAAAAGCAATGGAGACTGCGGAAGAAATTAGCGGTTATAGTGTATCAGTACCAACAAATCAGAATGTGCTTACCAATGACACGGTTATCATCAAATACACTATCGTTCCTATTGGAACTGCAACTACAATCGAAGTAACGGAAGGTCTTTCCATTAAAAAGTAAAATAAATGCCGACATTAATTAATAACGTAGCATATAGCTGGTCACAAGTGGAGTTGACAGCTCCGGCACTGACTGGATCAGCTAATGCAAACCCGACTATATTATCGGGAGTTTCCGCTATCAAGTGGAATATCAAGCGCAAAGTAGAGCCTAATTATGGACTGGGAGGCAAGCCTGTTAATCGCGGATTTGGCAATACCGAATACACAGCATCCATCACAATGGACTACAACACGCAAACACAGTTACGAGCCGCCCTAGGTTCGTTAATGAATCTGGGAGAGTTTGACCTTGTGATTTCATTTGCCAATGAAATGGGTTCATCCGATTGGACTACTGAAACAGTAACCCTAAAAGGATGTCTATTCAATGAAGATGGTATGGAAACACAGCAAGACGACACAAACATTACAAAAGAATTCGATCTCAACCCGTTTGAGATTGTGCTTTCTACGACTGTTTAATTGTGATTCATAATCTTTTGGAAAGGCGTGGGAATAAAATCTCACGCTTTTCTTTTTACATATAAATAAAATGCTGCATAAGTTCGTTCTACAAAATAATCTAACCATTATTTCTAGCCAATAATCATTGCAGATTAAACGTATTACCGTAATTAGAATATATACAAATAACGATAAAATATCAATAAAATTTAAGCTATATGCGTTTTTTAATATATCTTTGCCCTCACAAATTACCCAAAATATCTATAAAACAGCTTTTTACATGGTTAAGAACATACGATATTCACTAGATATTCCACGAATTGAGTCTCTTGTAGAGGAATTTGGAGCTAGTTTAAAAGGGAATTATAACGTATCTTTTGAAACTCCAACAGAAGAGCAGAGAGTAATCAAAATTTCTAAAACAGGCGATAAAAAACCAAGTATATTACGATGCTATATTGTTAATGGCGGACAAGTTTCCTTTAGAACAGAAGGAACACCTGCACATCACAGCATTTGTAATAAATGCAAAGATCTATTAATCGAAAAAGCGAAGTTAGAATATGCAGATAGAAAAGACTTTAAAGCTGTTGAAGTTGAGGAAAGTGACTTTTTGTTATTAATCGATTGTTTTAGAGATGAAAGTTTTGGGTATTCTGTTGAAGAAAAAGAGATTCATAACGAGCGTCAAAAATATGCATATAAAGTAAAAGGAAGATATAAAGACGAGGCTTCCGTTTACTATTATACAAATAGAACTTTTCATGTACAAGGTAGAGTATCTCCAATATTTATCGATTTAGTCTGTCAGACTACAGGATTAATAGGAGATATTAACATCGAGGAATTATTCGCTGTTGAAGTAGGGAAAACTAAAATTATTGATGAAGATATAAAGAAGCATATACCAGAGAATTATGAGCATATAGAAGGCAAATTGGGAACAATATTATCATCATCTCTGTTATTAATAAACAGGCCTATATCATTAGAAGATTATAGTCCATATGCATTTCCAGCACTGAGGGTCCTTGAAGGGTTGATGAAAAAAAGAATAATAGAAGAATGCGGTGCCTTTGAAGACTTTGGGACATATTTTAAGAAAAAGCGTGGAGTGTACGTTTTTCACAACGATTCAAAGCCCTTCGCAAATGAATTAACTTGTAAATATCTGGAAGATGCATATAATTTATTTAAGAAGCATAGAGACGGGACTTTTCATATAGATGACACTATTGAAACGTCCAGAATTTTAAGTTATGATGAAAGTATAGAAATTGTCAAAGATTGCTTAACAGCAATGAGTAATCTTTGCAGAAATTGGGATTAATATGGAAGAGAAAATGTACACTTATGTAAAACTAACATGTGACAAGATACTTGTTATCTTTCAAACATGGGAGCGTCCCAATGATTATTGGAATGAAATTGCTGAGGATTTACGAAAAGAATCTTCGGATGCAGAAGTGTTTTTTGATTTTTTGATGAATAATGGATTGAAGGATAGATTTTATGCGGCGAAATTTCAAAAAGGAAAATTGATCTTTAGTTCATTCAGAAAAATTTCATTGGATGCTTCTTATGTAAAGATTGCAAATAGTTTTTTTGCAAGAAACAAAGGCTTAATAGATAATAGTGTTATGCCTCGTTTACAGAAAACCTTGTTTAAAAGACAAATCGCCCCATTGTCTTAGTTACGAAATATTTATTTTACTATAATAAAAGCCCGCTTAGATTTAACTAGGCGGGCTTTTTATGTTACATCAAGTCTTAACACACACGATATATTTCTAATTTTTCTGTCTATAATAAAACCCTTCCATCAGCCCCCAGCTATTCATTAGTAAAACAGTAAACAATTAAAATTAAGGTTATGGACAAAACATTAACACAAGAAGAAATTCTCGGAAAAGTAACAGCCGATATCAAGGCAAAAGTGGAATCTTTGAGAAAAGATAACCCTAAACTAAAACAGATTTACCCGATTATCGTATTCGGCGATGAGTACGACGAAAAGCCGGTTTATGTGGGGTATTTCAAACAGCCGCCATTTACCGTATTCAGCAAATACCTGAGTGCAATGGAGTCGAACCAGGCAGTAGCTATGCGAACTCTTGCAACAGATTGCTTCATTGCTGGCGACAAAGAACTTATTGATGATGATTCATTGTTCCTGTTTGGTTTGATGGGACAAATTGGCAAAATCATCAAAGTTCGTAACGGGCAGTTAGCAAATTTATAAAGGCCTGGGAGGTCAAGGATAATCAGTATTTTAGGCACAGAGTCATCTATATACGGCATTACTTCCCAGGGGTTGATATTGACTCATTAAGCGATGAAGAGTTTGCAATTTTATCAAACGACGCTTCTTGGCTAGATGCACAGCAGATTAGAGCGCAACAAACAAAAACACTAGGACTTCTTTCATAGCTTTATATTATACCCTCCTGAAAGGCTTGTAACTACTATTCTGGTAGCTATAAGCCTTTTTTAAATCTATCAACACTCACTACCACTATTCTTCAGAAGTAAAAACATATAAAACTAGTACAAATGGCTGAACAATATACAGTAGACTATGACATACGGGTGAACTCCCAGTCTGCGTTGGATAGCATACGTGCCTTTCAGGAAGCAACAGCTCAATTAAAAGCATGTACAGCACCATTTAATGAGTTGGCTAAAACAATCAATTCTACCGCAAATTCTCTGGCAAAACTGACGGGACAGACGTATAAGATAAACATATCAACGACTGAAGCGGACAAGAGACTTAACTCTCTTCTTACCAAAATCAAGACAATACAAAGCACTGTCAAGGGTATTGCCGCTGGAGGTGCTACAACCGGAGAAATAACCAAGAAAAGAGCCCCTAGAAAGCCCGCTACCGTATTGGCGCAAATGAAGGAGCTTGAATCTAAATTCAAACCTTCATATACTCTTAAAGTGAATACCGGAACAGCTATGAATGCCTTAAATAAGGTGTCTAAAAAAGTAGACCAGATTAAAGCGTCCATGAAAACTGCAGGGGCTATACCTATATCAGCGTCTATGCTTCAAACAGGACAAGCCAGAACTGTTTCAAGTAAAAGTAATAAAAATTTAGGATACAAAGTTCTGGGTGATGCAAGAATGAACTCTATGGGGATTGGATACATGGACATGTTCAAGGGTATGGGGGTAGCATACGGTCTTTCCGGCTTGGGAACATTAATGGGAAACGTGGTGAAAGACTCCGCCGAATATGATAATATCCTATCGACAACTAAAAATATTCTTCAAACTCACGATCATAAGGGGAACTTTAACAAACGCTTTAAGGAAATGTCCAGCATTATCCGAAATGTTGGAATAGAAACAAAGTTCACTGCTCCCCAGGTAGCTGATGCTAGTAAATTCTTAGCAATGGCAGGTTTTAATCTGGAAGACATCAACAATTCTATTAGGCCGATATCAGATATTGCTTTAGTTGGTGATACAGACCTTGGAGAAACCGCTGACGTGGTTACTAATATTATGACCTCATATGGTATAAATACAAAAAATATTAGTCGTGTCGCTGATATCATGACGATGACCTTTACCAAGTCTAACACTACCTTAATGGAGCTTGCTGAAGCGTATAAGTACGCTGGCAGTATTCTTCATGCAGCCGATATCCCTTTTGAAGAAGCAACTGCCGCATTTGGTATTTTGGGAGACGCTGGTGTGAAATCGTCTCAGGCAGGTACAACCATGCGTACAATCGCAGCTAATATTATTAACCCGACTGGAAAGCAGCAAGCAGCGTGGCAAGCGGTAGGCGTAAATAGAAAAGACTCCCAGGGTAATTTTAAAAGCCTCCCCGAAATTTTCCAAGAACTGAAAGAAAAAGATTTAGGGGCCGAAGCGTATTATCGCCTATTCCATAAAACAGCTGTACAAGGTGCTGTCGCTCTTGCTGCAAACGTAGACAAATGGAACGATATTATTTATGACAATTTCTTATCTGAAGGTTTAGCACACAAACTTGCAGATGAAAAGAAAAACACAGTTCAAGGACTATGGGCACAGTTAACATCTGCATTTACAGAAAATGGTCTACAAGCTTTTGAAGGGTTACAGAACTCAATTAAGAACCTTTTAAAAGACACTATTGACTACCTAAAAACCCCTGAAGCTGTAGAAACTGTAAAGGGGCTTGGAAGAGCCTTTTTAGACATGATACAATTTGTTAAGAAATTCACGACAACTATGGCATCATGGTACAGAGCGTTCGAACCGATGATTAAACAGTTTTTCAAGTTGCAGATGTATCTTGTTCCTATTTTGGCTGGAATAAAGGCAATCAAAGCTGTTGTCAATGTCAGCAAATACTTCTGGCAAACAGCCGGAGCTTTCGGGTCAGCGATTCCAACACGTATCGGGCAAGTAAAGGCATTTTTTGGTGGCGGCGGAGGAAAAGACTCAACATTAGGATCTGAGAAGCCTAACAAAACCACATTCCTAGGCAAATTAGGAAACAATGCCGGCCTTATAACACAAATTGCAGCTACATTAGGGATTGCCGGCGTTTTAGCTTACGACCAGATCCAAGACACAAGACGCTTAATAAAGGAACAAATAGCTAACACGAATGAGATATTTGACACTTTTAATGGACTAAATATCTCCAAACACGCCAGTGAGATGGACAAGTACTTAGCTATTGTATATAACGACCAGTTAAGCGTTAACAGTTCAATATCTGAGCATATTAGACTCATTAAAGAGAGGAAAATGCTGGAAAGTGGTGGGTATGAAAAGGACAAGGTAAAATATGTAGACTCCCACAGAGATCAGATTGAAGAAACAGAAGCACTTGGAAGTTTTTGGGGACGTTGGTTTAGCCCTCGTGAATCAGCAAAGGCGACAAATAGATACATTTTAGATAAAGATAGTAAGATAGTTACAGACTTTATAACATCAGACGATCTTACATCAGTCTTTATAAATGAAAAAAAAATTGGAGGGCGTTCTTACAGTTGGTGGAGAGGTGAACTTGTAGAGGATTCTGATATTAGCGCTATTACTCTTTTTGCTAAACAGTTGTTTGGCGAAGGATATGACATTAGATCAGGATCACCCACAAGCGAATTACTAAACGAGGGGTATTCAAGAGCACTTTCTTCAGCGTATGATTTAGAAAGCCTTTTAAAGGTTATCAATGAATTTAAAAACTATCGAGAGAACATACTAGCCCAGGCAACTCCCGGTTCAGAGAAATGGACTATAAGTGAGGTTAAAAAGCAAGGGTTAACAGAATTGGACGTCCAACAACATGGGTATCATTATTTGTATGGTCAAGCCGCTGCTGTAGAAGAAGCCATGCAAGGTGTGTTTGGTGAAAGATTAAAACACTTAGAAGAATTATCACGTGCTTATAAGGGCTTCGGCAGCAAAATGTCGCTTGATCCTATATATAAAGTACTTGTAGATAATGGCGCATGGATATTTGGCGAAAAGTATGGTACACCATTTACAGATGAGTGGAATGAAAGATTGGGAAAAGGGAAAGATGGAAAACGTTCCTCTATACTTAATGATAAAGGAGAGATTGTAACGGTATTTGAAATAGACACAGCATTTGCTGACATTAAGAAACAAATATCCAATCTAATTAAACAAATTGGTGGAGAAGCCGGAAATACAATTGCAGAGTTGTTCAAACCAATATTGAACAATCCAGATTTTAAGAATTTCAGCAAACCCTCAGTATCTACTAATCCCCAGCCTGGCGACGAAGAGTGGTTCGAGGGTAACAAATACACCTATTCACATTCAAACGAATGGGTAGACCAAAACGGAAATGTGTATAAGCCTACCACCGATAGTGGGCATAAGAATAACGGCAATTTAGGAGACCAGCTAGATTACAAATCACAGTATAAATCAAGTTCTGCCGCTCCAAAACAAATAATAGTAAATATAAAAAGCTTGCTTGGTGTAGATAAAATAGACTTATCCAATAAAGACAATGCTGTTGTTATCGAAAACCTCAAAGAACAACTAGCCCAAACATTAATAGATGTAGTACATGATTTTGATTCAACATTTCACTCATAATGATAGTAAATAATATTTGGTCAGATTTAAAATTCTCTTCTGTAAACAAAGGAGTCAATTTATCAGGAAACGTTAGTTACCGATACCTTCGTAAGAAGGACGGTAACTTAGTTTATCGTAACAACAAGGCGTATAAGAGTGTTCTTGTACATGTAGCCAAGCAGACTGCCGCACATTTTGTCGAGCAGACCGTAAACTCACTATTCCCTAAATATCAACGCTATCAAGACAAGATCAAGCGAGATAAAACCCTATCACAACAAGAATCTCAAAGAAAGACACTGATTGAAAAAGGGCAGACAATCGAATTAGGTCTGGGAGTAGTGGATAAATATATCGCTCAAGACAAATACGGCAACCGTGTCCCAGAAGCACTGATGATTTACTATGAAGGATACACTAGTATTAATGTAGAGATATCTAAATCAATTGCTGATAAATATGGAGTCATAAGCACAAAAAACGAAAATTTTGAAACAAAGTTGGTATGCTTTATAGACTTAACTGCTAGCGTATCCGTACAGAGCTCCAAAAATATAATCCTCTCCCAGGTACAAGGGAGAGACTATACACGAAAAGAACTGATATCCGGCGGTGATTTGACTTTTCAAATATCTGGAAGAATCGTCGGTGATACAGCAGGTGTATATCCCGAAAATGATGTAAAGAAGTTTATCCAGATAATGCAATATGGAGGAATTGTCAATGTAAATCACTTGTTTTTTAAGCAATTTAATGTCAATCGAATAATCGTAAAAGAGTATAGCATGGGCAACTCTGACTGTAAGAACGTTCAACCATACACATTCAGTTGCGTGGCAGTCGAACCGGATGAAGATGTAGAAATCAAAGCAGATACAATAAACACCATCAATAACGAGATCTTCAAAGCAGAGAAAGACAAATGGTATAAACTCATTTTACAGAAACAACTTAGCTCAATTGCCGGCAATGTTTCTTCTGTTACAACTCTTGGTATTGATTCTTTAGTTCCCAATATATAATGGCAGAAATTGCACTACAACCCAGTTTCCACATACTTGTGTGTCTTATTAAGATTTGGAAAATAGAAGATATCAAGAATGCCAAAGATGATCCTAAGCGAGAAAATACGTTATTGATATCAGAGGTGGAAAACATAGAGATCGAAGACACGTACAAAAAACTAATAACCAAAGCTTCTGTGAAATTCCCCAGGGGCACAGTTGTGAAAAAGACGATAACGACTGAAAATGCAGTTGAAATATCTACCGGGGTAGATGCTTTGATTGACGATACCGGTATATTAATAACTACTACAACCAACTCGGAACTCGCTAAGACTAGTCACTTCCAGGTTGGGAACCGTATTAGAATCATGCTGGGATACACTACCGACCCAAAGGTTGCTGCATTGACAAAAATCGATAACAACGGCAAATCAATATTCAATGACAGCTCTAAGTTGACGGAATACGAAAAAGCACTAACCACAATGTTCGATGGCTACATTACTAAATGCAGTATCTCCACTCCTATTGAGATTGAATGTGAGAATCTTGCCAGTGGATTGAAAAAGATTACCTGTCCGAAGATAGCTGAAGGAACCAATAAAACAGTCAATGATTTGTTTGCAGAGGATGGTAAGTGGAAGCTTTTAAAAGACTCCGGATTAGACCTTCATCCAGATACCAAATCGTGTAAGATAGATATTGGTAAAGTAGGGATTTCAGAAGATCTGACAGTTGCGGATGTATTTACGACTTGGAATAAAATGAGGTTGTACACATTTATTAAAGATTATAATGGAGTGCCGCACATAGCTGTTGGCAGGTCATATTTTTCTAATATAGGAAAAGATTCCATTTTAAGAGATGACAGTAGCGAAATACCACAAATATTATTCAGTTATCATGTCGCAAAGGACGGACTGACATTGATGAATACCAATAAAGATTTCCTAGCAGTAGAAGCTCAACGCATGGGAAGTGACGGAAAATTTTACAAAATTACAATAATAAAAAATCTAAAATATGATTCTCAAGACCCTAATTCTAAAAAATACCGCCTCCTCAATGAGACCAAGCTATCCAAAAAGGCCCAGAGACTCGGAGCAAAAGTTATGGGTGGGGCCAAGCATGTTGATTTAAGTATTTATACAGTGATTCCATATATGTCCAAAAAGATTGGAGGCTCCAATGACGAATTACTGGAAGAAGCCATCAAGCACTTTGAAAGCTATAATATGAACGGCATTGACGGTTCTCTTACATTGTTTGGGGATTTAAAGCTAAAGTCCGGAACAAAGGTGGAACTCGTAGATAAGCGCTTTCCAGACAAAAACGGCTATTACTTAGTGGAAGAAGTGACTACTACATTTGGCATAGATGGTTTTAGACAAACAATAAAACTTCCATATAAAATAGCTAGCAAAAAGTCGGACAAACAATGAACAACACAAATAAGTTAGGAAATAACCAATCAATACGAGACGCGATACAGAAAATCGCGCTCCACTCTGTCGCTAATGGCAATGGAGTGGTATATGACACGCAAAGAATATCCGGATTTGTTGCAAAGATACATACTGACGGAGATTTAGCCGGCACTATAGATGTACAGGAATCTTCCAGTGTTAAATGGAGAAACTCCGAAGCAAGGACAGGATATCATGAAGGGGTTCAGTTAAGTGCGATCCAGAATAACTTAGAAAGCATGGTTATTATTCCTAAGCTATATTCTGAAGTTGTAATAGTAACTGATCCAGAAACTAAAGTAGAGTATGTTTCTATGTACTCCCAGGTAGATATTATTCAATTAGATTCGCACGAGACAGTTACCGTTAGTGTGTCTGAAAGAGAAGAGTTTGATGATAAAGATCCCGATTCCCCAGATATTGACGAGCTGGAAAAAACAGGAAATGCTTCTAAGACCACATACACAAAAGATACAATTGTATCAGAAGTCATGGTTAAAGAAGAAGTCAAAAGCTCACAAACCATTAATCCGGATAAAATAGCTCTTATACATGGTGACTCTGAAATAACTGCCGGAGAAGAAAGTTCGACAATTAAATTCGGAGGTTCCTTAGTAGAAGTCCAAGACACAAAGGTATATGTTGGTGGAAAAGATAGTACTGACGATGCAGTTCTAGGGGGTGAGCTAGCCACTATCCTGATGGATATGCTGGATTATATAAGCCAAATCAAGACCACCACCCAGCTAGGTCCCCAGCCACCTATGAACATGGCGCAATTTGTCGCACTTAAATCTAAAATTAATTCATTCAAGAATTCTCATTCCGGGTTCTTGACTGAAAAAGTTCAAATACGCAAATAATGGCAGAAGCGAAACTTAACTTTATCGAAGAAGACCTTGATAAAGAGTCATCTTTGTATATTCTATATAAAAGGCTGTACCAGGGAATGGTATCAGCCAACGAAGTAGATTCCCCTGACTTTTCCGACCCTCCATTGACCGAAGATGGCGAAATAGATACAGAAGCTATCAACGAAACCATGAAGGAGTATGCTACCATATTGATGAAGAACTCTGCATATATGTGGTCAGATTCAATAGTCAGTGTTCTTGGGGAAGGAATTGGAGGGGGTGGGTCTACAACCGATAAATTTGATGCACTATTCGGGTTTAAAGCCGGATACGACGGGAGAGCCATCTTTGAAACGACACATTATGATAGCCAGCCAGTTGCCTACATATATGGACGATTAGATATCAGCAAAGAAGGTATATCTTTGAAAGACAGGGGAATCATATACCATGCCGATGAAATGCTGAACTTCTCCTATGACAAAATGAATTTTATAGGAGATATTTATGCTAACGGAGATTTATATTTCGATAGCCTGAAGATTAATAAGGATGGTATATTCTTCGGTGATAAAGAGTTCTACCATAGTGGTAACTCGAACACCAAAGACTTCGACTGGAGCATGAAAAACGCTTCTATTTACGGCAATATGACCGTCGAAGGTAAAGTTATACTAAAAGATGAACTAAACGCCTTAAATGGCTTTAAATTAGGCGTAAAAGGAGAAAAACTATTATATTCCAACATAACAGAGGATGAAGAGATTTCTATATTACTGGCTTCTGATTTGTCTTTATTGGCAGGATATGGAATAAGGATTGGTGACACTTATGTTATCAAAGCAAGAAATGGCACAAACGATATTATTTCATTTTGTGCTCCAGGAAAGACTATTAATCTAGGGGACAGTGTCAATGACGAGGCAACACTGGCCATAGCTCTACAAACTGGAATAAATAACCACAGCTCCGCATACACGATGGTTTCAAAGGATGGTGACGGTTATTTCCCAAACTCTTTCCGTGCCGGATGTGGTAATGCGGCTCCAGATGTTTTGCGGACATATTACAAGTCCGGTTCTGATTGTGGTTTCATTGCGTTGAAGAAAATAAGATTAGGCGATATTGACGGACCCGCGCTATATGCTGATGACGTGAACCAAAGAGCTATCTTAATGATGCCTTATACTCACATGGAAGGAGAACTTCCGGTCTATGAAGATATAGAATCCAAGATATATTACGCACAAACCACCAGCTTATTTAAAGATCAGAGTCAATCTTGGTCTGCCAGCCTCAATTTTGATACCGGCGCAGAGTTCTTCACATTCAACAAGCCGGTAGAGTCTGACGGCTTTTCAATTATAAGTGAACGATATAAAACTCGTCTCATAGAAAATGCACTATTCTTTGACGATAATATATTTCTGGAAGGGATAACTGACGGCATAAGATATAGCGGTAACTCCTACTTTTCAGGTACTCTTAGCTCTTTTAATTTTTCAAGCGGCTTCCTAGGACATGGATGGCTAATTGGGGAGGATGAGTTATATGGTGGAATACAAGCTGTATTTGATAGCGTCACCGTTAGAAAGAAGATGAGAGTGTATGAGATGGAAGTGCAAAAAAGCTACGCGACAAACGGTGCTCTTTGGGTTAGTGATTCTTGTTCAGGTGACTTAGTAGAAGAAATTGCATAATGGCAGTATTTAATTATAAGAAATTTAAGGTTTCCATCGACCCGGAGTCGAAAAAGATACAAGGATTAAAGACTGGAGATATTGTAAGAAGACAGTATCAAGACGGAAATAATATTGTATATACGCTCATGTGCGTACTTTCCAGTGGAACAGACAGCATTACAGAAGACGAGGAAATTAAGGAAAGACATTATTTCATAGGAGCCCTTCTGGAAGGTTATGCTCCACAGAGTAACGAAATACTCGATTTCATCAGGGTAGCTAACTTATTTGATGAAGACAGGTCCGGAGCGATACATCTTACGGCTACGGATTCTCAGTCTCCATATATGGATGTTATCGATGGAATCGGGAAAAACATGAGCTTTTGTTACCCGGAAAGTATTGCTAGCCCTGATTTCTCTGATTCTACCAGGCAATATATAATTGAAGGTTCTGGGTATGTAGAAACGGAGTACGTCAAATCTGATAACGACGCGAACAGAATATGCCATCTTACCAGAAACAGCAGCTTATACGATGGAGCAATTGGGCTAAAGCAAGACTTTTACCAGTATGTAGAGAATCCTGATAGGGTAATCGTATCATATAAGATAAAAGCAAACCGTGAATTATACAACGTAACCGGTACGCTGGGTTATTCAGATGGTTCCAGGATAGATGGAGAAGTCCAAACTGAAGTTTCTACAGAGTGGGAATATAGGCTTCACACGATCACTGTAGACTGGTCTGGGAGACATCTGAGAGCTTTTGTCCTCAATATCAATGACAGCCTAACTGAAGGTGACGAAGTGTGGATTGCCGACTTTAATATCATCCTCCAGTCAAGTGTGGGGGCTTTCTCTAATGCATCTCATGTCAGAATCGGTAAGATGAACGGTATTGTTGACCCTGTATTCGGAAGATTGAGTGGCTATGGAGGGTATTTGCAGAAATTGTACGCCTCAAAGTCGATCAACATATCCGGAACGTTAACGGCTGGAGATGAAAACGGATTTGCTTCAACGTTTTATGCGGGTAAAATACACAGAAATGTATTCGTTAATTCTCTGGACGCAGCTTTTAACTCCAGTGTAGAAAAAGAAACAGACTACCCCTCTCCTACTGGAATCGGGAATGTGTATAAGTCAAATGTAAGCATCACATTAATAGCACAATCCGAGGAATGGTTAAACAATAAAGTTAATAACAAATATTGTTTTTCATGCTGGGTATATGCCTTTAATTCGTGTACAATAAACATATCTCAAAATGGATATGTAGTCGGATCGTTTATCGTAGAAAACAAAGATACATACCAGTGGATCAGACATAACGTATCTTTCGATTTATTACAAGGTACACCTGGAGAAAAGCTATTGATCTCTCTTTCTCCAACCTTCAATGAATCAGAAACAGAACAGGACTTGTTCTTGTTTACAGCCCCACAGCTTGAATCCGGTGAATTCGCCACACAATACCAACCCACCGATTCTATTCTAAATATAACTGAAGACTATGGGGCTTGGTTTAATCGTGGTGGTATCGGCGGAACCATCCAGAACCCATTGTTACAATTGAACTACGACGGAGAAGGTAGTATTGGTACAAGATCAAAGTCATTACTTCTCAGACAAGACGGTTCCGGTTATCTGGCAAATAGAAATATAGAATGGGATGAGGATGGAGATGTCAGATTTGGAGATAACGTAACAATTGGATGGGGAAATATTGACGATGAGGTTAAGAGTGAATTGCAAACCAAAAGCGTATCTATAGACGGGACAGACACCTTTATGATGATCGGCGACACCTCTCCAGATTCTTATTACTGTTACCCAAAATCAATAGAACTTTCTGCAATAGAAAGTAATGTAGCGAAAGAAAGCAATAGAAAATGGTATTACCTGTATAATAATCAATATCATTTATTTGAAAGTGAAACAGGACAAACAATCACAATCTCGCCAGATGGTGAATACTGGAATAAAGAAAATGTCCTAACTATAAAATATGAAGTTACGGCAAACCAAGAAGTGTTCTACTCTACTATTACTCTTAAAAAGCTGTATGTTATCGGATATAGTATAGAACTGGAATCCTCACGTGGAAAGTCCTTTAAAAATGGGGACTGTAGCACTATTATTAACGCTAATGTGTATTATCAGGGAAAACTATTGGATCAAGACTTCATCAACGAAAACTTTACCTTCCAGTGGGAAAAATACACTCTTCCGGACATTGATAATCCTGTAGTGGGATGGTGGGAAGAGATTATTGACTCGCAAGGCAATATTATCCAGGAGGCTATAGACACAACAAAACAGTCAATTGAATTAAACTATAATATTTCAGGAAGTGACATGTATGCTTGCGCATTGATTGCCAAAGAAAACAACAACGCATTCCCATACCCATTCCCAGTAGTATTTTCATAACATAAAATAATGGCATTAGAATTTGGAAACAAGGTTGAGAATCAAGGGAAAACACCAGAAGGGAAGCTTTCCGCTGACGAATTCAACCAAGTCGTAGAACAAATAAACACAAACGAAAAGGACATTCAATCGTTGATGGCCAAAGTATTCCCCTTCTCCATAACATCGTTTACTGGAGGAGGGACATATGAGCTTGGGCAATCGGTGAATGTAAACCTGAACTGGGCATATGACCGCGAAGTAAACTCACAGAACATTAACGGGGAAGCTATTCCTATTGATGATCGCACTAAGCAATACTCCGGCGTATCTTCTTCAACGAACTATACCTTAACAGCATTATCTGGTGGAGTAAGCGCTTCCAGAAGTGTGTCCGCATCATTTCGATTGAAAAAATACTATGGAGTACTTAATAGCGATACAATTACAGATAGCCAGATTTTAGCATTAACCTCTACCTGGGCGCAGCGAACTCAATCAGCAACAGATTTTGATTGTACCGGTGGTAAGTATCCTTATTACATCCTGCCTACATCTATGGTATCTGGTATTCAGTTTTGGATTGGAGGATTGCGTAATACAGACTGGAAAGAAGAAACTCGTGAAGTTACAAATACTTTCGGCCACAAAGAGAGTTACACTATTTATCGTTTAAACAGCATCCAGACGGGTGTATTAAATATTGAGGTGAAATGAGTGAAGAGTTGAAGGGAACAAATGTATATTCCCCTATTGTTCCGGGCACAAGTAGAGACGTATATCCTACGCACTATTCTATTTATGGTAAAGGTGGTCATAAGGAGGTATCTACTATTGACGCAAGGAATGCCATTACAGCCGACCGATTAACAGAAGGCTGTGTCGTCTATGTAAAAGAGACAGATAAGGAGTATCAATATAAAAATGGCGAATGGGTAGATTATCAGACAAATTTTGATGATACCGTACTACGGGAACTTATTGACAAAAAAGTAGATAAAGTGGGCGGAAAAGATTTATCTACCAATGACTTTACCGATGCGGATAAAGAAGTTATCGCAATTCATTCAGAGGAAATAGACAGTTTGCAAGATTCTGTCAACGATATCTACCAGCGTCTTGACTCCACAACTGGAGTTCAATACTATATCCGTGTCCAAAATAACGGTGACAAGTCCTTTACCTCACAAAAGGGCGAACCCTGCGTTCTCAACTTCACCTTCGTCTCACAGGAACGATACAGCTATAATGATCCCTATGAGAATACGGGAGAGCGTGGCAAGTGCGAGATATTCATCAAGAACTCCGTCAGCACGGACTACACCCTGATAAAAACCTTGATGGTTAACTCCATTACTGCCACAAAAGTTGATATAGCCGAGTTTCTTGCGAATGGGGCCAACTCAATCATGGTTAAAATAACCGGTGAAGTGACCGGGCAGGCCACTCCGGCTTATACTTATAATGTAACGATGACGTCATTGTCTGTCAAGGCTGATACTTTCCAGTGGTGGACATTGTATTCCGGAGCGATTTCTATTCCTCTCTATATATCCGGAAATGTAAACAAGACACTTAAAGTCACCCTTGAGGGAGAAAACTACGCCAAAGCGTATGAACAGGTGCTGGGAAACGTTATCTATACGGATACCGCTTTGAATTTCTCTATTGACCACCCCGAACAGACGGGTGTATACAAATTATCCGTTTATCTTGAAAACTCCGATGGCACCATTAAAACCAAAACGGTGTCTTTCAATATCATGTGCGCATCGGAAGGCGAGCAGGTGAAACTGATGTGCGTGAACAGCCTCTCTGATAAGGCTTCCAACTGGGCGAACAACAAGCTTTTCGAATATGCCGTCTATGACGGTGACGCCACTGCCACAAGCGGTACGTTCTCCATAAAAATGGATGACCTTACCGTCTATACCAGTGAAGAGAGCACGATACCGACCAACACGAAAAACAGCTTCTCTTATGCAATGGAGATTGAAACCGTGGATGATACGGACTTTGAAATCTCTGTAGCCGTATCGGATAATGGAGAGCCTTTGACCGATATTATGATCTTCCCTGTGAGCAATTCTTCCGGCTTTTCCGCTACAGCCGGATCAGTCTTTTACATGAACCCGCGTACACGTACTAACAGTCAGTCAAATTACCAAAAAATTATCAATGAAATAGACAGTTCTCAAATCGCAGCCGAATGGGAAGGCATGAACTGGAATAATGACGGATGGACTGTAGACAGTGACGGAAACCGTGTATTAAGAATGATGGCCGGAAGTTTGTTGGATATCGGTTACAAGCCTTTTGAAATAGAAAGTGCCCGTAATGGGAAAACCATTGAACTGGATTATAAGATTTATAATGTTACCGACTACTCCGAGCCTATTATTACTTTGTCGGTACCGGACGGGCAAGGATTTACCGGACTTAATATTTATGCCAACAACATCTGGCCGTGTAGCCAGTCTCTTAAAAATGAGGAGTTGCAATCAATTCCAACCGATGATGGTGTACGTGTTAGGATAGCCATGACCATTTCACCGAATATGTATGGGAATGCCGGATTTAATCTTTGCTCTATTTATATCAATGGAAAAAAGAATCGTACTTTCCTTTACGAATCAAATGATTATTGGGCGCAGAATGGAGATATAATTATAGGTTCTGACTATGCTGACGTGGATGTCTATGGAATCCGTATATATGAAACTGGTCTAGGTTCCAATGCAGTACATAAGAATTATATCAATTGGTTGCCCGGCACCGATGAAAAGGTTGAAGAAAGCGAGAATAACAATCTTTATGACGCAATGGCCACACAGTTAGACTTCGATGCCATAAGGGCAAAAATGAATGTCTTTGTATTCGATAATATATTCCCGTCTTATTATGATACAGCAAAGAGAACAGGTACGCTTGAAATACAATTTGTAAACCGCCCGGAACGAAACGTGTCTATCACAAATGTGGAAATGAGTGGTCAGGGCACATCTTCTAAAAAATACTGGGAATGGAATGAAAAGTGTAAGGTTGACAAGACGAAATCTGTTATTACTTATGCTGATGGGTCAACAACCACAAAGAAGTTTATCATGTTTGATAACGTTCCCGCATGTGCGTCAGTTACATTCAAGAAAAACTGGGCATCATCCATGCAAGACCACAAGGCTGGTTCGGTTAATTCATATACGGATTTGTATAAACAGCTCGGACTCACTAATGAAGCAATGGCTCTTGATCCGAAAGTCCGCGTATCTGTCTATCAGGAACCCTTTATGGCTTTCCGCAAGGAACTTAATGACGAGGGGGAAATAGTATATACCTGTATGGGTGAATTCACAGGTGGTCCGGACAAGGGGGACAAGTATTGTTTTGGCTATGATACCGATTTGTTTCCTGGTCTCATCTCAATCGAGGGAGCCGACAACTCACCACTTCCCGCCTTGTTCCGTGTGCCTTGGAATACGACCAGAATCACATATAACGAGGACGAGGAGTCATGGCAGTATAACGGAGAAAACAGTATCGATCTTGACGGCGGACTTACGGAGAATATAAAATACTGGATACCTGCCTATAACCTTGCTTACTCCTGCTCGAATAGGATCCGTCCGTTTGACGGGACATTGGGTGAATTGAATGCTGACGCATCCGGTTATAAAGAGAATGGTGTAGAATACTGGATCGCAAAGCCGGGTGACACTGACCTGTATAACCTGTATTACTATGAGGCGGCTGAAAAAAGGTTCATACCATCTGATATAGGTGAAGGACAAATAAACCTGATATCCCAACTTGTAAATAAGGGGTACGGTTTATCAAGTGCTGATTTGGTAGGAAAAACAAATGATGAACTGAATACGCTTTTCATCAATGCCCGTGTTGCCAAATTTAGAGCTGAAGCTAAGACCTATTTTGATATTCCCGACGCAGTATACCATCACAACTTTACCGAATTTGTAGCTGCTACCGACAACCGAGCGAAAAACACATATCCGTATTGTTTCGGGGAAGGCTGTAAATGGAAATGGAGACAGGACGACCTTGATACAATAATGCCTATCACCAATCAGGGACAACTCCGAAAGGGGTATTATGTTGAGGTACATGACAGTTATGATACCGGAGCTCCTGTATGGAATGGAGAAACTTCCGTGTTCTGGAATCTGTTGGAACTAGCGTTCCTGGACGAACTTGCCGTGGGAATGCGTTCCATGATGTCGGCTATGGAGGTATTAGGCGGCTTAAAGTCCGGTACTCATGCGGAAAAAGTCTATGCGTGGTACCAGAAATATTATCTCAACGTGAAAGAGTATTTTCCGGCTGTAACAGTGAATGAAGATTCTAAACGCTATGAGAATGCCAAGCTAATGATGAATGCCGGACGATACACGAATGATACTGACCCATTGACACAGGAACTAGGGGATTTATACAGCGCGGAAACGGCATGGATGAAAAAGCGCATCCAGTATATGTCTTCAAAATATAGTTTCGGAGAGTATTCCGCAAACGGAACGGACTCCATAAATGTTCGTGCTGCCGGAAATGCCATCACGTATGATATCATTCCCGCCATTGATATGTATCCCACTATTGCAAACGGTACATCAATTGTAAAGGGTAGCAGGACAAAGGCCGGACAGGTATGCAGAATGATAATAGACCTTGGCGGCACAGGTGACCAGCAGAATATCATTCAGGGAGCCAGTTGGCTAATGAGTATTGGTAAGTGGCATGATAAAAACGTCAACGGCAACCTTATCATCAAAGGAAGAATGTTGCGTGAACTGGAACTTGGAAGCCGTACAGAACGGATTGTTATTGCGATCACGGGACTTACTATCTCGGATTGTGTATCTCTGCAATCTATCCTTTTGTCTAACATAGCCACATTGGCCGGTTCTCTTGACCTTTCTGTGTGTACGCATTTACGTAGAGTTTGGGCTGATGGAACGTCACTGACACAGATAAGGCTTCCGCAAGGCGGGTGTCTGGAACTGGTTCAATATCCATCCACGAACAGGTATTTGACATTACAGAACTTCCCTCTGTTGAAACAGGAGGGAGTACTCATTGATGATTGTGCCGGAAAGATTACGGACTTCTTTGTCAGTGATTGTCCGAAACTTAATCCGGTTGACCTTTTAATAAAGATCATGGATGCACAGCAGGAACAGGGAGAAGCACATGCCCTTAAACGTGTGCGTGCAGTGTTTGGGGAATATACCTATAATGAGAATGGAGCCGAGATGCTTGATAACCTTGGAAAGCTGGCAGACGGGACTTATGTTGGGCTTAACAGTTCCGGTGTAGCTGGTGATGATCCTCGCCCGGTTCTTGATGGAACGCTTCATATCAATACGAATTGTTATGAAGATACTGCTATTGCCCTTCGCAGTTATTTTAATAGGTTAGTGCTCAATATAAATGGAGAGTTCTACATCCGTTTTATAGATAAGTTGGTGCAAACGCTATGTGCAAAACACTTTGGCGATGAGATTGGTATAAGTAAAAGACTAATGGGGGAAATTACAGAACTGGGAGATGTTTTTATCGGCACAGAGATAAAAGCTTTCACAGAACTGGCACTCACCTCTGTAACATCACTTACGAAAGAGTTTGCAGGATGTACTAACCTCGATACCATAACACTTCCTGCCACATTGAGAGTTTTAAATACTGCTGCTTTTTCCGGGACTAAAATAGTTTTGGACTTGTCTGCCTTTACCAATATAACCGATTTGCTGGTTGATTCGGATGATATGATACATAAAATGCCGGATGCAAACTCAAATCTTGCAAATCTGACTTATAACAGTGGCTCAAGCAGAGTGAAATCCATTGGCTATACAAAAGCTATGTTGAAATTCAACAATGGCAATGAGATATCCGACTTCTGGGTGGAGGATTGTAATATCAATAACCGATTATTGGAAGAGTTACGTTTAATCCTTAATCAGCAGAACCAGCTTCAGTACGTCAGAGTGATAGGTTTTGATGAAAATTATACGAGTAATAATATCCTGAAGACATTACAAACCTTGGCGGAAGACGGATTTCACGGAATTAATGATAATGGAGAAAGGGATAACAATATTATCCCTGTAATGCGTGGCAAGTTGCTTTGTTCCGACAATTACTCTCCGGATCTTCTTTATAATCTTCAAAGTTATTTTCCTAATATTCAATTCAATATGACAGGTATAGCATATATTGACTTTAAAGATGAACTCGTAAAGAGCATTTGTGCATGGGCTTGGGGAGGTGGAACTGATGAAGTAACTCTCTCACAGGCGAAAAGAGTAACCACTCTTGGAGAACGGTTCAAGAACAAGGAAATAGTTCATTTTGATGAGTTCAAGTATTGGACCGGGTATACGAATAGCATAGGATCCAATATGGAGGATGCATACGTAAATCGGGTTGAGAAAACTCCGTTTGCCGGCTGCACTAGTCTGGAATCCATAACTCTTCCTCCTAATATTTACAATATAGCACTATCATTCTTTGAAGGTACAAAGATCTCTACCATTGTAATTCCTAAATCGGTAGGACTGGCATATAATAGAGTCTTTAATAATTGTGTTAATCTGACTTCTATAATTTTCGAAGATGGAGGCGATGTTCCTTTGCACACTGGAGGAGATTACTGGCTGGAAAATACTTTAGTAACAACATTAGTCCTACCAGCTAGAACATCTAGAATAGATGGCTATTGGCGGCGTGGTTCCAATATTCAAAAGTTGTATATAAAAGCAACGGTACCGCCAACATTGAGACATGGATGGGGAGATAATGCTAATGAGTGTGATCTGTATGTTCCAATTGGTTGTCGTGATGCGTATAGAAAAGTAGATAGCTGGATTGGGTTCAAATCAATTACTGAATACGATTTTGATACTAACCCACACAATGTAAAATAATAAAAAGTTAATAACTATGGCAATATTAAGTAACGGTAAGTTTTACGGCTTCCTTTGTTGGCGAAAGAGGAAATGACATAACCAATCACCCAGCCTATCAACTATTCTTCAATAAAAAGACAAATGGTAGTAAACATAGCAAAAAACATAATCACATTATCGGCGATAAACGATGCTTTCTCTGTATTATTTTCGCCGAACACATGTGTTATCAAAGCTGATTACGATGGCAACAATCCCCAGTTAAATTCTGCATATACTGATGTTTCTTTAAAACGCGGAGAAAAAAGAGCCAAATATGAATTAACTTACAAAACGTCAAGTAACAGCGGCATTGCTTATAGGATATCAGTAATTGATGAATATACTAAACGTATCCAATTGATAGCGATTCCGAAAAGTACAATTAGTGGTTATTTGATTTTTGATATTAAATCTGACGAAGGTTACGATTCCACCATTACTTTTCAGTTTTCCGTCATTAGAGAAAGCACGATGCTAGACTGGATACAGGATTGGGAGAATAATAAGACAACTATCGGAAGTACTTATCTTATTACTCCAAAAATATTTGTAGGAAAAAAAGTCGTAAATGAAGCTGGTTTAAATTCTCTTACTGGTGTGTATATTGGTCCAGATGCAGCATCTGCCGGTATATATGGTTACAAAGAAGGAGAAGATATTTTTCATATCAATGAAAATGGTGGCAGCATTGGTGGTTGGGAGATAGATACCAAAGGAATACAGAGCAGTGATAGGCTATTTAAAATACTATCTGAAGGAACTATAAAAGTCGAAGATAATTCAGGAGAAATCATTTGGGCTATTCAAAAGGGTGGAGATGCAACATTTTCTAAAGGAAAAGTTCGGCTAAACGGAGATGGCTCCGCTTACTTTGAGGGGAATATAACTTCTATATCGGGCAATATAGGCGGTTGGAGTCTTGGAGAAAATTTACTGCATTCAGACTATTTAGTACTAGATTCTTCCAGGCACTATATTGGAATCAGCCCATTTGACCTTTCCACATTAGAAGAAATAGACAACGCATTCAATCACAAATCTTATGTTAAAGAGAAAGGCGGTGTCTGTATGTTCTATACATCTGCTAACTCGTATGGAATTGAGGGGTATCTTCCAGTAGCCGCACACAGCGATGAAGCTAGGCAAGTCTTCTCTTTGGGCTCTACAAACCAAATATCAGGCTGGAACATGTCTGAAAAGAAGTTGGCTTCTACACATGTTGTATTGGTTTCAGATGATATCGCTTCAGGTATCTACATGTCAACAACTGATATCAGCCAGACAAGCCCGTCCAGTATTGTTAGTGCTATTGAAGAAAATAGTGGCATATATCTATACAGTACCGAACATGAGGCTAAATTGGTCGGACAAAAAGATGGCAAAACGATATTTTCTTTGTCATCTATAAATGATTCTATTATTGCTGGATGGAAGTTCAATGAAGACGCAATCTTTAAAGGAACCTTAGTTAATTCGGGGTTTACCAAATCATCCGGCGACATAACCATTAGTTCACAGGGGATTCGTGGGTATAAGTGGAGACTTGATGCTGATGGCAATGGGGCCATAGCGGATGGTGAGATTTACTGGGATATGGATGGGGTACATTTCGGAGAGAACGTTAAACTTTCATGGAATAATTTCTCTGATGAAGCCAAAAACGATATGCAGAATGGCTTGCTCCCCGATTGGGTTAATGATTGGGATAAAGTAGAAAACAAAACAGAAATAGGAGGCGAATATGTTGTATCTCCTAAAATATTTTCTGGCAAAAGGGATCAAGAAACCGGTAAATTGACCGGCATAGTCTTGGGAAGAGATTGCTTGATAGAGGAAGATGGAACAAAACGTACAGGAATTTTTGCGCTATTGAATGATGAAATAGTTTTCGAACTTGACCCGATAAATAAGAAGTATAAGTTTAAGGGAGAGGTAATTGCGGATAGTGGAGTTTTCAACGGAACAGTGAATGCTGATAGCGGAACTTTTAACGGGACGGTAAATGCGGATAGAGGCTCTATCGGTGGTTTTGAAATTGCAAGTGGTCGCATAGGTTCTGAAGTGAATACAGAATATGGCGGCGGACAGCTTGCGATATATAATAACCTTATTCGTGTAGGAAACAGTGATAGTTATTCGTTATTAGGAGGTGATACAATTCCTGCTACAGCGGGTGGGGCTTACACTTCAACGTGCAGGTTCGTTAATAATACTAAAAAAGATTCATACAATGGTGCTAATTATGGTATGATGATAAATGTGAGCGGCGCGAAAAGAAATTATGGGATCAAATCAGATGCGCCCATACTTGCTACTTCGTGTATTGGAATGAAAATAGCCAGGCCCATATATTGGGTAAATTACAAATCTGACGATGGTAAGGAATTTGATTTTTCAAAATACAGCGTTTATTTAATTGCATCTGATCGCTATATGGGTTTAAACCTTCCAGACGAATCAACCGTCGCATCTTATTTTGGTTTAACATCACTCCCTTCTGATTTTTCATTAATGTTTACTCTTCATGTGAGACATTGGTCGTATGACATAAGAGTTAATAACGTATATGATTGGAATGCGAATTTGATTAATATAGATATGGTAAAAGGAGACAGTCTCACGCTTCTTATTAGTAAATATGATGGATTTCGGTACGATGTACTAAACAGGCAAGATTAGTAGAGTATATATGGAACTAAACGACTGGCTAACAATACCCAGTGCTTTGGGCGGATTGGAAGCAATCAAGTGGATAATCAATTATTTAATGGAAGCTTTTATTTAGAAATAAAACATTACTAAGTAGTAATCATATATTTTATCAAACATATGAGAAAAGACATTCAAATAAACATAAACACAAATGATATTGTGATAGAGCCTCAAAACTCTATCACAACTCGTTCTTTTAACTGGGTAGATAACCATTCGGGGTTATCACGATATATATATGGTGAGATTACCGTTCCTTGGCATCTCCCTGAATCTCAAATAAAATCGAATGGGTTATATACAGTTATCCCATATACTCCTATGTACAAAGAATTTTATATACGAGTGAAGCGATTGTATGCGGATCAAAGTTACTCATTTATTGTAAACCCGGTAGATGGAACGGAATGGTTCTTAGCTAGGACTGGTTTGTATGGAAAAGAAAAGAAGAACGTGTATGCCTCCCAGCTAATCACTATATCAGAAAACAACTTCTTCATCTCTTTCAATGGCAAGTATGCGGACATATATTCCGGCAATGAAACCGATGTAAATATCATCAAAGCAAATCAGCAAAACTCCAATCTATTATTAAAGTGTATTCCTACTAATAATTACAGATACCCTCTAAGTGGCGTCGGCCTGATACAATGGCTGCATAGTAATATAAACTATACGGATCTTTCCTATGTCATCAAAAAGGAGTTTGAGGCTGACCGGGTTAATGTTAAAGGGGCCGAGTTTGATACTGAAACAAAACAGCTATATCTTGATTTGGATTATTCAAAAGTAGACGAAGATGGCGAAATATAAAATAAAGACAGGACAAAATATTTTTGATGTAGCAATGCATCTTTATGGTTCCATAGAAGGCTTGTTCGACCTTTTAATAAGCAATACGTGGCTTACAATGAACACTGATTTGATCCCCGGAATGGAACTGGAATATCATGACTATTATGTAATTAATGATGGTATTGTGAACGAAATAAATAACAACCAAATTATTCCAGGTAACGGCTCCCGGCATGTGTATAATAAAGAGTCACAGTATAGTTTAAGAGCTGTTTGCCATATATATCCCGAAAGTACATTATCCTGTTTATCTGTCAGCGGAGATGGAATTATGCAAATAGACTGGGGAGATAACAGTGATTTGGAAAGTGTTAATTTAAGCAATAATATAGTTACCTTGTCTCATTATTTCGATAACACTGTTGAGCAACGTAGAATTAAGATTTATGGTGACTTTAACTTAACGACCTTTGACTCGTCGAATATTAATGGGGATATTTTTCCAGTTAATCCAATCGTAGTCGACGAATATACATCCCACTCAAACAGAAATTCACTGAAAGGACTATTCTTGTTTGATGGTACAGTGATAGTTGACCTGGAAGGTTCGTCAATATCAGACCTCTCTCCTATTTATGACATGAGCCTACAAGAATTAAATCTGAAAAATGTAGGTTTCGCCAATGAAGATATACTTGACAATTATTTATTATACATTGTCAGCGACTATGGGACAAGAAGAAATTGCACTGTATATTTAAGTGAGGAGCCATCAGAAGCTGGAATGAACGCTATCCTCCAGATTATAAATGAACCGGACTGGAATGATGCGGGTGCATGGAAATTCATTATTAACGATAAAATATACACAAAAGAATAATGGCACGTTCATTAACGGAAATATATAACGAAGCAAAAGAAACCAGAGATAAATATCTGGAATCAACCGAAGTGACTAATGATTCCAAGATGTCTATCTTAAATGCAATTACATGGACCACCTCGGCTTGTATTTGGGTATTTGAGAACATCATGGACACTTTTAAAGTAGATATGGCAAGAGAATTACAATATAGAGTGAATGGGACTCCAGCCTACTACGCAAGCGCACTGCTTAAATACCAGTCAGGAGACAAATTGGTTATCAATGATGAAGGAACACAGTTTTCCTACGCTAATATTGATGAGACTAAACGAGTAGTTACCAAGGTCAGCTACTCTGAATATCAATCTGACGGATTCTACGACAAAATACTATTACTGAAAGTGGCTACCGGTGAGGCTGGGAGCTTTGCTAGAATAGACGATAACGAAATGCTTGCAGTCCGTTCTTATGTAGACCAGATTAAGTTTGCCGGAACAAGCGTTAATGTGGTCAGCAGAAACGGAGATGTTTTAATCCCTAAAGTTACCGTATATTATGACGGAGCCATAAGCAAGGATGAAGTCTATACAAACATCGAGAACTCTCTGAACAACTTTATAGCCAATATCGAATTTAACGGTAATATCTATGTGCAGAAAGTAATCGACGCTATTCAACAGGCGGAACATGTTACAGACGTACATATAGACAGTTCCAGTGATTTTCAGGGTATATTCGTTGCTCAATATAATGACGACAACTTACTGATACCTACAAAGCAGGACGAAGAAGGCAATGTAACAAGCTATGAAAAGAAAATTGACCGCATGTTTGTCCCCAATAGTGGCTTTATCAAACAAAGTTCCAAAGAAGGACTGGAAGAGTCACTGCAAACATGGCGGGAATCCATCATACTTAAAATTGAAACAGAATGAGATATGCTGTCAATTTTGATAAAGTCATAAACCAACTCGTTCCGCATTATCTGGGAGGAAGAAAGTATATTCTGTATTTGCAAGCATTATGCAAACCTTTACAAACAGCCAACGACTCTTTCTCTGAATGGGCAAATGAAACGCTCATCGAAGCAAATATGACCTCCCAGATAATCAAATTCGAATGGTATCTGAACAGGAAGTTCAGGAAATACTTTGCCGATAAAGCCAATTCCATAGCTATCAAGAACGGGAAGAGAAATGGGGTTGCAGCATATTGGGAAGCGGCAGACATCATAGAATCAGACAATATGCTGTTAAAATATGAATCCGAAGCTCCCGGAGGTAGTGAAGCGTTACATTATCATGATGAAACCACAGACGAGAATGACTGCAGCTTCATCGTATATTCGCCTCAAATAGACACAAGGCTGATTAGCGAAATAGAATACACTGCAATGGTATCATATATCGTTGACAGATATAAAGTTGCAGGGAAAACATACAAAATAATTTTTAATCAATAATGAAAGAATTTCAAGCACAAACGGGTGGACGATACACTTACATAGACGACATTATCAACCTTCAAGACTTGGCTTTAGCATTTTCCAGCATATTTGAAGGATGTGACAACTTTATTATGAGCGGATGTGAAATTAATGGAGCCAATATTTCAGAAGGTTATGTGTATCTGAATGGAAAACTAAGACACTTTCCAGGCGCATCATCACTAACACAATTTCCCCAATACATATATGAACAAAACAGAGCTGAAACTGTAGCATATGAAAATGGCACAGACAAATTAGGTCGAAATATTTATGACTGCGGGATAGGTACGAGAGTTCCTACTGTTCCAGATCCAATAACCGGTATCATTCCTGAAGCAATAACACTTACTGAAACTGGCGGAAAACGCATGAAAGACGCTTTCTTGTCCAGATATGCTCTTTTACTTAACTCTTCTACTGGAGCACAAGAAGTAAATGGCAAAGTTACATTCAACGGGGAAGTTAATGTAAAGAAGGCTATTGTAAGCAACGAACGCTTTAAAGTTCAGACAGGAAACAGTACCGGTCAAATGTATTATGACAATGCCGGCAACTTGATTGTACAATCAAGAGTTGGAGAAGGAAGCACCTACCAGTTTATCATATCCGAAACAGAAGGGTACAAGTTTCTGGTAAATAATGAAGTAGTAGCAATCTTTACTGGGGAGTTATGCGAATTTAAAAAGCCTATAGCATCCATCAAAGGAACATTTGGCGGCATTGCGATTACAGATTCATCCATTTACAACGCTTTGGATAACACAGACAATGGAGGTGTATTGATTAATATGATTGGAGACAACTCTCATTTCCGGAATACTGTTATAGGTAATGGCAAAGGCGTGGCTCTCTTAGAAGTACTGGGAAAAGACGCAAAGGTGAATATCAATACTCCCCTATTCTCCCAGGACATTATTCTCAAAAGCGATTATTTAAAGTCGAACACAAATCTCATCAGAACATTGTCATGGCAAGACAGAGATGGTGTTATTATCGCCAAATCCGGATTTGATTCTAATACAGACTGCGTTTTCAAAATCAGCAACTCTATTGGCAGCTTATCTATATCAGCCCAACAGTTTGTAGATATAGGTCCGACCATAAAAGAAAATGGCAAGCTATTATCCGAGAAATACGTTTTATCTACAGCGTACACAACAGATATGGACGGTAAAGCCAATGTGGATGACGTGTACACCATTGAAGTAGCGGACAAAACCTTTTCACTTTTAGATGGAGGCTTGTCCCAGTTCATACGTGGCAGTATCACTAAAGAAGCACTGCGGGGACATATTGGTGCAGTTTCACTTTCTGAAGTAACAAACAAAGTACCAACACTGGCTAATAAATTATCCGATATGGCTAAGACAGAAGCTGATAAGCGAATAATCTGTACTAATATCGGCGCAACATACGGAGATGACTACCAGAAAAAATTAAAAGATACCGGCTGGATAAATATTGGTGGAGGTTTATATATCCGGCAAATTGGTAATATTGTATCAATTCAAGGAAAAGTGACAATAGTGCATTCAGGAACAGTCTTTAGAATCCCTAACTCAATTGACCCTCCGACATATGCTGTCAACTTCAGCACAGCAGTTTCAAGTTATTCGACAGTTTGGAGATGTACTATTCAGGGAGGAAGTAGAGATTGTATCGTTAGGTATTGCAATAATCACGGAGTAACAACAGAATTATCACTAACATATATGGTTTAAAATGAAAATACACAATTTTATCAAAGATTCAAAGGTCATGGCTGAAAATGAAGCCATGTCCTTAAAGCAAAGAGAAAGAAAACACGTCGTTAACACTGTCCAGGTTGAGGAAGTAAAAGAACCAGAGAAGCAAGATGACAGCAAAGAAGAAGAAAAGTGCGTTAAAAACACCCGGAAGAAAAAGAATAAAGAGGAAGTTTGAGGAAACCAGAGTTGGACACTTTCTAAAGTATGAAGCTCCTGTAGAATATCTGTTAATAATGAATGCCATGAAATTTATGCGTAATCAATCACCTCCGGCAGAGTTAATTGAAAGCGTTAGTTATGGCTCTTGCAACCCATTGTTTAAAAAATGTAAATTCAGAAATGCATTAATAGAATACAGGAAACATGGTCTACATTCTGGAAATCCTATGCTAACAAACACTAATACAGAAATTTATTATTCAAAAATTAGAAAAAACAACAAAATACCGAGTGTTAAAAATACATTTTTAGAGGTGCAATTTTAGCACCTCTTTCTTTTTTATTTAAAAGATATCTATACATTTGCGTTTGTATTTAACTCTCATCAAAAAATCAATTAAATTTATGGGAAACTATTATGTATCGGTAAGGAAAATTACCGATGAATCACTCATGCGTGAAGCATGCGAAATGACGTTCCTAGGAACTAGTAAACAATCCCTTCTCAGCATCTACAAGTCTGAACACTCTCCAGCCAGAACACAAATATTTTGGGTTACGGCAAAAAGTATCCCATTATTTGTAGCAACTCACCTACTCCGGCATCACGTTGGGAACGTTCCCTTCCAGTTAACATGTAGAAGCGACAGACATGGAGCAAACCCAGGACTTATAGCCAAGCTAGACGACATCAATATGAAGCTGGTGGGAATTAACGCTTTGATTAATTGCGGAGACACCAGTTCAGCGCAGGACTGTATTCAAAGTGTTGTATCAGAACTGGAATGGCTGCAAAAGAACTCTGACAGGTACACACCAGTCAATCTCGGATTACTCCTGAACGCACAGTCATTGATTGACATGTCAAAGTTGCGCCTATGCCTACAAGCAAGCAAAGAGACAACCGAAGTCTTTCAGGAAATTAAATCAAAGATAGCTGATATCGACCCGGACTTAGCTAAAATGATGGTTCGTAAGTGTGTTTACCGAAATGGACTATGCGGAGAACCGGCATGTTGTGGATTCAATAATACCACAAAATTCATTGAAGAATCAAATGAATATAAATCTTACTTTTCAAAAAAACAACAAGGTTATTTAAAACAAGAATAAATCATGGTACAGAAAGTAGAAAAAAGAGATGGTCGAATTGTAGAGTTTAACTATCAGTTAATTTGTCGCGCTATTTGTAAAGCGATGGGAGAATGTGGAGAAAAGGACGAAAACATTGCGTACAAAATCGCATCAGACATCTGCAAAGAAAGTAACAAAGAGTGCTTGGCAGTTAATGAAATACAAGTATTGGTCGAAAATCATCTAATGGCAAGCAATATGCCGGACGTTGCCCGCGCATACATAATCTATCGAAACAAACGCGATAAGGCTCGGAAGAGTGAAAGCAATCAGATTATCTCAGATATCATTGCAGCAAAGAAGAATGATATTACCCGTGAAAATGCAAATATGAACGCTGACACACCAGCTGGAATGATGATGAAAGTTGCCAGTGAAAGGACCAAAGAATATACAGATGATTACCTGCTATCTGACGATGCTCGCTCTTTAGTAGATTCTAACATTTTGCATATCCATGACAAAGATTACTATCCAACGAAAAGCCTAACCTGCCTACAGCATCCAGTAGATAAAATCTTAACCAAAGGGTTTAAAGCAGGACATGGTGAATCACGTCCGGCAAAACGAATCGAAACCGCCAGCATACTATCTTGTATCTCTATGGAAGCAATACAGAATGAAATGCATGGAGGACAGGCCATTCCAGCATTTGATTTTTATTTGGCCCCTTATGTGCGAAAAACATATATTGAGGAAGTACAAAAACTGGAAGTATTGTTCGGTGATCTAAGCGACTTACACAAAGCCTATATAGATGATTATTTATATAAAGACATTTCAAACATTTCCGGGATTACACAATGGAAACAACATGCCATCAATATGACTGTCAACCGTGTGCATCAAGCTATGGAGGCGTTTATCCATAATATGAATACAATTCATAGCCGTGGAGGGAACCAAGTAGTATTTTCCTCTATTAATTACGGCACAGATACATCCCCAGAAGGACGTTGTATTATTCGTGAAATGCTAAATTCCACATATAGCGGAGTGGGCAATCACTCAACCGCCATTTTCCCCATCCAGATATGGAAAAAGAAGCGTGGCGTAAACTTTTTACCGGAAGATCCTAACTATGATCTCTATTTACTTGCATGCAAAGTTAGCGCAAAGCGTTTCTTCCCGAACTTTTTAAATCTTGACGCACCATTTAATCAAAGTCCGCTATGGAACGCTGATGATCCTAAGAGGTACGAGCATGAAGTGGCGTGTATGGGATGCCGTACCCGCGTATTTGAGAATCGTTTTAGTACAAGCTCATCAATAGCAAGAGGCAACTTGTCATTTTCAACCATCAACCTTCCAGGATTGGCTTTATCTGTAATGAATGAGCCTGAGAGCAAACGGGTTGAATTATTTATGGAAAAACTGAATGAAGTTATTTCGGTGGCTGGGAAACAACTTCATGAAAGATATGAATTTCAATCCACAGCTTTAGCTAAACAATTTCCATTATTAATGTCCGGCATGTGGGTTGGCTCGGAGAATCTAAAGCCTGAAGATGAAGTACGTGATGTTTTGAAGCATGGGACGTTAGGCGTAGGATTTATCGGTTTGGCAGAATGTCTGATTGCATTAACTGGCAAACATCATGGAGAGTCGAATGAATCGCAAGATTTGGGCATTAAAATCATTACCCATCTAAAACAACAAGTTGACGAATTAGCTGACCTATACAACCTAAACTACTCCGTTTTGGCCACACCAGCAGAAGGGCTATCAGGCAAATTCACAATGAGAGACCGAACAAAATACGGTATTGTAGCGGGCATAACCGATAAAGACTATTACACCAATTCCAATCACATTCCAGTATACTATCATTGCAGCGCAACTCATAAGGCTCTCACAGAAGCTCCATATCACAACCTTACCCGTGGAGGACATATATTCTACGTGGAACTGGATGGAGACGCTACGCACAACGTGGAAGCTATAATAGATATAGTAGACCTGATTGACAAGTACGATATAGGATATGGGAGTATCAACCATAATCGCAACAGATGTATGGACTGTTCATATGAAGACGCAACCAAAGATTTAAAAACATGTCCTAGCTGTGGTAGTCATCATATTGACTGCTTACAACGTATCACGGGATATTTGGTTGGAACTACCGACAGTTGGAATTCTGGAAAACTGGCAGAATTAAAGGATCGCGTAATACATAATTAATATGAACACTCTATATGTAGCTAAAATTGCACATTCAACCTCTGTAGATGGACCCGGATTACGTAATTCTCTATATGTATCTGGATGCCATTTACAATGCGAAGGGTGTCACAACCAGCCTTTCTGGGATATTCATTCTGGAAGGAGCCAGACGATAGAAGAGGTATATGATGCTCTTAATGTTGATGATTTTAATATCTCGATTCTAGGAGGGGAGCCATTAATGCAATATGACAGCATCCTCCAGCTATGCGAAATGATTAAAAAGCAGACATCGAAAACGATTTGGCTGTGGTCCGGACATACATTAGAAACGATACAAAAGAAATACCCTTTAATACTATCCTGCATTGATGTATTAATAGACGGGCCGTTTGTTGAAAAATACGCAGAGCCGAATTTAAAATGGAGAGGTTCCTATAACCAAAGAATTATAAATGTTAACAATGAGTTAAAATAGCATTTTTGTAACAGAAAATAAAAGATGTTTAAAAACTGATAATCAGCAGTTTAAATAAAAACACAAAAATCAATTTTAGTTCCGTTTTACAAAAACGCTTGCAAGTTAAAAAAATAGCCTTACCTTTGCAAACGTCAAAACAATTAAAACAAAAGAGTTCTATGATTCATGAAAAAGGAATTCTCCATATTAGAGATGGAGACCCTGACACCGGTGAGCTTTTAGAATCTGTTCGAAACTTAGAAGATGGAGAATATGGCTATCTTTTATTCGACAAAGAGAAAAATAAAGCTCTACCAAATCTAAAGTATTTATTTGGTCATATATTGAAAGTTATATCTGACGAACTTCCAGACCATCCACCAGTAGATGCTTTATACAGGTACTTTGAGGAAATATACGCACCGATTAGAACCTGCCATGTTCAAGGAGAAATATATGAATATTTTGATCTGAAAGGCGAAAAATCAATTGAGATGAATAATGTGATCGAGAAAATTATTCATCATGCCGAAACTGAATGGAGTATAAAAATTCTGGAGCGTAAAGAATTAAGTACTCCTGGAGCAAGAGAGCCATATATGGATGCCTATGCTTCACAGTGGGAAAGTCTATCTCGGAAAATTTAATTTTTAAAATTATTTTTCGATATGGCAGAACAAGATTTAGAAAAGATGTCCGTAATGGACGTATTCGCGCAGTCACAAGAAACAATCGACGAAGCAAAAAGAAAAAGTGACGGTGAACAATTCAGTAAGCGAATCCCTCGCTATCAAATGAAGAAAGACGGCAAATACGTCGTTAGAATCCTCCCCCTAGCACCAGTTATTGACGCAGATGGCAACGCTTTGCCGATGGAAAGAAAAGGCTATGAATACCCTTCAAAGGAACTGTTGCTCAAATTCAAATTTACAGACGACAAAGGCAAGGCGAAAGAATCCTATGTTGGTATTTGCCACACCAAATATCCCTTCCCTGAGTTGAAATGTGACCTTGTTGACGAGTTTGTTACTACTGTTCTGGATAAGTACAGTGACGATAAAGCTCTATGCAAGAAAATCACAGAAGGCTCATTCTCTGGTGGTCTGAAATGGTCGAATTCCAGATACATGTATATTCTGGACGAGGAAAAGCGCGGCGATGGCATCCAATTATTAGGTCTATCCTACTCTCAGTACAAAGATCTGGAAGAAAGAAAAATGGATCTGTGGAACAAGCTGTGCAAAAAAGGTACAGTACCATGCCCAATATCTTCTTTCAACGATGCTTACTTCGTTGAGATCAAACGTAAGACAGAAAGCAAAACCGAGTATTCAATCAACATTGATACGGTTGGAGATAAAGACGAATTATCAGCCGATGAGTTGAAAGCATTACTTGACGCCCCAAGACTTCCAGAATCAATCTATCGCTATACAAGATATCATCTGGAGGCAACAATTGCGTATCTGACGAACTATTGCCAGGAAGTCAATATTGACGTAATGGGCGAACAGCGTATCGTTGACGCAATCGACAAAATCAAAATGTCTCTTCCTTCAGACGACAACTCACACTTTAAATTGGGCGAAAACACTGCCGCCGATGGAGAAGCTTCCGGCAACCAGACCGTTACAATCGACGATTTGTGGGATATATGGGAAAAGCTTGATGAAGCCGGAACTAGTGACCGTTCAGAAGAAGGCCAGGAATTACGCACACAGATCAAGGAATTCATCGAAGAGAATGACCTTGATATCAGAGTGTCCCGCACCAAGTCTAATTTAGATCTTCTGCAAGAAATTGAGAAAGAACTGAAAGGCGGAGAATCTAAAGGCAATGCTCCAGTACAGGAAGAGCCGAAAGATAATACTCCTGCTCCAGAGCCGGAACCAGAACCTGAAGACGAACCCGAATCACAACAGAAGCCGGAAAAGACCCAAGAAGAGGAGCCGGAATCTCCTCGTAACAGTCGCAACGACGATACCAATGAACCTGCTGCTCGCCAAAGACGTTCAGCTCGTCCAGAAAGAAGAAGATAAATCACTCTCCACACACGGGCACGTCATTAACTTGGCGTGCCTATTCCAACTATTTTAATAATTATGGCAAATAAAATTGAGCCGTGCGCGTTGTTAATGAACGACTTACACGTTAGCAAAGATAATACCCATGAGTTTATAGCAAACTGTAATGAGGCTATTAAAATTTGCGTTGAGAATAAGATAGATACGATTGTTATTGGTGGTGATTTGTTTCAATCTCGTGCTGCACAGACCTTGAATACATTGCTTGCAGTAAGAGAGTTTTTACTTTCAACCCGCAATAATAACATCAAAGTAACAATAGCTAACGGAAACCACGATTTGGTAGATCAGGAGTCCATATATGGCTATGGACACGTTTTCAGCGAATACCCGATGGTTAGCGTAGTCAATGAATTTACTGCTCTTAAATTTGGCAAAGTGAACCTGTACATAATGGGATATTTCCCTGAAAACGGCTCTTTCCAAGACAAACTAGATGATTTACTTGACTCTATCAGCTTTACAGACGATGAAGTGTACATCTTATATATCCACGAAGGAATTAATGGAGCCTTATCTACTTCAAATGAAAAAGAACTGGCAACCAATATTTTCCAAGACTTTGACACAGTATTAGTCGGGCACTACCACAACCGTTGCAAGATACAAGGAACCAACGTAGAATATATCGGAAGCTCACGCCAGCACAACTTTGGCGAAGACGAAGAAAAAGGCTACACGGTGCTGTATACCGATGGAAGTTACAAATTTGTCAAAAATGAAGTCAACAAGCGGTACAAGACTATCGAAATCAATGCTAGCAAAATCAATGATGCTTTTATCGACAAAATCCAAATGCTTAAAGAGGATGACAGATATCTCGTAAAAACCAAAGTTTCCTGTAACAAAGCGGCAAGCAAAATGGTAGATAAAGCTAAACTGATTGAGGCCGGAGTATCCAAGATTGAATTGATTGCCGAAGAAGTCGAAGAGATAAAAGTAAAATCTTCAGGTCTGGAATCAAAGTTCGATAAGTCCGGAATCAAATCTGAATACTCATCGTTTTGCGAAAAGAAAGAAAAGAATGTAGAACTGGGGATGAAGTACCTCGATAAAATCAGCTAAGTATGTGGAAATTAAAAAGAATATACGCAAAGAACCTGCTGTCATTCAAGGAGTTTGAATACTCTCCTACCCAGGGCGTTACTACTCTTATCTTCGGCAACAACATGGATGCGGACAACCAGAGTTCGAATGGTTCTGGAAAGTCGGCACTACTGGAAGCTACTTCTATCGTACTTACAGGTGAGACATTAAGAAAGGTAAAAGCGGAAGAGATCATCAACGATATGTCTGATTCGGCTTTGATTGGAGCCGAGTTATTTAATGACGCTATTGGAGAGAGTTTCTGTATAGAACGCACACTGTCCCGCAAAGAGCCGCAAAAAGTTGTTTGTCTTACAGATAGCGAAGAAACAGACAGGGACAAACAATCTTCTGTAGCTGAATATAATAAATACATCTTAGACCGTATCGGCCTTACTAAAGATGATATATTCGGTAACTTCATTCTTAGCAAGCACAAGTACGACTGTTTCCTTTCCAGCTCTGATAGAGAAAAGAAAGAAATCATCAACCGGTTTTCTAATGCCAATATCATTGATAGCTCTGTTGAGGAATTGCAGAAGGATATCTCTCCAGTTGAATCTAAACTCCGGGATGCAGAGCTAAAGGTTTCTCATATCGAAGGAAAGATTGCCGGAGTAGAAGATCAGATTGAACGCGCTATTGAAAATGAGCAGAACAAAGCTTCCAGTAAAGAATCTAGGAAAGCAGAGTTAAATGAATCTATAGCCAATCGTCGGAAACAGATTCGCGAGTTTGAACAAAATATTGAGCAGACAAATGAAAATCTGAAAACACTTGATGACATCTACAACAAGCTATCTAAACTGGAAGAATCAGACAGTAAAACGGATAACGCTTACAAACAGATATGCGGTTGGTTTACTTCATCAAATCTTTCAGGTTTCTCTAATTGGGCAGAAAAAGCGGTTGAACTGGAAAAGCAAATCGGTAAGGTAGAACAGGAATTTGAAGCCGTATCGATGCAAATATCAAAGACCGCCAAATCTATCAAAGCTGAAACGGCAGAACTGGAAGCTATGCGTTTGTCTTATCGGAAGCTCGGTGAAACAAATGAAGAAGAGGCTACAAAGCTATATAAAGCTTTAGCTGAAATAAAAGCTAATCTAGCAAAGACTAAAGAGCAGAATGAAGAATTGGAAGAAAGAAAGAGCAACACTTCAAGGGCTATAGCCAATCTAAAGAATTCTATAGCCGGAGAGATCACATGTCCAGCGTGCAAACACCGCTTTGTTCTTGATGCCGATATTGATGTAAAAGAAGTTGAGGCTGATATTAAGGAAAAAGAATCCATTCTGGAGAACATCAACGAATCTCTTGCAAATTCTTTAACCACAACCAAAGACTTACAGAAGCAAATTTTAGATAATGAGAACCAAAGCCACCAGCTTTCTGATAACCTACGGAAAGAATCCCGGAAACTATCTGAGAAATCTTCTATTGTAGACCAGTTAGCGTTTGACCAAAAACGTCTGGTACGCAAAAAAGACGATTTGGATGCAGAGGTCGATAGAATTGAACGCTCAATCAGCAGTCTTGTTTCAAGCATGTTTGATGAAGCTTTTGATATTATGGACAAACAAACGAAAATACAAGAAGCAGCTATTGAAGACTTTGCGCTAAAGATTAGAACCTGTCAGGGAGCAATTGAAACCTTCCAGAATTCTATTGATGATTTGGATAAAGTGGAGGCAGAAACTATCGTAGACTCACTAAAAGCAACTCTCAAAGAATACGAGAAGGAGTATGTGCAAGTCGGACGGGATAAGGCTGATATCGAAAAGGAATTGTTTGAATTGAAAGAACAGGAACAGTTGTTTGTTGAGTTTAAAACTCATCTGGCAAACAGCAAAATTGACGCACTAGCCAATATGACCAATACATTTCTGGAAAATATCGGAAGCGATATCCGCATTCAATTCTCAGGTTACACCGTTCTGAAAAGCGGAAAGGTAAGAGATAAGATTTCGATTTCTCTTCTTCGTAACGGAATTGATTGCGGGTCATTCGATAAGTTTTCAGAAGGAGAAAAAGCCAGAGTAAACATGGCTAATATCCTTGCCATGCAGAAGCTTACTAATCTCAACTGTGAAGAAGGGAAAGGTTTAGATCTTCTTGTTCTTGATGAGATTCTGGAAGCAACAGACGAAACCGGATTGGCCAGCATTTTCGATTCTCTTAACTCACTACAACTCACATCGCTAGTGGTTAGTCACGGCAATGTAGCGGAGAACTATCCGCATAAATTAATAATCAACAAGAAAAACGATGTATCATTTATTTAATGGAAAAGTATGAAGAAAGTGAAATAACAAGGCACAATGTGCTAGCTGTCGATGTGGCCACTCACACCGGTTATTATTCAACACACGGAGGTGGAACGTGGGATTTTACAGAGTCTATGCGTAGGAACAACAACAAACAGCATAAGGCTTTTCGGGAAACGCTGATAAATTTCATCCAGGACAACAATATCAAAGTAATTGTTGCGGAAGACGTTAACTGTGGAAGATCCCCTAAAGAATTCATGGCCACCAGAAAGCTATCGGAGGTATATTATTCGAGATATGCGATACTTTAAATCTCCCAGAACCCATATTTATCAATCTTACAACAGTAAAGAAATGGGCTACAGGAAATGGAAAAGCAAGCAAAGACGATATGATAGACTACTGTAGAAGTCGTTGGAAAATAGATCCAGTAGATGACAACATGGCTGATGCTACCCATATCTTTATGTATTACGTAAGAAAATTTAACCTGTAATTAATGAGTAAAGCAAGAAACCTAAGACGGCAACGTGAGAGAGCCGCCGATAAACACCTAAATGTGTTGGGAGAACTCCTTGGTCAGTTTTACACTTTCCTTGAAAGAAAGGAAAAGCCAAGTGATGAAGAAATTAGAGCCGTATTTCTGGCTAAAGAAAAACATTGGAAGAATTATTGCCGTAGAGAAGAATTGTCTGAAGGCGCATCTGTTTTGTTTAATCAAGAAGTTGCACAGACATGGAAACAACGGTACTCGACCAAGGATACGACCCAGAAGTAGACCCTAAAGTAATAGAGAAGAGGCAAGCCCTGTTTAGCAAGTACGTAGAACCATACTTGAATATGATATACAAGCTGGTTATGAACTACAGCTACCGCAAACAGAATGTCGAAGAAAACTATACGGAAGTACTGGTCGCCTTATTCCGAGGAATACATACATACGATCCCAGCAGATCAATACACACCTGGCTGCACATTGTAACCAAACGGTATGTATATGTATTGGAACGAAAAAGGAGACTACATGACAACAAGAGTTATGATGTTGACATAGAAGAGTGTCAAGAGAACTTGTACGACATGGAAGCAAACAGTAACTCTATGAATGAAGAGAACTATCAGAACTTTTATAGTGACGATATTCTCAGTGTACTTAACGAAATGAGCCCAAAACATCGAGACACTTTATTGTTGCAAGAAGCCGGATACTCATTGAAAGAGATAGTTGAAATCGAATATAAAAAGGGCACGTTAAAATCTCGAAACATAGAAACCATTAAAAGCAGGTTATTTATAGCCCGTAAACACCTAAAAAAGAATTTGACAAGAAATGGCGAACGAAAAGTTGATTAAGAACGTCGTCAAAGTCTATACAGAGGTAATGAGAAGGTTGGTTGATAAAGACTATAAAATCTCCCAAGGTGGAGAAAATATTAGAATTATCACCAACCTTCTTGATTCTCTCGGCAAAGAGTATGGAGATGTAACGACAGAACGGCTTGTTGACTTCTGTATCTTCTCTGCTCATTTCTATCACGATAAGAAGGTGATGCTGAAACAAGCATTTGGCCCGACTGCCTTAAAGCGGTTCAAAGAATCAAAATCCGGGCGAGCTTATTATGAAAACAAATGGCTGGAAAGAGAAGGAATCACCAGACAATCATTGTATCGGTTAATAGCCGACCGTAAAGATCACCCACACGCCAAGTACATTTACATGGTTAGTGAGGAAAGCTTAAAATATAAATTGTTGAACGAAAAGGCCGGGTATATACTGTGTCAAAATTCAACATTAGGGTGGAGTCCATTGTCAGCTTCATGCAAGCAGTGCATTTTCACTTCCGAATGTATGAAGGAAACGCAACGTAAATATCCGGAGCTATATAGAATAAGATTGGAAAATGGCGAGAAAGAACAATAACGTACTGACTGAAGCCTTCCTTATAGATATGTACAAAATTGCTACAAAAAGCGAATATATACTAAGTATCATATCGGAGCATATTAAGGAGGAGGATTTGCCGGACAAAGATTTCCAGCTCATACATAAGTGTATGTGCGATTATTTTAGGGAACATAAAAAGGGTCCGACTCATGGCATCATGTGTCAGAAGTTAGCTAGACATAGAGGAGCCGGGGAGTTATGGGACGAGATACAGGAAAACAAAGGGAATGCTGATGTTAATGGTCTTGTCGATCAAATTGAAGATTATATCTGCCAAGTACGCTTTAACAAGGCATACAAAGACATGGGCGAACAGTATAATAGCCATAACAGTGACAAAGCATTAAAAACTCTGCATGATTACGCGAATTGGCATAGTGGGTTTAGTCTAAAGTCTCCAGAATTTATAAATGTGGTAGAGTCATTTAATACAAGACACCATTCCAACAAGCAGAATAACGAATCCAAGAACAAGCTCTCTCCTATCACCAGATTTCATATAGATGATCTGGATGCAATGAATAATGGCAGAGACCTAAGAACACAGTTGACATGTTTTCTTGCTCCCACAGGGGTCGGTAAAAGTCATGCTGCAAGATGGATTGGAAAGAATGCTTGTCAGGTAGATGGATTAAATGTTCTACACTTCCAATTAGAAGGTAGTGAAGACGAGGTTGTAAATGCGTATTCCTCTTCTCTTGTTGCTTGTGACAGCTATAAATATGAAACCGGAAGATTATCTGACAGGGAATTAGTAAGCTTAGAAAAATCGTTGGAGGGAATATCCGGAAAGTTATTCGTCAAATCTTATCCGAAGTTCAATTGCCAGGTATCAACACTAGATATCCGAAATGGTATCGCAGAGTTCAAAAAGACATATGGTATTAATCCGGATGTTGTTATCATTGACTCGATGGACCTGTTGACAGACGCAAGTGGTAAACGATGGTCTGAAAATGGTGAACGCCATAAACGAATCGCTGTAGCAAATGATCTTAAAGATTTAGCGGCTGATGAAAAGGTATGGATGGTCGTTACCTATCAGGCTACCATAGAGAACAGAGAATGGCTGAATGATGAGAAGAACGTTTTGACAGAATACAACTGCGCTGAAGCTAAAGGGCTTGCCAGACCTATGACTCACCTTATCACTTTAAACCAGAGTGATAAAGAGAGAAAAGAAAAAGTAATGCGCTTGTACTTTGCCAAAAGCCGGTTCTTCGCGAAAGGAGACCCTATTAAGATTGCTACAGAGTATGATACGGAACAGTTCTATTGTCGCCAAAGAACCCTTAATATCAGTAAAGTAAACGGCGTGATAATATGAAAATTAGTAAGGAAGACAGAGAATTAATCATCAAAGAACTGGAGGTAGAACTTCATGCAAAACTGGATGGTGGACGCAAGAACTTGGTTGCCCCTACATGTCCGTATTGCGGTAAGACAGGTGGTAAGTTTGGTATATATGTAGGCCCCGAATCCGGAAGAAAGAAGTTATTCATGTCACACTGCTTTTCCTGCGGAAAGACAGTTATGGATGTGAACCAGCTATTCGAAGACATTGGAAGACCGGACTTAATCATTGCTGAAACGGCGAACTTCACACTGGCTACGGACGCTATCTTCCAGATTGAACAAGAAGAAGAAATCGAGGATGAGTTGGTAGTTGTAGAGATGCCAGAAGGATGGAAGCGTTGTTTTAAGAACAAGTACCTCCAAAAACGTGGGTTTACTGGCGATGATTACGACTACTTCCCAGTTGGAACCACTAGAGGGCTTAACTTCAAGTTCGATGATTATGTTGTATTCCCAATTATTGATAACGAAGAAACGGTAGGTTACATTTCCAGACATACATGGGATAAAGATGAAATAGAAGAGTATAACATAAAAGCAAGGAGAGCTGGAAAGTACGAAATCAGACGATATAACAATAGCCGGGAAAATGATTTCAGCAAATTGCTATATAACTATGACACTATAATTGAAGACATAACGGACACGGTAATTATCGTAGAAGGAATATTTGACGTTATCGCGCTTACCAGAAAACTTGAACTATATGACAACCACCACATAGCAGTAGTGGCCACTTTCGGAAAAAAGATATCTGATATCCAAATGTGGAAACTACAGTCTAAAGGGGTACAAACCGTAGTCCTTGGCTATGATGGAGATGCTGTCGGAGCCATAAACAAAGCTGCTGAAAGGTTGAATGAATACTTCGATGTATTTATCGCATATATTCAAGACCCAAAGGCTGACTTTGATTCAATGGACTTTTGGGAGATATACGATGTCTTCTCTACCAATCTGAGAACACCTGTCGAATATAAATTAAACACAGTTCAGTTATGAATGAAGAACTAATAGAATGGTTAAAAACCAATAAGATACAATTCAAGATTATCGACAAAGAGGTTATTGAAGTACCAGAGTTTGGGCAAATGTTTATCCAGGACAATGAAAACGTCCAGTCGATATTTAAAGCAGACAGTGATGGAAATCTTAAATTTAACTGTCTGGAAACTCCTGATGTCCTAATAGAAGACAATATCTTCTACGTGGCATTTAAGTTCGGGAACAACTGGTATTACACAGATCTTCGTAAAGATTTTGCTCTCAATATCTTAAAGTATATTGGATTACGAGAGGAGCCGGCATTTAAAGAAGAGTTTGTGAATCTGGGAGTACACACCCCTCATGAATTACTGAATGGGAGTTTCTTACCTAAAATGTGGGTAAAGAAAGCCAAATATCTTGGTCACAAATATATTGGAATATGTGACAAGAATACTATGGCAGCTTGTTACAGTATGCAGAAAGAATGCGAATTGGCTGGAATAAATCCCATTTTCGGATATTCGCTAACATTTACGTGTGGTGAAGATAAGGTTGGAGCTAAGGTTTACGTACAAACACAAACAGGACTTAGGAACCTTCTTAGAATACAGAAAGCTATTATGGTAGACCGAGAAGATGGTCTTATAGACATTGATGAGCTTATCAGAAGATCTGAAGGGAACGTATTAGTCTTGGACAAATACTCTTCCGAGTGGATATTGAACAACTTTGAGACCGTTCGTGATTTACAGGAAGCGTTTAACTGGGAGGTGTACTTTCAGGTAGACTTGTCGGAGTATAAAGCCGAAAGGATTGATATAAAGGTTTTGGAGTCTGCAAAGCTATATTTCGACAAGATATACAATACCGATTACGATGTCCTTCCAGTACTTCTTTCCGATTGTTATTATCTGGATAAAGACGATTATAAAAACAAGATCATCCTAAACAAGATAGCTACAAGAGCCGCACACGAACAGAGTGAAGATCAGTATTTCAAAGACATAGACGAGCATTACGCCATCTTTCAGCAATTATTCGATTCTGAGAAGTGGGATGTGGAAACGTTGTTCCGGGAATGTTGCAAGAATACGGTTTACATCGCTGAACCAGCAGAGGCTAGATTTGAAACAACCAAAAACTTCATGCCCAAATACATGCTTACCGATGAGGAAAAGGAAAAGTATGGAGACGCACACACTATGTTCACCGCACTTCTTGATGAAGGTCTGGAAAAGCTAGTCCCTTCCAGTAAACGCGAAGAATACCGGAAGCAAATGGAATACGAAAAATACATTATTGAATCAACCGACAATGTAGATTACCTCCTAGTGCAATACGATACCTGTAACTGGGCGAGAAGTAACGGTATTCTTGTAGGCTGTGGCCGTGGTTCTGCTGCCGGTTCTCTCCTACTCTATTTACTTGGAATTACCCTTATTGATCCTATTCGATACGGACTAATCTTTGAGCGCTTCCTACTTCCAGAACGTGCCGGACTATACCAGACCGACACAACAATCATAGGGGGAGACATTGACTCCACCAACTATGTAGAAGTTTCACTGGAAAATGGCAAAACAATCAAGATAGATGTTGATTCAAAGCTACTTGTAAAACCGGAAGGTAAAGATGAAGCGGAAGTTATTTATGCAGACCAGCTACAAGAAGGAGATGACATTCTATTCGATAACAAGGACGTATTATTCACAATAAACGAATTATAAAGCTATGACACTTACAGATGAAATGAAAGAAGCAGTTGACATTATTTCGAATACAAGAAACAATGTCTTCATTACCGGAAAAGCAGGAACCGGTAAGACAACTCTATTGAAGTACCTGATTGAAAATGTAAAGAAGGACTTTATTGTGACTGCTCCAACCGGTGTAGCTGCAATAAATGCTGGAGGCGCTACACTGCATAGTGTATTCAATATACCGTTCGAACCATATATACCAATGAGCGAAATCAAGATGAATATGAACAAGGAAAAGATGGAAGTGATATTCTCTCTTGATGTTCTTATTATTGATGAGATTAGCATGGTAAGACCGGACATCATTGATTATATCGACAAGAAAATGCAGATATGTAGAGGCAACAAGTATCCTTTCGGGGGTGCTCAAATTGTGATGATCGGTGATCTCTTCCAGCTTCCGGCAGTTATAAAGGGCAGTGAGGGGAACGTGTTAAGGAGATACTATAATGGAATGTGTTTCTTCAATGCAATAGCTTTCCAGAAAAAAGGGTTCAACATTATCGAACTATCCCATGTATTCCGCCAAAGTGACGAGAAGTTTATTTCTCTATTGAATAAAATTAGAGATTACAGTATAAGCGAAGATGAGCTGGATGCATTATCCGATCTGAGAGATAAGAATGCGAGCAAGAACTTTGATGGAAAGAACATACATATCTGTACACACAGAAATATTGCAGACGACATCAACAACACAAAGCTTGGCAAACATACTCACTCATATAAAGCCTTACTGTCTGGAAAATTTAAAGAGTCAGCTCTTCCCTGTAATGATGAGCTAAAATTAAGAGTTGGAGCCAGAGTGATGATCCTTGTGAATGGAAAGAACAAAGAGTACTGTAACGGCACGCTTGGAGTGGTAACAGGACTCAGTTATTTTTTCATAAGCTTAACCACCGATGATGGTCGTGAAGTAATGTTAGACAGATATGAATGGGTCGATTATTCCTACACCGTAAAAGACGGTAAGATAGATAAGATCAAAAATGGCTCCTGTAAACAATTCCCAGTTACATTAGCCTGGGCAATCACAGTACATAAAAGTCAAGGGCTAACATTCGACAACGTTGTGCTACACGTTGACAGATCATTTACTCCTGGACAGGTATATGTGGCTTTAAGTAGATGCAGAACTATGGAAGGTATTGTTTCCGATTCATACATAACCAAAAGACACATCATTGCCAACGAAGAGCTTCTGAACTTCGAGCATAAATATAAAAATAACGGATACACTTACGGAACAATAAGTTTACTGTAGTATTGCGCACTATAAACATATATAAAATGAAAGTAATTAAAGTTGAACAATTTAAAATCAAAGAGCCAATCCAAGTGATTGACTGCTTTGTAGATGGAGGATATTTGCAGGGAGCTTCTGGCTCCCTGCCGTGAGTCGGATATAGATATTGACTATCAATCAGACAGGAGACAAGATGTTAAAGCATATGTTGAACAACGCTACAACCATCACGGAAAGCAACGGGTATTTTCTGCCGGTACTGTTACCACACTAAAGGTTAAAGCAGTACTGAAAGATGTGGCTAGAACGAAAAGAATACCGGTAGGCATCGTTAATTATATCACAGCCATATTTGACGATGATAAATGTGACTTTACCGGTATATTCAAATTAGCTGCTAAGAATAAGAAAGTAGCCAAGTTTGTCGAGACTTATCCAGAACTGTTTGAAGACATTCGAGCACTTATGTTCCAGCCTCGTTCCAGTTCCATACACGCTTCTGCCCTACTGGTTACACCTGATGACAAAGACGGTGAAGATGCGGAATGCTTTGATTTTGTTCCTATTAAAAAGGTGGATGGAGTCTTGGTGTCCGAGAACGATGGATACGAACTAGACGAGCTAGGGTTACTAAAGAATGACTGTCTTGCAACGAAAGAGTTGTCCAAGATACAGGCTACAATGAATATCTGCAATGAAGTGTACAAAACGAACCTAAGTCTTGAAAGCTTATCTACAGGTTCATTAGACGACAATAAAGCTTATGAACTTTTAGGAAAAGGATTCACCCAAAACGTCTTCCAGTTTTCATCAAAAGGGATGACTAAGTTTTTGATCGATATGCAGCCAGCTTGTATCAATGACTTAATAGCTGCTAATGCTCTGTACCGTCCGGCAACACTGGAAAACGGGTCTACTGAATCGTATATTGATTGCAAGAAAGGTGAAGTGGCTCCTACATATTTGTGGGGAACATACAATGCTCTTAAAGACACCTATGGGTTAATTACCTACCAGGAACAAGTGGTGTGGATAGCACGAGAAGTTGGTGGATTTAGTCTTGGCGATGGAGTAAAACTGGTAAAGTTCATCTCAAAGAAGAAAACAGATAAAATCCAAGCCATGAAAGAAAAGTTCATGGAAGGAGCCAAGAAGAATGAATGTCCAGATGAAGATGCTCAATGTATTTGGAGTCAAATCGAAGCGTGTGGTTCTTATTTATTTAACAAGTCTCACGCTACCGCATATGCTGTTACCAGCTATGTAGGAGCATATTTAAAGGCCAACTACCCTACTGCTTTCTATACGGTCGCGCTTCAATGGGCAGACGATAAAGAACTTATTCCTATCATGTCTGAAATGGAAACATGCAGCAAAGCCAAAGTGGTTCCTCCGGATATCAATGTTAGTGAATTAGGCTTCCATACAGATTACCAAACCGACTCAATCTTCTGGTCCATTTCCAGAATCAAACAACTGGGAGCCAAAGCGGTTAATTGGATAATAGATGAACGGAATAGGAATGGAAACTTCGCAAACATTGATGAGTTCATCGAAAGGGTGTTTAGGCACAAATTCAAGAAGTATAAAAGCTTTGAAGATGAAGATACCCCGGAGGAAGAAACGAGATGCCCGGTAAATGCAAGATGTGTCAAGAACCTTATATTGGCCGGATGCTTTGATTCAATAGAAAATGCCGGTTCAATTATTGAAAGGTACGCCATTCTCGAAAAGGCCGCTATCAAGCTAGGGTTTGAGATTAAAGAAAAGGATTTTCCTACCGAAATGAGAGGCAAGCACTATTTCTGGTCACAAAAGCAAATAGAAGTATCTGGGATTGGTTCCATTGACTATAGGCGCATATTCGACAATTCAGAGGTCCGTTCTCAAATTAAAGGCCGCGCTTCTTATTTGTCCTTTCCAGATATAGCCCCCAAGACAATGGAAAACAAAAAGCCTGCAATCTGTGCAACTGTCGTAGACCTCGAAGAAAGGAAGTTTACGAATAAACAGACTGGAAAGGAGGAGTTGTATTGCAAGATGACTCTCCAGCAAAACAACGATATTATAACCTGTATAGCGTGGCCAACTGAATATGCACAATACCGAGGCGTATTGATGGGAGCTAAAAACAAAATCGTAATCATGACCACATCAATTAAATATAGTGATTATGAAGGAAAGAATAATCTACAACTTACTAAGAATCCAATAATAGCAGTTTTATGAAAAAGAAAATAATAGCAATAGTCGGAGCAAGTGGTTCCGGCAAGACACACATGACAAAGTATATAGAAAGCAAATTCAATCTTCCCAGTATTGTATCGTGTACTACAAGACCAATGAGAGAAGGAGAAACAAATGGTGTGGAGCATTACTTTGTGGAAGAAGATCAAATGCCGACTTCAGAAAACATATTGGCATACACTAAGTTCGGAGAACATCACTACTGGACAGACAAACAACAAACTAAGGAATGGGATATTTTCTGTTATGTCATAGATGAAATAGGCTTGATTGAAATGCTCGACAAGTATTCTGATGAATTTGAAGTGCTCCCAGTATTGGTCAAAAGGAACGAGTCGTCTTTAGAATCCGAAATCGACAAAGGCAGAAGAAACAGAGACAAGTACCGCATCTCATTATCCGACTCTTTTTACGATTACATCATCCACAATACCGGTACGATAGAAGAATTTGAAAAGAACATAGACACCCTGATTAATAACATTAAACTTAAAAATTGATATGGCAGCACCAACTACAGAAAATCCTATTCCAGTAGCATTCGTTCTTGACTTTGAAACTGGAGATACTAAATGTGATAAGGGGGCATGTACTCAGATAGCGATACATGCCATTAGACTAGACACCTTTGAAAAAATGGGTTCATACGTAAAATACATCTATCCATATAATCAGAAAGAGATCAAAGGGGTAACTAAAAAGAAGAAAGTACTGAAAAACAAACATGATGTTCAAGAAGAGGTATTGATGGACTATAAAGAAGAAGCACTTGAATATTCAGCAATCACGATGGATATGCTTTATTCAATGGGCGAAGATATTCAGCAAGTGGCTGAAGGTGTCATCCAGTTCTTTAAGGACAATACATTCCCTAAGACTCCCAGAAGTATGATGCCTATTATCATTGGTCAAAACATTGGATTTGATATTGGTTTCTTACATCAAATGATGGAATACGCAGGATTAATTGGAGAGCTAAAAAAATGTCTACGAGGACATGTTGATTTCTACGGCAACTTCCAACCTGTTGTTATAGACACAATAGTCCTTGGTCAACTAGCACTGTGTCATCTTCCAAATATCGACTCCTACAAACTTGAAATCATGTGTGAGAATCTGGGAATAGAACTGGATGATGCTCATGACGCTGATGCTGACGTTACCGCAACAACTAATGTCACTAATGTTATCACTAGCCGGATGAGAAGCATTGGTGGGGAAACAACATCTTTAACCTTAGCTAAAACAGAAAAGAGTAGGAAACATTTTAAAATCTAAATTTATGGAACCTGAAAATGAAAAAACAACAGTTGTAGATGAACCGAAAATAGAGTTCAATCTAATAACAGACAAAATTTGCCTGAGTGTTGTTAACGATGATATAGATGAGACACTTGTTGAGATATCCGGATACGACTTGCAGATTAATTTCAATTTGAAGTACATAAAATCAATTGAAGACGTCGAACTTGCAGTTACTGGAATCGGAGATATGTTCCGAAAAACGATCATGGATCAATTACTGGAAGATAGAAAACAAAATGGCTAATTTTGTGCTATTCATAAACAAGAAGCTCCGGTCTTTCGGGGCTTTTGTTTTACATAAAATAGTACAAATGGAACAACAAACAAACACATTATCCAAAGAAGAGAAAAAGTTCTGCGAGCTGTTTGTTCACGGGTGCGCTCCTTATAGCGGTAACATGGTTGCCTGTTATGAGAAGGCGTTTGACAAAAGCGACATAGAAAGCAAACATGAAATCATCCAGCTACTCAACAGAACTGACGTAAAAGAGTACATAAGAACAATCGAGGAAGAGGATATTGAAGAGGCCAAATATCTTAGAAAACGATTATCCGAAAACCTCCTTGGCATTATGGAAGAGACATCTACTGCTGTATATAGAGATAGAAGAGGAAACGAATTATCTCCTGCTCCTCTTAGAAGTGTAGCGGTACAGGCAGCTAAGGCTTTGATGGAAATACATCCAATCAAAGAAGCACAAATAAACAAACTAAGCATCGAAGGCAACGAAGGAGGCGTTGTGTTCAATGTTATCATACCTGAATCTAAAAAAACTAAAGAAGAAAATGGGGATTGAATCTTTTGACTGGAGAGATATTATTCTTGCAGTAATTGGTTGCATAAGCTTATGGGTTGGGGGTATTTTCTTTTACCCTCAAAACAAAAAGGCAAAGAACCTTGAAAATGAAACCAAACAGTCTGACGAATGGAAAAGGCTGTATCAAGAAGCCTGTGAAGAAAACATTAGGAAAGAAAAGAAAATCGAGGAATTGTACAAGGAAATAGCAAAACAAAGAGATGAAAAAGCAGAGCTACACAAACAATCATCTTCACTCTCTGCCGAAAACGCAAGTCTTAGTACTAGTTTGAAATATCTAAAATGTGAAATGCCTGGATGTCCTCATAGAACTCCTCCAACCGGATATTAATTATATGGAAAATCAAGAAATCGTAGCAATTGGAATGTCAGAAGAGCTGCGAGAGCTAAAGCTGACAGAGTTGTATGGACGAAGAGCTAAAGTGGTAAAATTAGAGACTACCGGCTCAGGTGAACCTCATGGTATGTGGGTCGAACTGTTTACCCCACACTTGGATGAAACAGAATGGTATATTCCAATCGAATCAGTAGTGATAGTATGAGAAAATTAGTAGCGGTGGTTATTGTGATCTTAATAGCCACCATGATTGTCCAACATTCCAGAATCAAAAAACTAAATAAGGAGGTGAGTGTCTATATGGGCAATACAAATGCTCTAATGTCAGACATTGAAAAACACCAAATAGACTCCTCTAGGACAGCTCATGTTGTCAAAGGGTTACAATTGACGTTAGGGGAATATGAAGAATATCGGGCAGAAGATCGACAAACAATCAAAAACCTGAAGTTAAAAATCAAAGATATCGAAGCTACCGCTAAAACTAAACTGGAAATTAAGGACCATATTGTAGCAGCTCTCGAAGACACCATCATTCTCCGTGATTCAATGATGGTAGCAGCCAAGAAAGTACAGTCAGCAGACAAATACACAAACTTTACCGGCATTATTGTCAATGATTCACTGGAAGCTAACTATCACAGTATAGTAGAACTTAACCAAACATTCTACACAACATACAAATGGAAATTCTTGTGGTTTAAAGGACCAATTAAAGATGTAAGACAAGTCATCATCACACCGAACAAGAAAGTTGAACTAAAATATTCTGAATACATAAAAATTAGATAATAAATGAAATATTTCAACCTTAATGAATTTACTAGGTCAAATAAGGCAAGCGAACTGAAAATAAGTAACCTTCCCAGCTCCGAACATAAGGCAAACATTGAATTACTGACAGATAACGTTCTGGATAAATTAAGAGAGTGGTATGGCAAGCCTATTAATATCACCTCCGGCTATAGAAGTTATGATCTAAACAAAGCCACTCCCGGAAGCTCAAAGACAAGCCAGCACAGCAAAGGAGAAGCTGCCGACATCGTAGCAAGCATTCCAAGAGATAATGTCAAGCTATTCAATTACATCAAAGACAATCTTCAGTTTGACCAACTTATCTGGGAGAAAGGAACAGACAGTAATCCGGCATGGATACATGTATCTTTCAGCAAATCAAAGAGCAGAAAAGAGATTTTAAAAACCAAAGACGGCAAAATCTATACAAAATACGCATAAAACAAGCAATAAGTCAAACCAACAGTCCACTATTCGCCTATTCATAAATAAACAATAAATCAGTTTAATTATGGAACTTAGTATTAAAGACAGAATTTATATCCCACAGATGCTCCCTAAACAAGGGAAATTTACAGAGTTTAATCTGAAGCGTGGTATTATCGGAAAAGTTGCTATCACAGAGAAAGACCGGAAGGATTATTCTATTGAGGAAGATAAAGAAAAAGGGCAAATCAAGTGGAACGTCAAGAAAGACATCGAAATGCCCCTAGTAGTAGACCTCACTAAAGAAGAACTGGAATACCTCCGTGCTTCATGTGAACTGCTTGTAGATGCCTCTTATCCGGATGACTTTTGGTTCACTGTTGAAAAGATATATGACGCAGCACAATAACTTAATAAATCTTGTTTTCATTTCGTAAGTAAGGATGCCGGAAACGGTGTCCTTATTTTATATATAACACAAATAAATGACTCCTCAAGAAGTTAATATAATACTTAAACAGATAAATACATACAGCGGAATTATATATTGCTATACAAATAAGCAGAATGGTAAAAAATATATTGGACAAACTATCAGACCATTAGCTAGGCATAAACAACATTGCAATAATTCCACCAAAGAGCGTGCTGTATGGAATAAAGTGTTAGAGCGTTATGGAATAGAAAATTTCACATATGAAGTTCTAGCAATATGCTGTGCAGAATCCAAAGATAAAGTTCATGAAAAATTAAACGCGAGAGAAAGATTCTACATTAATCTATTTCGAAGCACAATACAAGAGAATGGTTACAACATTGCAAAAGGCGGGTGGTATGAGCCAACAAAAAATAAACAAAATAAACCTGTAGACATGTTTGATCTTAATGGTGTATTTTTAAAAAGCTTTGATTGTATAGAAGATGCCAAAAAGTATATAGGAATATCAGGTCCAGTTATAAGGAAGGTGTGTAACGGTAAAGGGCGTTCTTGTAGCGGATATCTATGGGCATGGAGAGGTAAATTACCTACAATAAAGGATGTATATAGTGTACACCAATACGATATTAACGGAAAGTATGTTTCATCTTATAAAACTAGCAAAGAAGCTGCAATAAAATTAAAAATGCCTTCAAGTTCCGGAATCAGTAAAGCTATGAAAGAGAAATACAGAATAGCTAATGGATACTATTGGAGAGATTATAGATGCGGCGCAATTGACCTCAATGAACTTCCAGGAAGAGTATACCAATACACATCAGATGGAGACTTCATAAAAGCATTTAAAAGTAAACAAGAAGCAGCAGAATCACTTATCAAATGTGAAACAAGTAATATATGTCAAGCTATAAAACGAAACACGATGTGTAAAGGGTATTTATGGAGAGATACATATTCCCCTAAAATAAAACCTAATGAAAACCGATATATAAACAAGGCTCCAGTTATTGCCATATTTGATGACGGTAGCAAAATTAGATATGAAACAATAAAAGAAGCTGTAATAAAGAATGGATGCACTACTGGAAGCGTAAATAATTCGATCAGAAAAGGGAATCGAACAAAGCAAAACATAATTTTTAAAAGATGCTAAAATGAATACTTCAGGACTAGTAGCACCAGAAAAATTAATCATAGATATTAAGCCATCGGAAAGACAGTATGAATTATGGAAAAATCTACAACCAGATTATTGTCCTGAGTGTGGAGGGCATATTGTGCAGAAAAAGACAGGTTTTAATAGAAACGGAAACCCTCAATATAAGCCTGTATGTGATTCATGCGCTAATGAAAACATCCCTCAGCTTATTCTAGGAGGTGGGGCAGCCGGTGGCGGTAAGAGCTGGCTTGGTTCAGCTTGGCTTATTTCTAGCTGTATCAGATTTCCTCATATTAGAACAGCAGTAGCTAGAAAAACATTAAAATCATTAAAAGAATCCACTCTAAATACTATCAAGTCTATATTAAGGGATTGGGGGTTAAAAGAGAATCAAAACTATAAGATTAATAATCTGGAGGGTGTTATAACTTTTTGGAATGGTTCTGTTATAATATTGTTAGAAATGTCCACAAACCCTTCCGATCCCGACTTCTCTCGGTTCGGAAGTATGGAAATAACCGCCGCATTTGTAGATGAAGCAAGCGAAGTTTCCGAAAAAGCTGTTGAAGTATTGTTTTCCCGTATAAGATGGAAAACACATGAAACTTTTAAAGTACCAAAAATGTTTTTATCAACCAACCCTTCCATAGGGTGGATTAGGAGCCGGTTTGTTCAAGATGATGATGGCAATCCTGTAATATGTAAAATAAATGAGAGATATGTCCCATTCTCCGTATTTGATAACCCCAATGAGGCCTTCCGAATTACATATGAGTCAGCCCTTAATAAAATAACCGACAAAGCAACTAGAGAGCGTCTTCTGTATGGTAACTGGGATTTCGTAGACTCGAACGATATGGCTGCGTATTGGAACTTTAATGGAGAAAAGCACCTTGTAACCGGATTGAAAGAAAAGGTTTACAACCCTCTTAAACCTATCATAAGTAGCTGGGATTTCAATGTATCGCCATTTATGAGTACATTATCCTTCCAGATTGATTATGAGAATAAAAAGGTGTATGTATTAGAGGAAAATCTAGGTAAACCAAAAGAGAAAGAAAACAACACTCCTGCCCTCTCCAAAAAGATTTCAAAGAAATATCTGACAGAGCAACATGTCGGTGGATTAGTTATAACTGGGGACCCAGCAGGATTGGCAAGATCCACACAAACGGAAGATGGCGTGAATAACTATACCATTATCATAGATAATATGTCAGAGTCTTTAAGACCCAAGCTGAAGCTCCTGAATAAACAGCCGCCACAAACAACGCGACTTGAATTTGTCAACAACATCTTTACCGGATTTGATGGCTGGGAGATACTGATAGATATGAGATGCAGACGACTAGCGGAGGACTTAACATACCAAACCAAGAATTCTGATGGCACTAAATGTAAGAAGAAGGTCTTGGACCCTAACACCCTGGTTAAATATGAAAAGTACGGCCACTTGTCAGACTGCTTAGATTATTTCTTATGCAAGTTCCTAGACAGCAGCTGGGACAGATTCCAGAGAAGATCACAAACTATTGAAACAACAGATTTGCCAACATACGGCTCATTTAACTATTAAACAATGAACACACGTTTCTTAAACGACAGCGATTATCAGAGTGTAATCACTAAAAAGGCTCTGGAGGATATTACCAGAGGAGACTTTTCCATATTACAAGATGCGGAGGAATCTGCTGAAGCGTCAGTAATAGAGTATCTAACCGAAAACTATGAAGTAGAAAAGGCTTTAAACATCGGAAAGATGATACAGGAATACGACCGGCAAATCACCTATCCAGCCGGAGTATATTTCTATAAAGATGGAGAGATATGGAAAACTACGCGAACAATCAACGGGTACAAATCACCGGCTAAAGTAATTTACTGGGAAGAGTATGAGGACTTAGTTAAAGATGAGAACAAGGTCAATGGATATTCACAATTAGGCAGCTATGCTCCCGGAGACATTGTTCTATTTTCCAATACTTTCTATGAATGTAAAGAATATAATGGTCATGACTATAACAATGTACGGGTTCCTGGAGTTATTGGATGGGAAAGGGTGCAACCATCTGCCTGGAATGCCAATGTAGAATATGCGCTATGGTCCGTAGTTAAATGGGATAATAAGTTCTATGCTCTGATTGATGGTGAAAATTTGGATTTAACCATAAATCCATTCCAGTCAGACAATTGGGGGCTTATCGGAAACTATGATCCAGATTTCAATATGTATGAGAATTTACCAACAGAATATGTGGTATATGAAGGAGAAGTGTATGCTCCTAATATGGAAGTTAATTCTAACGAAGTAAAGGAAGGGTATAATGTAGTGAAGGGTGATCCTAGAAACTTAAACCTGAAGAAGCATATCACCAGAATTGCTGTATATGAAATTCATAAGCTTGTTTCTCCAAACAATGTTAGCTCCGTTAGGATATCAGACTACGAGGAGTCCATGAAGTGGCTAAGGGATGCTCAGAAATTAAGGATTAATCCTCAGATCCCAAGGAAACTGGATGAAGATGACAAACCGGTCTTGGATTGGCAGGTGGCAACTTTCCAACGGGCATATAATCCGTATGAAAATCCTTGGCAGACATAAGAAATAATAATAAAGGGGTTCTTCAACGGAACCCCTTATTGTTTAGATATTAAATTCAGGAATCATATCTATAGCTTCTATTTTGCTTTCATTTAGTAATTTCAAATATATCTGAGTGGTTCTTACGCTTGTGTGTCCAAGTAGTTTAGATACAGTATAAATATCTACGTGAAGGTTAATCATCATCATAGCAAAAGTATGTCTAGCTGAATGAAATACGATCTCTTTATTCACTCCAGCAGATTTAGCCCATGCCTTTAAATAAGGCGTAGCATTCGTTTGGAGTTTATGAAATTCTTTAAAAACGTAATCATCACCAGTGTCATCCGGGCTTCTTTGTGGCATATACTTCATCGCTTCTTTAGATAATGGGATATTTATGATTTCAAGCGTTTTCTGCTGAACCATTTTAACCCATGTCTTCCCTCCATATTCGTACACGTTATCCCACTTCATATTAGATATATCAATCGCCCTTAATCCGCAAAAACAGCTAAAAAGAAAAGGCTTTTTGGCAGCGCTTCCCTTTTTATATTGATGCCTTATCATTTTTGAAAGTTCATCTACCGTTAGAAATTCTCTCTCGGAATCATTGGTTTTAGGAATAGAAATATCTTTGGTTTTTTCCATCGGGTTGGATGATATAATGTCGTTTCTATATGCCATCCTTATCACAATTCCTAAGTGTGTCATTCGTAACTGTATCGTTTTATTAGAGTACCCTTTTCCGTTCTGTTTTTTGTAGCTTTTCAGGTATTTACAAAATCTCTCAATAAAATCAGGAGTCACCTTTTTCAAAACAATATCACCACCATGAAATTTTTCAAGGCTATGCTGCAACTGTACATAATGTTCTTTCACGCTTTTAGTGTTGCACGTTTCTATTTTAGAATGGATGCATTGAAACAAAGTGTGGTTAGAGCGTTCAAGACTTGGAAGACCGTTTTCATCTCTTTGCAATTCAAGCATAACACGAGCTTTTATATCATTTGCAATAATCATCGTGTTCTTATTAGCCTTCTTATCATTAATAGTCTTTTCCGGCACTATGTAAAGCTTCAAGAATTTTCTTTCTCTCTCCATTCCTCCCCCACGGTATATGTCAAGGTATAAAGAAAAGTTTCCATTAGCTAATTTGCGGTATCTAATTTTTACAGGTTCTTTGGAAGTGGGATTGTTAATTTTCAGCATATTTTTCGTCTTTTAATTCTGCAACACAAACATAAGAATAAAAAGACAAATAAGTGACAAACGAGTGACAAAAACGAGTTAATAAAGTAGTTATTTAAGATAAATAAAGAAAGAATGTGGAAAAACAAAATCATTCATAAAATTCTATATATCAGTAATTTACATAGATATACTTTCTTTTGATTTCACTTCATTTCATTCCAACGCTCTTATATCTAATACTATGAAAAACACATAAATATAACAGTACAAAAGAGACTTTTGTTCAGCAGTTCTCTGTATATTTCAGTTAATTATAGTTTATAGAATTAAATGTTTCTCATTTATAGGCAATATAATGCGTTTCCAGTCAATCATTGCGTTGAATAACATGATATGGGAATAGTCTTTCAGACATATTTGCGGAATGTCTTTCTCAACAATGAGCTGCCTGTCCAGAAATTCGCTTCGTTTCGTCCCACGGAGTAACGGATGAGCCGGTGTGAACCAGGTATGTCCGTCATAGAGAGCAACATTAGCTATAGAGGTATCTGTCAGATAGCCATTTCTCACAATTAAAATATCATCCGCCATTCCTCTTTGAGCGTACAAGGCATTCAGTTCTTCCCGATACGCACTTTTATAAGTATAATCAATGGTATCAGACACAACCAAATGCAAAGAAGATACCTGTCGCATCTGATAGGGCGCATACGTAACTTCTTCCACTTCTTTTCCATATACAATCCGGCATTTATGAATTCCATTTAAAGTTGGCGGAGATATAAATTCCCGTAAATCCAGCGGAGTGCTGTCTTTCCAAAAAGCTGCACGGGTTTTATTAAAGCGTTCTGTGTGATAATCAAGATTATAAATCTGTCCATCCTCTATTCGGATAGTCTCAATAAATGGGTACATATACTTTTTGTTTCATTTCATTATACTCGCTTTCCACATCACTCTGGCAGGTGATCCCACCTCCACTTTTAAAATACATCTTCTCTCCTTCCTGTTCTACAAATCGTATCATAACGGCACTATCTAAATCAATGCCATCAGAATATCCCATAACTCCCGTATAAAATCCTCTGTCGTAGGTTTCAGCTTCCTGAATAATCTGCATCGTTTTTCTCTTTGGAGCACCGGTAATAGAACCGGCTGGTAATAGCCTGAAAATAATATCTCCCAAATGCTCCTGATAATTTTCAGGCAATATACCCTGAATTTCAGAACTCGTCTGGAAAATGACTCCCCGATTAGTCTGTAACCTGTCCATATACCGATACCGGGAAACTGACACCCGGTTGGCAACCATACTTAAATCATTACGAATCAGATCTACAATGGTAGCATGTTCGGCAGTCTCTTTCGGATCATTCATCAATAATTGAGCAGCAGAGGGAATTGAAGCATCAATGGTTCCCTTCATCGGATATGAGCTAATTTTTCCTTGATGAATTCTAACAAATATTTCAGGAGAGAAAACCGTAAAACGATCTTTAATCCATAGCTTATAAATCGCTTTTGAATGAAAATAAATATCTTTCAGAGTGAGATTGGTTTCTACCGGAGTGCGACACGTCAAATTCGTAAGGAAACTATTTCCTGCCAGGATGTTCCGTCGCACGATATTAAACGAACGTTGATAAGAAGAGAAAGATTCTGCGAAAGGCTGCCAATGTAGTGAAGGCACTGTTTTTGCGGAGTAAGTAGCTATATCATCTTCAGCCGATATAATCTGATTGGTAAATCCATTCAAATTATACAAAACTTCAGCGGAATCAACAGCGGCAACCTCCTCTATATAAGATACATCTTGTAGATAATTTATAATGAAAATGAAAGGACGGTGGAGTTGTCCCAACTGGTTCATTCGTTTAATAGCCTGTTCCTTATTATATAAGTGCATATAAAATACTTCTACGTTTAGGGAAGGCAAATGTACACAAAAAGTATAGATTAGAAAAAGATAGCAATAAAAAAGGGTTGTCCGACGTGTCATATCGGCAACCCTTTATCATTTATAAAATTGGTCAAATTACTTCATAACAGCTTTCACTTGAGGAAGCATCTTCTTCACATTTTCATTTTCCGGAGAGATCTTAGCAGCTTCTTCCAGATAGTCTAATGCTTCTTTAAATCTACCATCAGCTTTTTCTTTTTCTGCAGCATATTTATCTGCATCAGAATTTGCCAAAGGAGCAGCTTTCTTCAGGATATTAGCGCCATCATTATAGCACAGAACTCCTAAACTGTACAATGCATTTGTTTTATATTGCTTGTGATCCAAAGGAATTACTTTCTTAAAACAATCTTCAGCTTCTTCTGCTTTTCCTGCTTTCTGTGCTGCAAGTCCTGCTTTTAGATAATGAAGACCATAATTCTTCACCATTGTCTTATTCTTAGGATCGACTTTCAGCCCTTCTTCTAATGTAGCTACATATTCAGCAGTCTTCTTTTGTGCATCTAAAGCCAAAGCTTTACGAGCATACGCATTTCCTATATTAAATTTTTTCTGAATAGCAATATCGAAAAAGGTCACGGCTTCCGCATACTTTTTCACTTCGTCTGCTGCTATACCACAATAGTAAGCTGTTGCAGAATCCTGATTATTAGTCTGTTTCAGATATTCGCTGAACTTCGCATACGCTACTGGATAATTTTTAGCATTAAATGCATCATTTCCTTCTTTTTTCAATTGCTCTGGGGCGGTTTGTGCAAAAACATTAGTCACTACAATACAAAATGCAAATAAAAAAATCAATTTCTTCATAACTTTATGTGTTTTTTAGTTGTTT
>ERZ791626.87-NODE-87-length-99949-cov-3.899834_pt1 | contig 99949 bp, 94 predicted proteins | sample MGYA00510266_ERZ791626 | MGnify/ENA primary metagenome ERZ791626 (study PRJEB30046, sample SAMN00715208) | human gut metagenome | study: EMG produced TPA metagenomics assembly of the A metagenome-wide association study of gut microbiota in type 2...
CGCCAGCCGCTGCTACCATGGCTTCATACATATCGTTCAATTCAGCATTATCTTCTATGTCAGAAAGGCCATATCCAGTCAGGATGCTGGCTTGTGTTTCTTCCATCTGGGCCGTTACGGCTTCTTTCGCCGCATCGTAATCCTGGCTGTATTCTACATCCATCGGATAGGCCGTGAGGAACCATACCAGAATGGAGGCGCCAAGAATGAAGGTACCGGCTTTTTTGAGATACAATACGGTGCGTTCCCACATATGGGTCAGAACGCCTTTGAGCGTCGGGATATGATACGGCGGTAATTCCATGACGAACGGTTCCTGTTCGCCTTTAAATGCCGTATGACGGAGTACCAGCGCGACGCATACGGAAACGATGATTCCCAGCAGATATATGCCGAAGAGGACCGTGCCGCCATGACCGGAAGCACCGAAGAAAGCCGCAATCAAAAGAGTATACACAGGCAGGCGGGCACCACAGCTCATAAAGGGGCAGGCCATGATGGTGACCAGACGGTCTTTTTCATTGTCCAGTGTACGGGCAGCCATAATACCGGGAACGTTGCAGCCAAAGCCAAGGATCATCGGTATGAACGATTTCCCGTGGAGGCCCAGGGCACGCATGGCCCGGTCAATGAGGAAGGCTGCACGAGCCATATATCCCGTATCTTCCAGCAGGCTGATGAATAAATACAACAGTACGATAAGAGGCACAAACGAAAGTACAGAACCGACACCGCCGATGACGCCATCCACGACGAGAGAACGGAGCTGTTCGTCTTCAATCACATCATTGCACCAGTCGCCAAGCATGCCAAAGCCCGTATCCAGCCAGTCCTGAGGATAGGCGCCAAGGTTGATGACGACGACGAACATGAGCCACATGAGGCCGAGGAAAATAGGAATGCCCAGGAAGCGGTTTGTCAGGACACTATCGATCTTATCCGACAGGGAATCCGTCGTGCCCGGCTTGATGACCGAATTATTATAGGCCTGTACGGCAAAGCGATGACGGTATTCGGCAAAGCAGAATTCCAGATCCACTTTGTTCTTCAGGGAATCCCGCAGCGTATGAGCCATGGCCAGAATGCTTTCTGTCCCATCGAGGGCCGTTACCTTGCTGACGACATCACTGTCATTTTCCAGAAGTTTGATTGCCAGCCAGCGTACAGGGTACTGGATAATGCCTGTCTTCTGAATCATATCTTCCAGGCTGGTAATGGCCGGTTCCAAATCGGGACCGTAATCGACTTTTGCATTTTTTATCGCTTCATCTTTCTGGGCTACATTCATGACGGCCTGCAAGAGTTCCTGGGTCCCTTTATTTTTACTGCCTACGAGAGGCACAACCGTGGCACCCAGCTGTTCACCCAGTTTTTTCAGATCAATCTGAGTGCCCATACGTTCGGCAATATCCATCATGTTCAGGCCGATGACGACAGGCCGTCCCAATTCGATGATCTGGGCTGCCAGATACAGATTCCGTTCCAGGTTGGAAGCGTCCAAGACGTTTACGATGATGTCCGGTTTTTCATTAATAATAACATTTCTTGCAACGACTTCATCCAAAGAACGGGCTGTCAGGCTGTATGTACCGGGAAGATCGACGAACAAAAGACTGTGATTGTCATAATTGCAGCGGCCTTCCTTCTTTTCTACCGTAACGCCGGGATAATTGCCGACATGCTGTTTCGCACCCGTAATATTATTAAAAATTGTCGTCTTTCCGCAGTTCGGATTGCCGGCGAGGGCAACCTTGATCGTTCCTGCATTATCCATGACTACTAATGACCTCCTCCGACAGCTACACTGATCATAGCTGCTTCATTCTTTCTCAGTGCCAGCGCGGTCCCTTTGACCTTGACTTCAACGGGGTCGCCCAAAGGCGCAACTTTTACTACCGTAATATGGGATCCCTTGACGACGCCCATATCGACGAGACGATGCTGGATATTCCCATGTCCTTCCAGTGCTTCTACTACACCGCTGACACCGGGTTTCATATCCGCCAGTTTTACAATGCTCATGATCTGACACCTCCTTCACCACTGTCCATTGTCCGTATGACAGGCCCGGACGGCACGATGCCGCTCAGGCCTGTGACGGGGATTTACAATGCACATCGCTCAGCACGAGCCTGTAATATAGACCTTAAAGCGCTTGAACTGCTAGTATGGGAACGAACGACTTCTACGTTCTTGCGCTGAGCTTCCTTCACAGCACAATGCACCATTCTATGGGACACGGTACTCGTAAACAGTACTACCAGATCGGGCGAGCCGATTTTCGATTTGAAATCGCTCGGTACCTGGGTAAATACTTTTGCCTTGTAATCAAACTTTTTGCAAATATTTTTGTACTGGCAAACCATACAATCATTTCCACCTACAATGACGACACTCATTTACATCGCTTCCCTTCTCATGCTCCGTAAATAATACTCACACATCCCCTCTTTATTGATAACATTATTCATTACGATATATAGTATATAAAATCACGTACTAGTTGTCAATACTTGTTTTCATTTTCATAAATTTATTAAGCGATATATTTATAATTGCCTTTATACAGTCTTAATTTCATAATTTATTATATAATAATGATAATATAATTGATAATAAATATAAATAAAAAGCGAGAGATATTGTAACAATATGTTACATATACTATCTTCCGCTTTTTATTTTGTACTATATTATGAATGATTTTTTATCATTATTTGAAAATTAGAATCGTTTCATAACCCGTGCCGGACCCAGGATACGGACACTGTTCATGACGACGGCAAGTGTCGCCGTATTGTGAATCACAGCGGCCCAGAGCGGGCTGATCCGTCCCAGAGCCCCCAGCAGCATAGCGGCGGAGTTGACGACAATGGTCGCCGTAAAGTTCTGATTGATGATTTTCATCGTCTTGCGGCCAATGACCAGGGCATCATACAATTTGGACGGATCTTCCGAGCGGATAGTAATGGCTGCTGATTCTGCTGCAATATCCGTCTTGTTCCCGCCCAGGCTGACACCGATATCGGCAAACGCAAGGGCCGGTGCGTCATTAATGCCATCGCCGACCATCATGACGTTCCCCCGTTTCTGGAGCTTCATGACATAATTTGCCTTATCTTCCGGCAGGATTTCTGCATGGTAGGAATCAATATCCATATCACGGGCTACTTCTGCAGCAACTTCTTTCGAATCGCCGGTCAGCATGACGACTTCATCGATGCCAAGACGGCGCATCTGATTCAGAGTCTTCTTCATCGCCGGGCGTACCGGGTCCTGGATGGCCATGAAACCGATGAATTCCCCGTCACGGGCTACATAGAGAAGGCTCTTGCCAACGGTCTTTCCCATGGCTTCCGGAAGGCCCGTAACCCCTTCTTCATTCATGAAGCGGCGGCTGCCGACGAGGATGGTACCGCCTTTATACGTTTCAAAATCCGGTACGACGGCACGCATCCCCCGTGCTACGATCGTTTCCGATGTGTCATGGGGCGGTGTCGTCCATTTATGATTTTTGACGTATTTCTGGATGGCCACAGCCAGCGGATGGACCGAATGCATTTCCGCTGAAGCAGCCAGCAGGATCATTTCCTTTTCATCGACGCCAGGTGCCGTCTGAATCTGCTGTACCTGTGGAACTCCCATCGTAATGGTACCGGTCTTATCGAGGACAATGGTGTCGATATCAGCAAGATTTTCGATGTAGTTGCCGCCCTTGATCAGAATCCCCTTGCGGGCAGCCACACCGATAGCCGCGGAGATAGCCGTCGCCGTCGAAAGCTTCAGGCCGCAGGAAAAATCGATAAATAACAAGTTCAGGACACGCTGCCAGTCTTTGGTTGCACCATAGACAATAGCCGCACCGATAAAGGAAATCGGTACCAGCATATTTGCCATCTTATCGGCAAAGTTCTGTACCGGAGCCCGTCTCGTCTGGGCTTCTTCTACGAGATGGATAATCTGGGCCAGGGATGTATCATTGCCGACCTTTTCCACGTGAATGACCAGGCCGCCGGCTTCAATGACGCTGCCGGCATAGACGAAGGACCCTTTCTGCTTGATAGCCGGATTCGATTCGCCTGTAATAGAAGCCTGATTGACGGCGGCATTGCCACTGACGACACGGCCATCAACGCAAATCTTTTCGCCGAGATGGACCGCGATGTGATCGCCCGGCTTCAACGATTCGACAGGGACTTTCTTTTCCCTGCCCTGTTCGATGAGCCATACGTCACGCTGATCCAGACGGAGCAGGCCCGAAATCTGTTTGCGCGCCCGTTCTGCCGCGTATTCCGTCAGCATTTCAGCCCCGTTGGACAAGGCCAGAAGAGTCAGGCTGGATTCAGGCTTGCCTGCCAGGACGGATGCGACGACAGCTGTCGCCGTCAGCGTATCGGCATTAGCCTGATGTTCGCGGACGACACCGAGGACACCGTTTTTGATGAACCGGCGGGCGATGAACAGGGTAAAGAGACGGCGGAACAAGAGAATACTGTCATAAAATGCCGGATTCGTCTTGCGCAGGATATTCATGGCGATAAATCCGCCGACAGACAGGATTGCTTCCCGCTTATAGGATGCAATATCCAGTTCTTTCCGTTCTTCCTGTTTCGCACCATACGTTTTTTCAAAGCTGTATAGCAAGGGCAAAGCCGAGCGGGGATCAAAAGGCCGCTGATAATACAACGTAACGACACGGCCATCGGTCGATGCCGCTGCGACGCCCCGCAGCTGACGCAGCCGCACACCCAGAAGGGGACGGATACGTGCAGGAATTTCTGCATGGAGCCGCAATTTAGTACACATATACATGACAATCACTTTCCTCTCAAAAGGCTGTAAGCCCACCATAAAAGCTGAGGACCAGACGCCCGTTCATTCATGGTGATGATCCGGCGCAGCCCCCGTATAATGAACATGAGGGAAACCAGCGCTTTCAGATCGAGCAGATGACCCGTACTGTCCGATACGCCCTGATTGAACATACGGCAGACATCCACAGCAGTATGACGGAAATCTGATTCGACTTTCTGTTCCATTGTTTTGGCTTCATCCAGCTCTTTCATCAGTTCTTCTCCCGGCAGGGGAACAGAAAAAACCTGTTCGCTCAACACCTTTTCGACCGTATCGAGCGTTTTTTCATCCCCCAGTAGGAGGATACTGCCGGTCCGGGGGGTGATTTCAACGCGGCGGATGCCCGACATTTTATACAGACATTGGGCCAGGAGGCCGGCCAGAGGCTGATTGCGTACAAGGCTCCTGGCATAATAGCGGCGCCGGCCCGGACTTTTGGATGCCCGGCGGAAGAGAGGTACAGCAGGGGCGGGACGGGACGCATTTTTTACAGCGTGTTGGGGCATACCGGGACGGCCGGCATTACTGAAAAATTGATGAATCGATTTGCCAATGGAGGCACCGATCATGAATCCAGATACATAAGACACGTTGTTATCTCCTTTCGATGTGCTTGACGACATATTGTTCCACTTTCGCCAATTCGTGATTTGTCCGGAGCAGGCCAGGCTGATATTTGATCAACACAGAACCGGTCACCACATTGACTTCTACCGAGTCTATTTCATGATAACTGGAAATATATGTATATACCTGCCGGCACAATCCGGCATTGCCTATGAGGCGCTTGCTATAGAGCCGGATGCGGCCTGGAATGTAAGAAGATACCTGTACAGACCGCATGATAATATCCCATTTTGAAAATGGCAGCATACTTCGTTTACCTTTCACTTCATATTTTGCAAGAAAAAAGACTGTCCCAGGAGGGCGAGACAGTCTTTTTCATCTGATTATTTAGCCTGTGCTGCTTCCTGTGCGGCAATCATATCTTCGAGTTCTTCTTTTTGACGCTGTAATTCAGCAACAGGAACCGTAGCCGATGCGGCAGCCGGCTGCTGCAGAGCCAGCAGCTGCTGTTCTCTTTCGACCATCAGTTTATATCCGAAAATACCTGCCAGTACACCGACGCCTAAACCAATCCAAAAATCCTGATTCTGAAACATACGGGACATCTCCTTTTTTCCGGCTTCGTACTTTCCGGGAAGTACGAAGCTATTGTTGTGAAATTGATAACTTTTTACATTGATTATTATATATGAAACTAGTAATTATTGTCAATATTGACATATCATATCTTTTATTTTTTAATATACATGTCAAAAACATGCGATTTATAACTGGTATTGCCTTACATATTGCTTTATACAGTCCGTATAATTTTAATTTAACTTCTCAAAGCGAATCTTATATTCCGTACGAATTTTGTAATTTCCGATGAATAATCAATTGCATGGTAAACAATATTATCATAATATATAGGTAATTATAGATAGTTCACTATCTAGTAAAAATAACAAAAAACCATCTTGACAGCTGTCATCAGACAGCGTATGCTATAAGTGTAGAACAAATGAAAATATGTTCATATGTTTAAATGTTTGAAGATGAAATCCCCATACTATACTGGCCAAAGAAGGTGCTTACGATGGAAAAGGTATTTATGTTAAAGGGACTGGACTGCCCGAACTGTTCTGCTAAAATCGAAAAAGAAGTAGGAGCGCTGGACGGCATTACGTCCTCTACGGTAAACCTTATGAAACAGACTCTGACTATCACTGTCGATGAAGACCGGGCCCGCACGATTACACCGATCATTGAATCAATCGTGCATACACATGAACCCGATGTAGAAGTGCAGGAAAAAGATGAAACTGCTTCTCCTGCCAGCGAAGAAGAAGAAACTACACGCGGCCGCATCATCCGTCTGGCTGCCGGCACCGTCGTGTATATAGCCATCATGGTTTTTCAGGCCATCCATCCCCTTACGGATACGGCATACCTGGCCGGGCTCATAGCAGCTTACCTCATCCTGGGCTATGATGTCCTCTGGCAGGCATTGCGTAATATCACCCGTGGCCGGATTTTTGATGAACATTTCCTCATGAGTATTTCTACCGTCGGTGCCTTTGGCATCGGAGAATACCCGGAAGCCGTTGCCGTCATGCTTTTTTATCAGATTGGTGAATGGTTCCAAGACCTGGCCGTAGACCGGTCCCGCCATTCTATTGCCGGTCTCATGGATATCCGTCCCGACATCGCCCATATCCGGCAGGATGGCAAAGAAATCACCGTAGCACCCGATACGGTTGCCGTAGGCTCGACAATCATCGTCCATCCCGGTGAACGGATTCCTCTGGATGGCCAGGTCACGGGAGGAAGTTCTCTCCTCGATACGAGAGCCCTTACAGGAGAATCGGTGCCCCGCCGCGTTCATAGTGGCGATACCGCCCTGTCCGGATGCATTGCCAAAGACGGAGTCATCGAAATCAAAGTCAGCCATACCTTCGGAGAATCGACAGCCAGCAAAATCATCGACCTCGTACAGAATGCTGCCAGCCGCAAAGCGCCGACGGAACGGTTCATTACCCGGTTCTGCCGGTACTACACGCCGTTTGTCGTCTTCAGCGCGCTGCTCCTCGGGCTGATTCCTCCTCTCTTCTTCGGCGGTCTCTGGTCCGACTGGCTGACCCGCGCCTTTATCTTCCTCGTCATTTCCTGCCCCTGCGCATTGGTCATTTCCATCCCTCTGACCTTTTTCAGCGGCATCGGTGCCGCATCCCGCAAGGGCATCCTGGTCAAGGGCAGCAATTATCTGGAAGCCCTGACCCAGCTCGGTACAGTTGTCTTCGATAAGACCGGAACCCTTACGAAAGGCGTATTCCGCGTCACCGCTATCGACCCGGCCGACGGCTTTACCAAAGACGGCGTGCTCCACCTCGCAGCGCTGGCCGAATCCCAGTCCCGCCATCCTATTGCCCTGTCCATCCGCCAGGCCTGGAAGAATCCGCTCGATATGACCACCTTATCGGCCTATCAGGAACTATCGGGTCACGGCATCAGCGTCCTGTACCGTGGTAAACAGATTCTGGCCGGTAACGAAGCCCTGCTTCATCAGAAACAGATTGACTTTACTCCCAACTCCGCAGCCGGTACCAAAGTGTACATCGCCTATGACGGAACCTATGCCGGCTGCCTGCATATTACCGATGAAGTCAAAGAGGACAGCCGGCAGGCCATCCAGGGACTCAAAGAAGCCGGCGTCTCCCAGACGGTCATGCTCACAGGTGATGCAGAAGACATTGGCCGGACCGTTTCCCAAAAGCTGGGACTGGATACCTATTATGCCCAGCTGCTGCCACAGGATAAAGTAGACCGGCTGGAAGAGCTGGATGCACATAAACAGGCCGGAAAGAAGCTGGCCTTCGTAGGCGACGGCATCAATGACGCGCCGGTGCTTGCCCGGGCCGATGTCGGCATTGCCATGGGCGGCCTCGGATCCGACGCGGCTATTGAAGCAGCCGATGTCGTCCTCATGACCGATGAACCCTCCAAACTTGTCACGGCTATCCGCGTGGCCAGAGCAACGAAAAGCATTGCCTGGCAGAATATCGTCCTGGCACTGGGCGTCAAAGGGCTGCTCCTCATCCTGGGAGCACTGGGCATGGCCAATATGTGGGAAGCCGTATTTGGCGATGTCGGCGTCATGGTCCTGGCAGTACTCAACTCCATGAGAGCCCTGCGGGCATAAAAGCCGGGGATTAAAATAAAAGGAGCTGTTCCACTACGTGTTTTTTTGCGTAATGGAACAGCTCCTTTTGTTGCCTTAAAGTTTTGATATAGAAAGTATACGGTCCATACTTATACTGTACCCATATATATGTGCCTTTAAGACCGGGCAGACTCTATAGGGATATATCGAAGATACTCTACTGCTGTGTTTCCTGTGCGGCAATCATGTCTTCCAGGGCTTCTTTCTGACGCTGCAGTTCTTCCAGGGACGGTGTACCAGCGGCTGCCGGTGCCGGCTGCTGCAGGGCAAGAAGCTGCTGCTGTCTCTGCTGCATGAGCTTATACCCAAAGATACCTGCGACGACGCCAATACCTAAGCCAATCCAAAAGTTTGTATTCTGAAACATAAAAATCCTCTCCTAACTACGGATACAACATATAAAAAATGACAGGAATACACAAATCCCCTTATCTTCTCTATTATAATCACCCAAGTAAATGAATGTCAATAACGAAATAAGCCCTATTTTTAATTAAATCTATTCGTTGTCGTTTTATATATTTATTAATTTATATATTTAAATATGTATTATATCCAATTTTTATAGCATATAAGCTATAGTTATTCAATATTTATGAATTGTATATTCATGGTAAAATAATGTATTTTTCTCGAAATTAAGAAATTGATTATCATGATTGTATTTGCGTCATGACTTGCATTCCTGCTTATCCACATATCTTATACCTTAATTTTCTGCTTATTTTTATCAAAATTTTCCCGTATTCCCCTTGCTTGTTATCCATATTCATGATATTAACTATCATAAATATATCTTATACCCCGTATTATCGGCATTTTACCCATTGTTTTTTGATATTTTATCTCATTATACTATTGACATTCGTTATCATAATTGATATAGTAACTATGGCAGAAACATCCAGGAAGGAGGACTGACATGAACATCGATCACTTACTTGTCACGTACTGTGCGCCGACGCTGGCCCGTCTGAAAATGGGTGCCCTGCTCTGTCTTCACCGGGAAGGCACAATGGAAGAATATGAATCCAGCGTAGTGCAGTACAACCAGCAGTACAATAGTAAAGGGCTATATTTCCGTATCCTCTATCAGTGCCCCCAGCGGACGCTGCTATACGTTTTTCGTCCGGAAATGGTAGAAGCCTACACAGAAAAACCGTATATTGCCCGGTTTCTCCAATCCTATGGTTATCATCCGCATAACGGCATATCACAGCTTTTAGATCACCTTTCCCAGCGCTTCCTGAAAGACGGCTGTTTCCCACACGAATCAGGGATTTTCCTGGGGTACCCTCTCGCCGACGTGCTGGGGTTCATTACAAACAAAGGCAATCATGCCAAGCTGTGCGGTGAATGGAAGGTGTATGGCGATGTCCGTCAGGCCGCCACCCTGTTTCATGCCTATACGTGCTGCCGCAAAGACTATATGGACCGCTTTGCCGTAGGCACGACACTGGAAAAGCTCATCGTAGCATAAGGAGGACTCAATTATGGTAGAAATCGCATATTGGAGTGGTACAGGAAACACAGAAGCTATGGCACAGAAAATCGCCGCCGCTGCTAAAGCTGCCGGTGCTGATGTAGAAAGTGTCCTGATGGAAGATACGACGCCCGATGCTGTTGCCCAGCACGATGTCATTCTCCTCGGTTGCCCTGCTATGGGGTCAGAAGAATTGGAAGACAGCGTCGTCGAACCCTTCTTTACGGCAATCGCTCCTAAATTGAGCGGTAAAAAAGTAGGCCTCTTCGGTTCCTATGGCTGGGGAACCGGTGAATGGATGGACACGTGGAAACAGCGTGCCCAGGACGCAGGCGCTATCGTATTCGGTACGGCTATTGTCAATGAAACGCCCGATAATTCCGAAGAATGCGCTGCTCTCGGTAAAGCAGCGGCCGCACAATAACAAATTTATAGGCCGACTCCTTTTCTCTCATATAAAAACGGAACTGACACAGAATACCCTTCTGCATCAGTCCCGTTTTTATTGTATGTTATCAACGTAGGAACAGATCTTTGACTTCTATATCGGGATGATGATACTGATCTTCCCGGGAAATAGCATGGCCATGTACGAGAATACCACCGGACGGACACCAGTGGGCGCAGGCCATGCACGATACACAGCGGTCACCGACGCGGGCTTTCCCGTTCTTTATGATGATATTATGCATGGGACAGAGCCGCTCACATATCCCGCAGCCCGTACAGGCATCTGTATCCACGCTGATGGCAAAGCGCCGCTTTCCCATGTGGCGGACAAGGGACGTCGCCATAAGCGATCCTGCCAGGGACCGGCGCGCTTCGTCCGTGTTGACCGTCCGGGCCTGTACGGCCGTCGCAATGGATATCAGTTTTTTCCGGGCCTCGTCGAGACGACTGAAATCATAGGTCACGCCTTTTTTCCACGTTGCCGTACTATTGGCAATCATCGGCACGGCCCGCCCATAGGAAAGACGGCAGCGCTTCCGTTCCAGAATTTCCTTCAGGTTGTACAAGGCATTGCCGGCCGTACCGCCGCAGGTAGCTACAGCGTAAAAGTAGGTCGAAGGCGCAAACCGCGTATATTCTACGAATTCACGCACGGGATCAGGCAGATCTCCAAAATAAACGGGAAATACGAAACCGATGACTTTATCCTGGATTCCCCTGCACGTACCGCAGTGAGTCGTAAGATCTATTACATGAACAGCCGTGTCCCCTGTTTCCCTTGCCAGAAGCCGCGCGGCGCTCAACGAATTGCCTGTGCCGGAAAAATAAAGTATCATTTTCCTTCACCCCATTACATCTGATTTTGTCACGTCCTGTTAGTGTTACTTTTTCTTAACTATACTATCACTATAACACATATCAATATAAAATTCCACCTGTTTCACTACATATTGCCATGCAAATCCCTTTCTTACGATGATTTTTCTCTTTTCTGACAATATAGGACGAAAGAAAACAATATCCTCTGATGGGGTGAGGCGAAGGCATGCCGGCATATCCTCGTTTCTATCTGGCTCCGTTTTTCATGCGGCGGCAGAACAGGAGGCTTCCAATGACCAGGAATATTGTACCTAATATCAGGAGTGCACAGACATTCCGTTGCAGCAATGCAAAGTGTCCGGATAGGAAAAGTTTCCGCACCGCATTAGAGAGCCATGCCATGGGAAACAGCGATGCGATCATCTGCGTTACCGGGTCCATCGCTTCCATGGGCCAGGTGTACCCGCCGAAAATAAAAGCCGGTACGGTATACATGACCGATGCCCGCACAAATTGTAATTCTGTACGAAATACAGCAGCCCCCATCAGCCCCAGGGATAGTGCCGTATATGCAAATGCTGCCGACAAAGGAACCAGGCTGGATGCCGATGCCCTGTTGGGAATGCCCAGCACATAAGCCAGGAAACAGATAAAACAGAACGATAACATAGTCAGCACCCAGTATACACCAAGCTTTACAGCCAGTATGGTCCATGGCGGGCTGCCTTTTAGTTTCTTGTCATGAATATCGCCCTGCACAGCCGCACCAATCGATAAGAATATGCCCTGCTGCATAGCAGCCAGAGCAAGTCCCAGGACAAAGAACATCATATAACTCTGGGTCGGGTTATTCAGTACGCGCAGGGAGGTATGGACCGGGGAAATGCGGCGGCCCAGCATGCCTTCATCACCACTGGTGCGCAGGGCCGCCTGCCGGGCAGCTACGCGGTCATTGAAGGCGTTGATGACATCACTGGCAGCGGTACTGGAAATATTGGTCGTAATGATGTTGGCCCCGTTCATCATGACCAGGACCTGACTGCTCTGGCCGGTAAGGATCTGTTTGGCAAAATCCTGCGGGATGAGAACAGCCGTATACGCCTGCTTTTCTCTCATCATCTGTCGTGCTTCTTTCTCATCGGATACGACGCGGACCACAGAAAAACTGTCCGTATCCGTAAAATGTTTCGTAAGGGCACGGCTGTACGCCGTATGGGATTCATCGCAGATGACCGTCGGAATATCTTTGACGACACCGGGATAATACAAGATGCCAAAGAGAATCAGATAGGCTGCTGCTGCGCCAAACAGAAAAATAGCACGCCGGGCATCGTGGACAAAGGCATTTGTAAGCTCCCGGCCAATGCATTGCAACAGGCTCATAGTGTCATTTCTCCTTTCTCACGGCGGAACACGTGGTGTATCAGATTCACTGTTCCGTACCGCCGCCGCACAATAAACACTCCCCAGGCCAGCAGCAGACACAGTCCTCCCATGAGCAGCATCTGCAGGCACTGGCTGTACAGGGCCGGCGCATATCCCGACAGCAGCAGATTGCGGACGACATCGGCACCATGGCGCATGGGGAAAATAAAGGCAATCACTTCTGCCAGCTGATTCATATAGAAATCAGGCCAGCTCAGGCCACTGTACAGAAGTCCCGGCATGATATATAAAAGCGGCTCCTGAAGGGACATGACTTCGTCCGGGCTGCAGACGGCAAACAATGTCATAATGCACGATACAGTCAGCGTAAAGACAGCCATGATCAGCCCTAAATCAAAGAAACTCCCCCGTACGGGAATGGCAAAACAGGTATGTAAGAAAATCAGTGACACAAAAAACGACAGGACGGACAATCCCCACACGGGCAATATTTTAGCGGCGATGATTTTCCAGGAAGGCACCTGCTTCTGGTAAACACGATGGTGAAATTCCCGGGCCACCAGCGGACAAAGGACCAGCATAATGGCAATCTGCAGACCGTTCATCGTAAGGCCTGCCAGCATAAACGGGGAATATCCCGTTGTCGGGTTGTTGATAATCCGGATGCCCATACGCACGGGATAGGCCATAGACATGGCCGCCTGGGGCAGCTGGTTACCGGCTTCCAGAAGCTGCGATGCAATGCCTACGGCCAGAGTCTTATTGATTTCATTGGCATCGGTCATTGCTGCGTTGCCAAACATATTATTGGCCGAATCGACGAGTATCAGCAAATCAATGGGGTCCCCCGTTTTGATTTTTTTTGATAAATCCGCCGGAATATACAGTGCAGCTATGGCACTGCCGGACTGCAGGGCGTCGGTCATGTCTTCGGCATGGTACACTTCTCCCGTAATGGAAAATTTTTCAGAATCACTATACGCCTGAATGACCGTCCGGCTTACAGGAGACTGTTCTTCATCACAAATAATGAGGGGAATCCGTTCCACTGAATTCTGGTAGTAAATGATACCGAAAGCCAGGGTGAACGCCAGAGGGAGCAAAAACAAAATGGGCGCCACGGGAAACCGCCCTTTCCAGAGGATTCCCCATTCCCGCCGGAGTATCTGCAAAAAGGTCATACTGCCTCACCTGCCAATAAACGGAAGCGCATGCCGGGACGAAGGAAAGAATCATTCACCTGCACTTTGATGTTGAAGCTGATAATATCCGTGTCGTCTCCCCGTTCACTTGTCGCCCGCTGGGTAGCAAATTCCGACTTTTTACTGATATCGGTAATCGTTCCGGTCACTTTTGTCTTACCGTCCCGTGCCAGGAGGGTCACCTGCTGTCCCAGGCGGAATTCTTTCAATCTCGTTTCAGGAACCTTGAAATTGACCCAGTTGTCCGTCGGATCCTGTACGGCTACCAGAGGCGTACCGAGGGAAATCATAGATCCTTCTTCAATGTATTTGGCTGTAATCACTCCATCAAAAGGTGCCTTGATTTCCGTTTCATCGAGAGACACTTCAATCTGCTGCAGCTGGGCATGAGCGGCTTCCAGTTTTTTCTGGACCGCGTCGGCATTCGCCGTATTGACATCAGTCTGTAATAATCCGGCCTGAGCAGATGCATAACCGGACTGGGCCTGGGAATACGCAGCCTGGGCTACTTCATACTTCGTCTTATATCCATCAAAGACGGCCTTGGAAACGGCTCCCTGCTGATACAATTCCTGATAGCGGTTGAAATCTTTTTCTGCCAGATCCAGATTGGACTGGGCCGTGTCTATACCGGCCGAAGCCGTATCCAGAGTAGAATGAGAAGTACTGTCCTGCAGTGTCGTCACCACATCAGCCTGCCGTACCTGCGCTTCCAGCGCTTTGATATTGGCTTCGGCCTGTGCCTTCTGGGCCAGTAAGTCACGCTGATCAATATACGCGATGACATCACCTTTGTGGACAGTATCCCCTTCCTTGACATTGAGCTGGATGACCCGGCCGGCCACCTTGGAATTAATATCGATTTCCTTGGCATCAGACCGGCCCCATGTTTCATCCGATGCGTTTCCTGCCTGCTGGAGGCTGCACCCGCTGGAAAGAACCATCACCAGCATCACCCCTGCCAGCAGGCATACATATTTTTTACACTGTATTTTTTTCATTACGGATCCTCCTGTTCATTTCACTAATTGAACGCGTTCAAAAAATCTGCAAAAAACACGTATCCGGCAGGGCCCGGATACGCAGCTTCATTGCTGATGAATCATCGTATTAGCGATATCCCTGATTTCCGGCAGCCGCTCCCGCAGCCGTTCCAGGACGGCTGCGGTTTCATCGCAGTCTACTCCCAATAGTTCCAGTGCCGTACGCAGACAGATTTCACTGTACCGGCCGGCATCGACGGAAGTAGAAAAGCCGAACTGGATGACATAACTCCGCATAGCCCCTTTAATCAGAAGGGACCGGAGAAATATGTCCTCACGGGAAAGAGTCAGGCTGTCACCAAAAATCTGTATGGTCATTTCCGTCAGATGATTCGTTATTTTTTCAAAAATGACCGGTGAGGTATAGCCTTCATAATACGTTTCCCGTACCAGCTCGTTCATACGGACCGCTTCAAACTCGACCTGACACAGGGCGGCATAGCGGAATGCCGGCGATTCGTCATGAAAATGCTCACCAATGAGATAGTTGCACTGACGGAACAGAGATAATACGAGAGATTGAAAAATATCTTCCTTATTCTTAAAAAAATAGTAAATACTGCCCGTCAGGACACCGGACTCTTCGACAATCTGGCGTATGGTCGTCTTCTTGTATCCCTGATGAACGAATAAATCCTTTGCCGTCGCCAGGATGCGCTGGCGCACACCATTCATATTCTCCCGATTCTTTTTCGTTATTCTCACCGCCTTGAACGCGTTCAATATTACAAATATAGTGTAAAATGAAATAGGAAAGTTGTCAAGAAAAAAAGGCCTTCATTTAAAAAATTGAACAGGACTCAAAAAGCCCCGCTAAAAAGAATCACCTTGCGGGGCCTTTTTGATAAACCTATTCTTTTTTCGTACCTATACGATGGAGCAATCTCTTCTTTATTGCTTCTTTACCATAAGAAACGAAGTCCTGCATTGAATTGCCATTTTGTTGTTACATCCCCACCAAAAGACTTTTCAACGTCTCCATAAAAAACAGTATTGTCCGTCAGGGACACTTTGCCACCGAGTCCAAAGGTATACCACGTATCTCCGCCATCACAATGCTGATAATAGGAGGCATCGGTTCCCCAAAGGGCCATGTCCCAATCTCCGGAAAATTCATGGAGGACATTGAATTTTAAGTAAATCTGATTGGGTTCCTGTCCTTTTGGCGTAGCAAAAGATTTGCCCAGTCGGAACCCCAGTCTGCCAATCAAACTGTCTTCTCCATCATCATGTACTTTGACGCCATTCGATAACGTATAGTCGCTTCCGCCAGATTTGCCATATACCAGCTGGGATTGCGGCTCGATGAACCATTGGCCGCCCATGTCGAACTTACGGCCATATTCGGCACTAACCATCCAGGCATGATCCGAATAGTCTGCATCTGCCGCTTTCATGCCATCATGGTAAATATTGTATTTGTTGTTATAGTGGCTGTACGATAAAACATAATCCATATAATGGCCTTTGCTGCCAGCCCAGCCAGCATACAAGGAGCCACCGTAGCTGCGCATGTCGCCATCGCCATGATGGTAGTCTACATCACCCATGGCACTGTGAAAAGCTCCGCCGATATGCCATTTGCCATTCTGATGGTCAGCCACAGTCCGGTCATACCCTAATTGGTAGAAATTCCAACGATAATTGTAATGACCATATTTATCCGATTCCGTTTCCCCTGATTTCATGCGGAACCAGACGCCATCTTCCGTATCACTATAGTCCCGCAGTTCACCCAGGCGCTGATTCAACGTGTCGATGTTCCGGTGCGATAACAAATCACCATGTACGGCAGAGGCAGCGGCTACAGGGACCTTGATATTATCCGTCGGATTTTCGGAATAATCGACAAAGTACCAGTCATTGCCTTGAGTGCCAAATGTAGTAGGAACTACATTTTTATCAATAACCGGGGTATAGTCGAACAAAGCTCCGTCGGATATATCTGAAGTTTTAGTAATCGCCTTAAAAGTAATACCAGAAGCCGCATCGGCAAAGCGGACTGGATTGTCAGGACTGACACCTTTTAACGCAGAAATATCTGCTGGCTGGACATAGACCAGACCCGAACCATCTTTGATGGTAAAGAAATCAGTACCTGCATTGCGATAGGCACTATTTACTTTGGCCCCGCTGGCATCCATGACGACAGTCCCTTCATTGGATTTCAAGTTATACAGGACCAGGTTATTGACCGTATCCGTATCCTCAGTATGTACGTTATAAGCATGTGTATCAATGATGCCGCCTTTATCGAGGGTAATAGCACTCAGATAATTGCTCCGTGTATCCAGCCCCTGTGCATCTTTTCCACGCAACATGATATCAGGAACCCATTTGGCTCCATCAGCCAACGTAACTTGCAGCTGGCTGTCATCGCGAACGGCACCATACGTTTGTGTCGCTTCATCATATTTAATCAGGCCGACACCAGCGCCGTACCAATAGGAATCTTTACCTGAAAAGCCGACGCGGATAGTTCCTGCTTTCGCATCGAGGTTACCATAAATCTGAACAGTATTATCCGGATTCAGGATAGTTCCGTCTTCTTTAGCATTGATATTGATTGTCGAACCACCACCGTGCTTGGCTGACACAGCATCGTTCTTGCTGATGGTATTCACGTTCCCCTTAGTATCGATGTCATACTCATTGTCATATCCATCATGTGTTCCCGTGGCGATGTGGTCGTTGATATAGGTATTCCCCGTGACATTGATGACCGCCCCTTGGTCAGCATATAAACCATTATGCGCAATGCTGCGTCCCGTCGTGTTATTGGGATCCAGTTTGGTATCAATGTATAAATTGCCGATTTGAGTGGTCCCTTTCCCGATGAAATAGGCGTTAGTATTGACGATACCGCTGTCTTTTATGGCATTTTTCAAATCTGATTTAATCGTCAAATTATCAAATTGATTACCACCGCCACTATAAATACCATAAACGCCACTGCCTCCATATCTATGGGACAATAATCCATCGACCTGCAGATTTACATCATGGATCGCAGTATTTCCTGATTCCAGCAAAATAGTCTGATAACTCTTTCCATAATCGGCCATAGTCATAGACGAATCGGCTCCAAGGGTAGCACGAACAGTATATGAATTCAGATTTTTCTTGGAATTCATAATGACAAGGCCCCGCTTTTCTTTTGAAAGTTTGTCGCCTGTATCATACGTAAAATTCCCATCCTTGAGCAATCCGCTCGTATCCACTTGAAGGCTGGGGTCTGTGTCATTCTGGGTTACTGTATCATCTCCTTTGATATATAGAATCTGTTCATATGGCGGTTCCCCAGCAGCATACACATCTCCACTACCTAATCCGCCCAGTGCACAACCAGCAACCAGACTAAATAAGATAAGTCGTCGCAAATTCCGTCCGCTCTTCATATGCATACCTCCATGTTTTTATATTTTTCATGTATTATATGTTAATATTATATATCCTATTTTAATTATTTCAATGCAGCATCGCCTACATTACAATAAAGAGCATAACAAATTTAAAAATATATAGAATTGTAATAACATCAGGCTGTGAATCACTTATAATTTGTATATTGTACGTGTATTACAGGACTTACGCATTTGAATTTATTCAAAGTTAATCAATCTTCATAAAAATTAGACATTAAAAAAAACCGCATGAACGGTTTGTTCATGCGGTTTATCTGTTGCATAGGTTTGTGGAAATATACGCGTATATTAACGTTTGCTGAACTGGGAAGCCTTACGGGCTTTCTTGAGGCCGTATTTACGGCGTTCTTTTTCACGCGGATCGCGTGTCAGAAGACCAGCTTTTTTGAGGGGCTGACGGAAATCAGCATCGACTTCGAGAAGTGCGCGGCTGATACCGTGACGGATAGCGCCAGCCTGGCCGGACGGGCCACCGCCTTTTACGTCAGCGATGACATCATACTGTTCCGTAACGCCGGTCAGTACGAGGGGCTGTCTAATAACGAGTTCCAGCGTTTTACGGCCGAAATATTCGGTTAATCCTTTTTTGTTTACTGTGATATTACCCTGACCCGGAACCAGACGAACTCTGGCAACGGAGGTTTTTCTACGGCCAGTGCCGTAGTACTGTGCTACTGCCATGAAATCTTCCTCCCGGTTATATTAACGAATGTCCAACTTTAATTCTTCTGGCTGCTGTGCCTGATGCGGATGTTCAGCACCAGCATATACGTTCAGTTTGCGATACATCTGTTCACCCAGCTTGTTCTTCGGCAGCATGCCGCGAACAGCCATTTCAACAACGCGTTCCGGACGTTTTTCAAGCATGTGGCCTGCCTGTGTAAACGAAGAACCACCGGGATAACCGGAATGACGGAAATACGTCTTCTGAATGAGTTTTTTACCTGTGAGTTTTACTTTTGCTGCGTTTACAACGATTACATAATCGCCTGTATCTACATGCGGGGTAAATGTCGGTTTATGTTTTCCCCGAAGAACTTTTGCGACTTCGGCAGCAAGACGACCTAATGTCTGACCTTCAGCGTCAACAACATACCATTTACGTTCAATGTTGCTGGCGTTGGCCATAAATGTAGTTTTCATGCTGTATAATCCTCCCTGAATAACTATCTTAAGCCTAAGCTTTAGGATCTTTTTCTCCGGGGCTGGTGGAGTCCAAGTGAAAAGCTTACCTATATATATTACCCGTCCCGGCAGTCTTTGTCAAGTTATTTTTCTTACAATTTCTATTTGACAATCTGGTATAAGCGTGTTAGAATGAGCCCATCAACTTGATAGTGTTGCTAAGACGAGAAGAGTATGCAGCAGGGACTGTCACAGAGAGCTCCTGTCCGGTGCAAGGGAGCACAGAAAGCGCTGCAGAAGATGGACTCTGAGCAGGCGTGCCGAATAGTCAGGCCGTCCGGTTGTACCCGTTATCGTACTATGGTATTGATGGCCCCAGGGCCTGCGTACCTGAAGAGGCTGTTTTCGTGAGAAAGCAGTGAAATTGGGTGGTATCACGGTGCTTCCGTCCCTTGTTGGGACGGGAGCTTTTTTTGTATCATGCCGGCAACCGTCAAGTAACTCACATATATCACAAGAAAAGAGGAATCACATCATGCCTATCAAAATCATTGACGGTTTATCTGCAAAAGAAAAATTACACGAAGAAGGAATCGCGACCATTGACCGCCGCAAAGCCCTCCACCAGGACATCCGACCCCTGCGCATCCTGATCCTGAATCTCATGCCTCTCAAGAAAATCACGGAACTCCAGTACCTCCGTCTCCTCGGTGATTCTCCGTTGCAGGTAGAAGTCGATTTCTGCCATACCGCTACTCATGTGAGCAGCAACACCGACGCCTCCTACCTCGATGCCAATTATCATACCTTTGACGAAATCAGGGACAAGTACTACGACGGCTTCATTATCACCGGCGCACCGGTAGAAACGCTGCCCTTCGAAGAAGTCGATTACTGGCCGGAACTGATAAAATATCTGGACTGGTCCCGTACCCATGTCTATTCCACCTTGTCCTTCTGCTGGGGAGCCCAGGCCGCACTCTATCATTTCTATCATATCCAGAAGCAGCTCCTGCCCCAGAAGTTGTTCGGCATATACGAATACCAGCTCACGCAGCGCCATCATCCGCTCTTGCGGGGATTCGATGACCGGTATTTCATTCCCCAGTCGCGCCATACGGCTATCGATGACATTGCCGTCTACAATACACCGGAGCTGGAAATCCTCTCCCGCAATACAAAAAACGGTATCAATATCATCGGCACGCCAAACAACCGGCAGTTTTTCGTCCTCGGCCACTTTGAATACGACAGAGATACGCTGGCTAAAGAATACCTGCGCGACAAAAACAAGGGACTGCCCATCGCTCCGCCGGCCAACTATTATCCCCATGACGATGACCGCAATACGCCGGCCTTTACCTGGTGCAGTTATGCCCATATCTTCTACCACAACTGGCTCAACCTGGTCTATCAGGAAACGCCCTATGTGCCGGAAGAAATCGGCCACGTCGCCTGCGCCCACTGACATGACAACGAAAAAAAAACAGTAACGAAACAGGCTGTCGTGGCCATTTCGTTACTGTTTTTTTATGATGGGAATGTCTTCCCTTCTCTGTTATTTCGTGCCAAAAATACGGTCACCGGCATCGCCCAGACCGGGCAGGATGTAGCAGTTTTCATTCAGACGGTCATCGAGGGCGGCTGCATAAATCTTGACATCGGGGTGTTCACGGTTCAGGCACTGTACCCCTTCAGGAGCTGCGACCAGACAAATGAACTTGATGTTTTTGATTCCCCGCTGCTTGAGCAGTGTAATCGCTGCCGAAGCGCTGCCACCGGTAGCCAGCATCGGATCGACGATGATGAAATCACGGCCTTCGATATCGGGCATCTTGCAATAATATTCGACGGGTTTCTTCGTTTCCGGATCCCGGTACAGGCCGATGTGCCCTACTTTGGCCATAGGCATGAGATTGAGCATGCCCTGTACCATTCCCAGGCCGGCGCGCAGGATCGGGACGATGACCAGCTTTTTGCCGCTGATCTGTTTGCCTGTCATCTTCTGCAGCGGCGTTTCGATTTCTATATCTTCCAGCGGCAGGTCCCGGGTGATTTCATATGCCATGAGCATGGTAATTTCTTCCAGAAGTTCACGGAAATCCTTGGAATCTGTTTCTTTTTTCCGCATCAGCGTCACTTTATGCTGAATCAGCGGATGGTTTAATACTTCGATCTGCATGTGGTATAATCCTTTCTTCACGAACCGCCTCGCGGCTTATTTATCCATTTCCTTAATCATATTGACCCGGACTTCATGACGCCCGCCGTCAAATCCCGTAGAAAGGAAAATACGGACGATTTCCCTTGCAAGGCCCGGCCCGATGACCCGGCCGCCCATGGTGAGGATATTGGCGTCATTGTGGCGGCGGCAATATTCGGCCGAGAACATATCGTGGCACAACGCAGCCCGGATGCCATGGACCTTATTGGCAGCAATACCGATACCGATGCCGGTACCGCAGATAAGGATGCCTCTGTCAAACGTACCGTCTGCAACGGCTTGTGCAACTTTTTTGGCAATGACCGGATAGTCACACCGTTCCGGTGTATGTGTGCCATAGTCGGTATAGGCAATTCCCTGTTCGTCCAGGTACTGCTTGATGTTTTCCTTCAAATCAAAACCACCGTGGTCGGCACCAATTACTAATTTCATAGACTGATTCCTCCTGTACATAAATAAAATAAACACAGATGCGACAGACACCCTTGCTTTTCTTATTTATTATACTCTGACAGGACAGAAAAATAAAGCATTCGTTATACGGAGCGCACATCGCCGCCGGCAGATTTTTTCATGCGGTTCATGATGGCCATTCCCAGGCCTCCTTCATCGGTCCCTTCGGCCAGGATATGGTCTACGTGGACACTGTCAAAGAACAACAGACCCGTATACAGCTGGGCTGCCAGGGCCGCTTTGTCGCCGTGATCGCCCCAGATATACATGGCGTCTTTCGGGAAGGCTTCTGCCGTCTGGCGGCTGACGAGAAAGCCAACTTTCTTTCCTTCTGCCGTCAGTTCCAGCGCCTGCTGTGCCATGGCCTGCTGTACGTGCTCTACGGAGCCCACATAGACCGTAACCGGAGCCGACGGCGCATAGTGGCGGTACTTCATCCCCGGTGCCTTGGGCACGCCTTTTCCTGTTATGATATTGCGGTCTACATCGACCTTTCCTTTTCCGACGACTTCTTCCAGCATAGCAAGAGTCACACCGCCGGGACGGAGAATGGTGACCGTATCGTCGTCATGACATTCAATAATCGTCGATTCGACGCCGATATGGCAGGGGCCGCCATCGATGATCATATCGACCCGTCCATCCATGTCGTGGGCCACTTCTTCCGCCGTCGTCGGGCTGGGCCGGCCGGACCGGTTGGCACTGGGAGCGGCTACGGGCACACCGGCAGCCTTGAGGAATGCATGAGCAATGTCGTGGTCCGGGCAGCGCAGGGCAACCGTATCCAGACCACCCGTCGCGGCATCGGGCACGCAGGATTTCCGTGGGAATATGATTGTGAGAGGCCCCGGCCAGAACGCGTCGAGAAGCTTCTGTGCCGTCGGCGAAATATACGCCGCTACCTGATGGGCCGCTTCCTGGTCCGGTACGGTCAGGATGAGCGGATTATCGCTGGGCCGTCCCTTGGCCGCATAAATGCTGCGGCAGCAGTCGGCATCAAGACCGTTGGCACCAATGCCATATACCGTTTCTGTCGGGAAGACGACGATACCACCATCCCGGATGATGCGGCCTGCTTCTTCCAGTATAGCTTTATCTTTTTCTACGTCCGTTATGCGGACCATTTTTGTCTGTTTCACACGTATCTACTCTTTTCGCTGAAAAACGACGACCCGTTCAATGCCGCCATAATCGTTTACTATTCGTTGTAATGCAAAATGACCGGTACTGGTAAAAATCGAGGCGATATCCCGGCTCTGGCCGGCACCGGCCTCGACGGCGCAAAAGCCGTCTACCTTTACGTAGGGCACGACATCCCCGGCGATGCGGCGGTAATACTCCAGACCGTCTTCACCTCCGAACAGGGCCAGTGCCGGATCATGACGCACTTCGGGCTGCAGGTGATGCATATCGTCTGCCGTCAGATACGGCGGGTTGGATACGACCCAGTCATAGGCAGCCGGCGGCACTGATGCCAGAAGGTCACTTATCTTCCAGCTCACCCGGTCCGAAAGGCCCAGTCGTTCCCCGTTCTTCCGGGCTACGTCCAGAGCCTGCTGCGAAATATCGACGCCCAGCCCCCGGCACTGCGGCCGTTCATGAAGGACGCTCAGCAAGATGGCTCCGCTTCCCGTCCCGATATCAAGGATATGTGCCTGTGAATCCTGCGTTAGCTGCTCCAGCACGGTTTCAACCAGCATTTCCGTTTCCGGCCGGGGAATGAGCACCTGTTCATTGACCAGAAAATCCAGCCCCATGAACGACTTTTCTCCCAGAATATGGGCCACGGACAGACGATCCGCCCGCTTTTTCACCAGTTCCCGGTAGGCAGCCAGTTCCTCTGTCGTCATGGGCTCATCATAATGGGCATAGAGATAAATCCGCTCCTTGTTCAGCACGTGGGACAGGAGGATTTCCGCATCGAGGCGCGGCGAATCGATGCCTTTCGACGTAAAGAACTGCGTCGTCCACGTAAGGAGCGCCCCGATGGTCCACAGTTTATTCATCATCCGATTCTTCCTTCATCAGCTCTGCCCGGTGCGCTTCTGCCAGAGCCTGAATAAATTCATCGAGATCGCCGTTGAGGACATTTTCCAGCTTGTACAGCGTCAGGTTGATGCGGTGGTCCGTTACCCGGCCCTGGGGGAAATTATAGGTACGGATCCGTTCGCTCCGGTCGCCTGTACCGACCTGGCTGCGCCGTGCTTCCGTTACTTCCGCATCGGCTTCCTGCTGGGCCTTGTCCAGCAGGCGTGCTTTCAGTACGCGCATCGCCTTGGCCCGGTTTTCCAGCTGGGACCGTTCATCCTGACATTCGACGACAATCCCCGTCGGGATATGGGTCATGCGGACAGCTGAACTCGTCTTATTGACGTGCTGGCCGCCAGCCCCACTGGAACGATAATAATCAACGCGTACATCGTCCATATTCAGATTGACTTCCACGTCTTCTGCTTCGGGCAGTACGGCAACCGTAGCCGTAGACGTGTGGATACGGCCGCCCGCTTCCGTAACGGGCACACGCTGTACGCGATGTACGCCCGATTCATATTTCAGCTTGCCATAGACGCCATGGCCTTCGACAGAGAAAATAACTTCCTTAAATCCGCCCAGTTCCGGTGCATTGGAACTGATGATGCTGGCTTTCCAGCCGGGCTGCTTTTCGATGTATTTCATATACATGCGGAATAAATCGCCGGCAAAGAGGGCCGCTTCATCGCCGCCGGCACCGCCACGGATTTCCATGATGACGTTCTTGTCATCCCGCGGATCTTTGGGCAGCATGAGGATATGCAGTTCGTCTTCCAGCCCGGCCTGTTTCTTTTCCAGTTCCGCTAATTCCTCTTTGGCCATGGCAATGATTTCCCCATCGCTTTCCGGGTCTTTCAATAGTTCCCGGTCGCCCTGGATCTGCTCCGTCACATCCTTGTACTGGCGGTACGTTTCCACAATCGGGGCCAGCGACGCATGTTCCTTCGTCAGTTTCTGCCATTCCTCCTGCCGGGCAATGACCGACGGGTCACTGATGCGTTGTTCCAGATCCATAAATTTATTTTCAACGGCCTGCACTTTATCAATAAACACGTAAATTCCTCTCTTTCTTTACAGCACTCCCGGTTTATGCCGATTCGGCACGGGATGCATCTTCCTCTCCCGGTCCTGCCGGCGTGATCGTCACAGTGGCCGTATCACCATCCGGCGTTTCCTCATGGTCTTCCGGTTTGGCAGCGTTCATCGCTTCAATAGCCACTTCGATCTGATCGGCGTGGGGTTCCCGCGTCGTCAGATACTGGAGATACAGACCGGGCTTGAACAGGGCCTGGACAAAGGGACTTTCCGTCCGTGCCGCTATGCGGATCATTTCATAACTGATACCGGCAACGACCGGCATCAGAAGAATCCGCGATATCATCCGTTCGGCCAGATTCGGCCAGCCCAGGAAGGCAAAGACGAAAATAGAAACGACCATGACGATAAGCAGGAAATTGGTGCCGCACCGCGGATGGAGACGGCTGTGTTTTTTGACATTTTCAACGGTCAGTTCTTCTCCCGATTCGTAGGTCCAGATGGTTTTATGTTCAGCGCCGTGGTATTCATAGACACGGCGGATATCACTCGTAAGGGAAATGCCCCATATATATAATAGAAAAATAAGCAATCGCAATACGCCTTCGACTATGTTCAGCCGGACGGCGCTGTCCATGACGCCCGGTATGAATTTGGCGCCATACGTCGGAATGAGGAGAAAAATGACGATGGCCAGCACGATAGAAAATGCCATGGTAGCAATCATCTGCGGGCGGGACAGTTCCTCTTCTTCTTCACCGGCAGCCTGGGCAGAATAAGACAGGCATTTCATGCCATATACCAGCGACTCATACAAAGCAATGGTGCCGCGCAACAGGGGCTTCTTCAAAATGGGATACCGTTCACACAGTGAATGTACTTCATCTTTTTTGACCGTAATCTGGCCGGACGGCGTCCGCACCGCTGTAGCAATATATTTCGGTCCCCGCATCATGACGCCCTCAATGACAGCCTGTCCGCCTACATATGTAGTGGGTTTCTTCAAAAGGCACACCCCATTTCCACACAAACAAATAGAGCAGAGCATTTCTGCTCTGCTGCACACTTGTACTGCTTATTTACTAGCTTTTTTACCATAACGTTTATTGAACTGTTCGATACGGCCACGAGCCTGCTGGGCACGCTGCTGGCCTGTAAAGAACGGATGGCATTTAGAGCAAATTTCAACACGCAGTTCCGGTTTAGTCGAACCTGTTTCGAATGTATTACCACAAGCACACGTTACTTTGGCGTTGCTGTAGTATTTCGGATGGATTCCTTCTTTCAAAATTTACACCTCTTCTCATCTATCATACAAAACCTATGCTAGACTAGTTTAGCATAAAGACACGGGAAATGCAAGAGAAAATGTTTGTTACCTCTACAGATTATTCGGCATCTTCCGGCTTTAACAGGGGCAGCGGTGCCAGATAGATGATATCCTCCCGTTTTGCCGCATCCCCTTCTGCCAGGATGGCGGCCTGTCCGGCAATGTGTGCCCCGGCTTTTTCGGCCAGTGCTTTGAGGGCTTTCATGGATCCGCCCGTGCTGATGACGTCATCGACGAGGAGGACGTTTCTGCCGCGCAGGAGGGCCACGTCTGCAGCAGAGAGATAGAGACGCTGTTTGCCCGCTGTCGTGATGGATTCGTCTTCCACCCAGATGGGATCATCCATGTATGCCTTGACGGACTTGCGCGCTACGACGTATTGCTTCATGCCGCTCAGGCAGGCCATTTCGTGGGCCAGGGGGATTCCTTTCGTTTCTGCAGTCATAATGACATCGGTATGAGCCGGCATTTTTTTCACCAGTTCCTTTGCCGTAGCCGACACAATGTCCACATCGCCCAGGATGACAAAGCCGGCAATAGCCAGATCGTCATTTAATTTAATAATCGGAAGCTGCCGCGTACAGTCGGCTACGTGCAATTCATAATAGTTCTTTGCCATATTACACACCTCATTTTTGGAGTTCTATAGTTTTATTATACCCTTTCTTCATCACAGTGACCAGAGTCATCCCGGCAGGTTGCACGTTCACTGTAGATCCGCCGGCGCGTCACTGCGGATGAAGCCGTTGGAGCAGCGCATATCATACAGTGATTCGATAAAACTGTCCATATAGGGCAGGAACTGCCTGCGGTGAATCATCTGGAGCACGTCCTCCCGGCAGGCATAGCGGGCAGCCCGGACTTCTGCGTCCTGCAGATGCAGCGATTCCAGAGGGACGTCGGCGATGACGACGTAAATATCGTCAAATCCGTGATGGAAGCGGAGCCGCATGAGCGGAGCCTGTCCGGTAAGATCGACAGGGAGGCCGATTTCTTCGCGGACCTCTCTCATAGCCGCCACCTGGCTCGATTCACCGCTGTGCACATGTCCGGCAACGGTCAGGTCCCAGCATCCGTCCAGGGGGTCACCGGGCTTTTTCCGCTGCTGGATGAGAAGCCGTCCTGCATGGTCAAAGATGCACACATGGACGATGAGAAAATATTCCCCATCGGACAATGTGCCTTCCTGACTGCGGTCGATGGTCCTGCCCGTAGGCACACCGCGGTAATCATAAATATCCAGACGTTCCATTTCCTATCCCTTCTCTTCCCTTAAAAATTGCCGCAGCAGACGGCGCAGCAGGACCGACGGCTTTTCATCAGCCCGTTCACAGTAGCGCTGCAAAGACTGCCAGTCCGCATCATCGAGGTACGTATCAACTTTATGACGTTTCTGCCGTCTGACATCTATCCTCGTCCTCCGTTTGGGACGGGGCGTTTCTTCGGGGAAAAAATCCTGTATTTTCCGCCGTTTGGGTATTTCTTCAAACTCCATCTTCCGTTCCTCCCAGTGATGTTAATGTGTCCAGCACGTGCCTTGCCCGTTCATATTCCTCATCGAGACGGCGTATGTCCTCGTGGCCGGCTTCATAGTCTGCCTCCAGCTTCTCACCATTGCGGATATTGGACTGCTTTTCTTCTTCCAGGCAGTCCATAAGGACAATGACATAATCACATAGTTCGTCACAGATATCGAGCACCCGGTTGCAATAGCCTTTGTACTCTTTCTGCAGGTCATACCATTCCTCTTCCAGCCGGTCTTCACGGTCTTCCAGTTCTTCCCGGTGCTGTTCCAGATGATGGCCCCGGCGGCTGAAATCAAAGACGGGCTTGCGGCCCCAGAGGCCGGAATGTTCATATTCCTCTTCTTCCTTCATGATCAGCCGGCGCTGACGGGAAAGTTCTGTCTGTTCCTCTCCATAAGCCCGGCACCGTTCCTTCCAGTCGTGCCAGAGGCCTTCCGCCTCCTGTGCCGAAGCTTCGTAGTCTGCCAGCGTCCGGGCAAAGCGGGCCGCATCATCCAGTTTGGCAAACACGGGCTGCCACGTCGTAAAATTACGGATACCCTGCAGCAGGCGCCGGTAGAAATCTTCCGTTTCCGTCCAGTCATCCAGGGGAACGCATTTCCTGCCGGCCCAGTCAGTGTCATATTCGTCTTCCCGGTCCCGGACATACGATACAGCTTCCTTCAAGGCCTTCCTGACACTATCCAGCGCCAGATTGCGCGTTTCGATTTTATTGCGTGTAGTCTCATGATTCTCAAAATACGAGGCTTTCGCCTGCCGCGCTGTCCGGACCATATACAGATGCCGTTCTATGCTGTCACAAATAATCGGAATCTGAGTACCGATGAAGCGGATCTTATCGGCCTTTGCCAGCGTTCCTTCATAGGACACATTCCACAGAGCCTTTGCATCGGCTTCAAATCGGGGATACGATACCAGCACGGATGCGCTGTTCCGCAATACCGCCAGCAGCCGTTCGTATTCCGAAAGATTCTCTGCCGGCTGTTTCGTATACGCCCGGATGTCATCCAGGACATGGTCGGCCTCAGGGCGTCCCTGCCGGTTCAGTCCGGTCTTTACTTTTCCTAATTGTTTCTTCAGCCAGCTCATCCGTTTCTACCTTCTTTTCCTGATTCTTCCCAGTTTTTTATTATAGCAAATCATAGGCGTTTGAACTAGTCTCATAACACATTTTATACTTGCAGTACTGATACAAAGAAATAATCATTAGTAATTGACTACGCCCCCTCTCATGACTATAATAAAATCATTATAAATTTTGAGGGGGAAATACTTGATGAAAAACCTGATTGTAATAGGCTTATTCGTACTTCTCGTACTGAGCCATCTGTATCCGGGCAGTCCCATGGCAACGCTGGCCCTGCTCGTCGCTCTGGTAGCTATCGGCGGCGCCTGTGTCAAGCTCGGTGAATATATCTGGGGCAGCGACTGTGAAGCATGGCTGACCATCGTAGGCCTGGCCTCTACGGCACTCATCGTGACCTATGTACCGGCCTGTGTACCCCAGGGCGTCAATCATCTGGCCCTCCTCGTAACGGCAATGATCCACTAATCGTGACTGACATCCGGAAAATTTCCGGCTGTCAGTTATTTTTTTGTTTTTCGCCATGTATACATGTCAGGAACCGGTAAAGCATGGTAAAATAGTAGTAAATAAACCACTCTATTTTTACATGGTTTTTACAAAGTATTTACAAAGAACTGACAAAGTATACGTATACTTTGAAAAGAGTATATTAGGAGGCGTACCTTACATGTTCAGCATCAGCAATAAACACGAAGAATTTTTTGACTATCTCATCGAAAACGCCGAGAAATTCCGGCGCGGCGCCATCATCGCCAATGAAGTCATGAAAGATCTGACACTCCTGCCGGATCATATGGAAGAAATCACCAATCTGGAGCATGGAGCGGACAAAGTCAATTTTGATGTCATCAAACAACTGGCCCGCGTATTTATCACGCCGATTGACAGAGAAGATTTTTACAATCTGTCCTGCCGGCTGGAAGACTGCATCGACAATCTCCACGGCTTTATCATGCGCGTCGATATGTACCATATTACCCAATCGACGCCGGCTGCCGTGCGCGGTACGGAAGTCCTCATCGAGATGGGAAATGAACTGGCCAGCACCTTTGAATTGTTAAAGAATATCGACAAGCACCAGGCAGAACTCATTTACCATACGGAAAAGCTCAACAAGATGGAAACAGAAGTCGATCATATTTATCGTTCAGAAATGTCCCGCATCTTCAGCGGGGAAATGCCACTTCTGGATGTCATCCGCTGGAAAGATACGATGGCGTCCATCGAAGAAACAGCGGATAAAGTAGAAGCTCTGGGTAACCTGATCAAAGGAGTGGTTATGAAGTATGCTTGATACGTACATGATTATCCTCGTCGTCGTCCTGGCCCTGATTTTCGATTTTATCAACGGGTTCCACGATACGGCCAACGCCATCGCCACCTGCGTATCGACGCGGGCTATCCGTCCCGGTCTGGCTATCATCGGTACGGCCATCCTGAACTTTATCGGTGCCATGATTTCTACAGGCGTTGCCAAAACGATCGGCGGCGATATCGTCATTTCGGCCAATATGATCAACGAGCTGATCATCGTCGCCGGCCTGACAGGGGCCATCATCTGGAACCTCCTGACCTGGTACGTTGGCATGCCCTCCAGTTCCTCCCATGCGCTCATCGGCGGTATGATTGGCGCCGTAGCCATTTCTGTCGGCTTCGGGGCCCTCAACGGCTGGGGCATACTGAAGATTTTCCTCTCCCTGATTCTGTCCCCGATTACCGCTATCGTCGTCGGGTATATTATCATGAATCTCATCTTTGCCGTCTGTCATAGCTACCGTCCGGCGGTCGTCAATCTGACGGCCAACCGGCTGCAGGTCCTGTCGGCCGCTCTCATGGCCTTTTCCCACGGTTCCAATGATGCCCAGAAATCCATGGGGATCATTACACTGGCCCTGCTTTCCGGCGGATTCATCGACACACTGGAAGTCCCTACTATCGTCAAACTGCTCTGCGCTGCTGCTATGGCCCTGGGTACCAGCGTAGGCGGATGGAAAATCATCCGTACCGTCGGCGGCAAGATATTCAAGATGCATCCCATTCACGGATTTGCTGCCGACCTCAACTCGGCAGTGGTCATCTTTACGGCCACACTGCTGCACCTGCCCGTATCGACGACCCACGTCGTATCGGGCTCCATCATGGGTGTCGGCGCCGCCCAGCGTGTCAAAGCCGTTCACTGGAACGTAGCGCGCCAGATGGTTTCTGCCTGGGTCCTTACCATTCCCTGCACGGCAGTCATGGGAGCACTCGCTTTCCTCATCATCCGCTACGTCTTCTTTGCCGCCGTCTAAAACATCAAACGTCAAACAAAAAACAGGAACTGTCCCATGAACGCACATCAGCATCATGGGATAGTCCCTGTTTTTTTATGTCCTATAACGTAAATACATCGGCCAGGCTGTGTACCTGTTCTTCTTCATGCATCACCTCATAGGCTGCATGGAAGGTCATGGCATTACGGTATATCTTAGCCACCGATTCCAGCGTTTCCATGCGGTAGAAGGCCTCGTTCAGGTTCGAACCTACGGCACAGGCCCCGTGACTTGCCATGAGGATGACGTTGACCTTTTGCAGTCCCTGGGCGCATTTGACGGCCAGATCCATCGAACCCGGTTCGGCAAAGGGTACGGTGACGACAGGGCCGAGGAAATCCCGTCCTTCCGTCACGATCTGACTGGGAAATTCCAGCCCGGCCACGGAGACAGCCGTAGCTGTCACGGGATGACAGTGGACAATGGCTTTCACGTCGGGACGGGCCTTGTAGATTTCCAGATGAAGGCTCGTTTCCGACGACGCTTTGCCCTTCCCTTTTACAATCTGCCCCTTGCTATCGATGACGAGCAGATCCGACGGCCGGAGTTCTCCCTTCGGTACACCCGAAGGGGTGATGACAATCAGGCCGTCGTCGCGGCGATAGCTGATATTGCCGTCGCAGGCCACGACCAGTCCACCTTCTTTCATTTTCCGCCCGATGCGGCATAGTTGTTTTTTCGTATCTTTTGTATCCATATGCTCACCTGTTCTTTCTGAAACGATGTACCTTAATCATATCACAAAGTCCGTATTCTGGTAACAGAATCAAAATGTCACCGTAAAGGTAATGATACCGTTCTTATACGACACGTTGATGGATCCTTTCAAAAGCTGTACCAGTTCCTCCGCCATGGACAGGCCGATACCGTATCCGGCTTTGGCGCTGCTGTGCGATTCATCACCACGGTAGAAACGTTCGAAGAACCGCGTGTAATCCACGTCTTTCCCGGCAGCATAGTCGTTCGATACGGTCAGTACGGCCCCCTTGCCAATTTTTTTCGTCGCAAGGACTACGGCAATCATCCCGGCTTCATCGCAATACTTGACGGCATTGTCGAGGAGGATGCTGGCAATTTCGTAGACGCAGCGCTGGTCTGCCGTGATGTGGATGCCTTCTTTGATGCGGGACGTAAGAGTCTTTCCCTGGTCTTTGGCCAGTGCATCGAACGCCTGGACCGCCGACTGGATTTCCCGGGACATATCCATATCCTGCAGAGTGATATCGGCCCGGGACCGTTCCCCCATCTTCGCCAGCATGATCAGGTCATTGATCAGCTGGGACTGGCGCCGTACCTGTTTTAAAATATTCTCTGTCCACTGGCTCTTCCCGTTGAGCATCTCAATCGTCTCGGCATTGGCCGAAATGATGGCAATCGGCGTTTTTAACTCGTGGCCGGCATTGGTAATGAACCGTTTCTGGTTTTCCATATTGCGGACAAAAGGCCGGACGGCCAGGCTGGACAAAGCCGCCAGAATGATTACATACAGAATAATGACAATCAGGCCAAACCAGAAGGAATAGCGCAGCATATGATTGATGGACATGATATTTTTCGTACTGTCCAGTACAATGAGCAGCCGGGACCCATCGGGATAGTCCTTCCTGAGATAGGCATACACGGCCTTATCTTTATTGAGGAACCCTTTATCACTGGAAAGGCGGGATGCCATGTCGGCATAGACAATTGCTGAAGAAGCATCAAAAGCAGCGGTATGACTGATATCGACACGGGACACAGTCTGGTCTGCATCCCAGTAGACAGAGAAATACCGCACCTGATAGAGAAAATCAGGTGTACTGGAAATCCAGTCGTCCCCATCGAGAAGGAGTTTATCGACAGCCGACCAGCTGGCATCACGCTGGATCTGATGACCGTCCGGCAGCGTACCGCCATTATCGGCAATGGACGTAATAATCCAATTGATTTCCCGCACTTCGTGCATATATACCGTCGCATTGAGGACGGCCAGCGCACCGACTACGATGATGATGACGGCCGCTGTACCGGCCAGGATGAACTTGCGGTGCATCTTTTTGATCATACTCATATCAGGACTCCTGCACGAGACGGAAAGGCCCTCCTTCACCGCCGGTAATGGTAACATCGGCATCAATAGCCGCCAGCTTTTCTTTCAGATAGGAAATATATATCCAGACGATTTTCTCATCCTCTTCTTCGTCGGGCCAGACGCGGCTGAGGATTTCTCCCGTCGTCAGATCCTTATCGGCGTTCAGCATGAGTAACTGCATGAGCTTCGTTTCTTTTGCCGAAAGACGGACCGCATTGGTACTGCACAGTTCCTGTTCCGCCACGTCCAGAGACACAGAACCGGTCTGCAGTTTCTGCGGGGTAAATGCCGTAGACCGGCGTGTCATGGCCCGCAGCCTTGCCAGGAGCTCAGCCATGGCAAAGGGCTTGGTCAGATAGTCATCCGCCCCGGCATCGAGCCCGTTGATGCGGTCGGCTACTTCCGATTTGGCCGTCAGCATGATGACCGGCGTCACATCACCGCCGTCGCGGATCTGCTGCAGTGCCTGTACCCCGTCGAGTTTCGGCATCATGATATCGAATACCATACAATCGTAGGAATGACGCTGTGCCATCTGGACAGCCGCTTCCCCATCGTACACCGGATCGACTTCGTATCCCGAATGGGTCAGTATGGCGACCAGGGCAGCCGACATATCCTTTTCATCTTCAGCCAGTAAAATTTTCATTACACATTTCCTCCTGTATGATCGGCACGGATCAGATTCCGGATGGTCTGCATGGATAAATCGCACGAAGCCAGCTCATCGGCACAGCGCTTCAACTCGCGGCTGATCATTTCCGGATTCTGGATATGCTTCTTATATTTCATTTCATGTTCCAGACTGGCCCAGGAATCCATGGCCAGTGTCCGCAGCTGTACTTCCGCAAAGTACCGTCCCGGATCGTTCCCCAGGACATCCGCAAAGGGCGTCGTCACCGCCAGGATCAGATGATAGCTGCGGTATCCATTGGGCTTGGCATGGCGGACGTAGTCTTTTTCCTCTACTACTTCTACCTGCGGCAGATGGCGTATGCAGTCGATATTGGTATAAATATCGTCGATAAACCGGCAGACGATGCGCAGACCGATGGCGTCGTGGATGTCATACAGTGCCGAACGTTCCGTCTGCGGCAGCCCCTTCCGGTCACATTTGCCGCGCATACTGCTGTCTGTTTTAATGCGGTACAGCAGATGTTCATAAATGGTCGAACCGGTGCGTTCCTTTTCCTGGTCACTATACGCCCGGATATCCCGGACCAGTGTTTCCATGACCTGTTCCAGACGCGTTCTGTATATGCCGTATATATCTGTTTCCATATGCTCACCCTTTTATTCGTAATGATTCCTTTCATTGTAACAGACTAACCTGTGAAACACCATGGACAGGCCATCACAATTTCGTCACAGTTACAACATTTTCTCTTCTTATTGTACCACATCTGCTTGACATTTGCCGGAAAAGCCCCTATGCTGAAAGTATCTTACTGACAGAAAGGGTGATGTCTATGACCATCAGAAAAGCCGTAGCCAGCGACATCGACGATGTGGCCCGGAGCTACGAAGCCTTGTTCGATTATTTCGATTCCCATCGTGACCGGACACACTGGCTGCGGGGGACGTATCCCACCCGTGCCGTAGCCGAAAAAGGAGCCTCTGAAGGCTGGCTGTACGTCCTTCGCGATGAAGACGGCACACTCCTGGCCAGCATGCTCCTCAATCACAACCAGGACGCGGAATACGCGCTCCAGCCCTGGCGGTATGCGGCAGCCCCCGGGCAGGTGCTGGTGCTCCATACGCTCTGCGTGCTTCCCGGTCACAGCCGCCGCGGCATCGGCAGGAAAATGGTACAGTTCGCTCAGGACCTGGCCCGTTCCCGGGGGTGTACGGTCATGCGCTTCGATACGAATATCGATAATATCCCGGCCAGCCACCTCTACGAAAACATGGGGTTCGAACTGGTCAGTACAGGAAAGGCTATGCTGAATGGCATCCTGCCAGTCACCTTACGGTATTATGAAAAAAAACTGGATTAAACGGAACCTCTCATGGCTCTGGATGGTGTCCCTGTGCCTCTGTATCGCCGTTGTGGCAGCAGGGAGGCCGCCGCACATCAGCCGTCTGCCACACCGGCTGTCTCTTCCCCGGACCAGACCCGAAAATGGCACGATGACGGACTGGGAATCTCCCTTTGGCTTCCCGCCGGTTTTTCCCTGACGACTCCGCCACGGCCGGAAATACACCTGGCAGCCGTACAGCCCGAAGGACGGCTCTGCATCCAGATTTCTGAAGAAAAACAGAACCAGCCCGTACCTCCAGGCAGACAAAAAGCCTATCTGAAGAAAAGCTGGCAGGCTTATGAACGCATACTGAAGAAAGACCCGGCCATACGGGATATCCATACGGGTATGACCCATATCGGGACGCATCAGGCGGCCTCTCTGACGTACACACAGCGCTTTTATCTGGGAAATCAGATCATCGACCTGTACACCGAACGCTATCTTCTCCTGTCGGGCAGCAGCCTGTATATCCTGACCCTGACAGCCGATGACAGCACGAAAGATTTGTACCTTTCCTTTATGCAGCAGTGCCTGCAGACATTTTCGACCTACTAATAGTGTCCGGCTCTCCTGCCCGCTTTCTATGATACCGGCCCGCACATCAATATAGGGGGTGCCGCACAGACAGCACCCCCATAGTATACACAGCAGCTTGCAGAGAATATCTGCAAGCTGCCATTTTTTATTCTTCTTCGTCGTCGGGAAGTTCCCCGTTATGATACACGTCCTGTACGTCATCGATTTCATCGAGAGCATCGATGAGGTTTTCCAGCTTCTTGGCATCTTCACTGCCGAGAGCAATGGTATTATCCGGTACCATCGTAATCTGGGCATGTTCCGTTTCGATGCCACTGTCTGCCAGTGCCTTTTCTACATCATCAAAGGCTTCAGGAGACGTGATGATTTCAAATTCTTCATCGCCGGTCTTGACGTCATCGGCGCCAGCATCGAGAGCTACTTCCATCAGCTGATCTTCTGTCGCGTTTTCCTTGGATACGATGAAGATACCCTGATTCTTGAACATCCACGATACACAGCCTGTTTCACCGAGGTTGCCGCCGTGTTTGCTGAATTCATGACGGACAGCGGCTGCTGCACGGTTGCGGTTGTCCGTGAGGACATTGACCGTGACGGCGACGCCGGCCGGGCCGTAGCCTTCGTACGTGATTTCTTCGTAATTCTGGCCTTCTGTTGCGCCAGCACCCTTCTGGATAGCTCGTTTGATATTATCCTTCGGAATATTATTTTCTTTTGCTTTCTGCAGAGCCAGTTTCAGACGCATGTTGCCCGTCGGGTCTGCACCGCCCATACGTACGGCAATGGTGATTTCACGGCTGATTTTCGTCGTGATTTTGCCGCGGATCGCATCGTTTTTGCCTTTTTTACGTTTAATATTCGCCCATTTGGAATGTCCGGACATCTTAGTTCCTCCTTTTTTAGTTCCACCAGTCCTCGCCAGCCAGACGATCGAGAATAATCGCCGCAGCCGAACGAACGGAGAGATGATTGTAATCCCCTGCACCATAAATCGGTTCCAGGATAAAATCAAATTGTTCCATCGTTTCTTTTGTCATGCCATATCCTGTACCAAGGAGCAGCAGGACAGGAGTATCTTCTTCTTCTCTCTTGCGGCGGAGATCCTTGTAGGAAATCGTATTGGCGTAGGTCCTGGCATCGGTCGTCACGACATAGGGCCTTTTTCCTTCTGCCTCGGTGACAGCCTGGACCGCCGCCCCGATAGAGGGACGGATGTCGAGAATGTCGAGAGCCTCTGTGCGATACGAATTATAATTCTTTCCTACAGGACTGCGCCAGAAATCGATGATCTTACGCACCATATCCAGTTGTGCTTCGACATGGTGGATAATGAAATATTTCTTCACGCCATAGGTGCGGGCCGACCGGGAAATATCATGAAGGTCATAATTGGTAATGGCCGTCGCAATGACGTTAAAATTTTTATCATAAATCGGGTAGTGAACGAGCCCGATATACAGTGGTGATTTCATCATTCCATTTCCTTCTGTATGCGTTCCAGTATCGTGCGGTCTGTATCCGAAAGAGGACAGCCTGAAAGCAGATCCGGCCTTTTTTCTGCCGTACGGCGCAGCGACTGTTCGCGCCGCCAGGCAGCAATCTTTGCGTGGTCGCCATTGCGCAGTACCTCCGGCACGGCATGACCGCGGAAAACAGCCGGTTTCGTATACTGCGGGTATTCCAGCAGGGAATGATAAAACGAATCATCCGAAGCACTGCCAGCCGATCCCAGAACGCCGGGAATCATGCGGGCAACGGCATCGGTAATGATCATAGCCGGCATTTCGCCGCCTGTCACGACGAAATCACCGATGGAAATCGTTTCATCGGCCAGATACTGTTCTACCCGGTAATCCACGCCTTCATAATGACCACACAACAAAATGAGCTGGTCATACGAAGCCAGCTCACGTGCCTTGGCCTGATCAAAGGTCGAGCCGGCCGGTCCCATGAGGATGATACGCCGCCGGGGCACATCCCTGCGCACCGATTCTACGGCTGCAAACAGCGGGCCTGCCTTCATCAGCATGCCGCAGCCGCCGCCGTAGATCGTATCGTCTACCATGCGGTGCCGGTCATAGACGAAACTCCTGGGATTGGTCACATCCAGCTCCAGAAGCCCCTGTGCCCGTGCGCGGCCAATGATGCTATGCTGATAAAAAGCCTCTATAAATTCAGGAAATAAGGAAACTATATCGATTCTCATTCGTCAATCCATTCTGGCGGATTTACCACCATCTTTTTCGCTTTGATATCCACAGAGCGGATTACATCAGGAATGACCGCTAACAGGAGCTCATTGCCGGCGTCATCGTTTACCACGTACACGTCATTGCTTCCTGTTTTCAGAACGTCCGTCACTTTACCCAGAAGCCGGCCTTCCAGATCGTAGACATCTATGCCGATAATATCAAAGACATAGTACTGCCCTTCTTTCAGCGGCATCAGATCTTCCCTCGGCACCTGCAGCTCCTTATGCACCAGGAGCTCGGCGGCATTGCGGTCATCGACGCCGGCAAACTTCATGAGGACGACATGCTTGTGAAACCGTGCCGCCTTGACTTCATAGCGCCTGCCATCGATGTACGCATACTTCATATGCAGGAATCGTTCGGGAAAATCCGTATCGGGATAAATACGAACATCACCCCGCACACCGTGCGGGGCAATTATTTGACCGATAGTATAGAAATCCATACCCGTCATCGTATTACTGGCGGAAGGCAATGATCTTGTCGTCTTCGAGCAAGATTTCTGTGCCCATGAGTTTGCCCAGATCGTCACCGACTTTGACAACGACCGTCTGTTCGAGCGTTCCCTGCCGGATTTCGGATCCGATTTCGAGCTGTTCCGCCTGTTCGCGTTCGTGCTGGGCTTTCGCTTTGGCAGCGGCAATGTGCTGCTTCTGTTCTTCCACTTGTGCACGAAGAGATATCAAACCCTGTGCGTCGATTTTGGCCTGTTCGGTCATCATGCGCTTAGCCTGGAATTCCAGATTCTGAGCTTCACGATCGATATCGCTCAACGCCTGATCAGCATTTCTGATGATTTTGTCTTTCAGTGCCTGTGTAACTTTGGACTTGACAGTCACCGGTACACGCAACGTAATCTGATCCATGGTTCCTCCTATACGATATCCACTGATACTTTTTTGTTAGCCTTCACTGCAGCCGCCTTGACGACAAGGCGCAGGGCCTTGGCAATCTTACCCTGTTTGCCAATGACCTTGCCCATATCTTCCGGTGCTACATGAAGCTGATAGACTTCGAGGCCTTTCTTTTGAATCTTTGTAACTGTTACTGCTTCCGGTTTCCGTACGAGAGACCGGGCAATACAAGCAATCAATTCTTCCATCGTATCCAGCCTCACTTACTTTTTGGATGCTTCAAACTGAGCCATGATACCGGCTTTTTTGAAGAGAGAACGAATGGTATCAGTCGGCTGTGCGCCTTTGCCGAGCCAGAACAGAGCTGCTTCAGCATCTACCGTCAGGCAGTCAGCGCCTTTGGCCGGATCGTACATGCCCAGAGTAGCAACAGGACGACCGTTGTTACGGGCATCGTGAGAATCAGCTACAACGACGCGATAGATCGGTTTTTTCTTTGCGCCTAAACGAGCTAAACGAATTTTAATCATGAAAATCACCTCCTTATATGGACTTTTGCTTCATTCGAAGCCTCTAAAAGGGAAGACGTGGCAAGAAGCCCCGCCGTTTGTTTTTCTGCATTTTCTTGGCCTGCTTCATCATCTTCTGCATATCCGTAAACTGCTTGATGAGACGGTTTACATCCTGCACCCGCGTGCCGCTTCCCTTGGCAATGCGGCGTTTGCGGCTGTCTTTGATGAGCTGCTTCGGATTGGCACTGGCCCGTTCCTGGGCCGTCATGGACTGGATGATGGCTTCAATGCGCTTGAACTCCTTGCCATCCATATCGATTTTATCGATTTCTTTCTTATACTTGCCAATCCCGGGGATCAGGCTGACCAGACTGCTCATATTCCCCATCTTCTTGACCATATTCAGCTGGGCCAGGAAATCATCAAAGGTAAAGCTGTTGCTCTTCATGGCCTTTTTCATATTGGCCATGGATTCTTCATCAAAGGCAGCCTGTGCCTTTTCGATGATCGTTTCCACATCGCCCAGGTCGAGGATACGCGATGCATAGCGGTCGGGATGGAATTCTTCCAAACCGTCCAGCTTTTCGCTGACACCGATGAACTTGATCGGTTTTCCCGTCACGGCCTTGATAGAAAGGGCCGCGCCGCCACGGGCATCGCCATCGAGCTTGGTCATGATGATGCCATCGATGCCCAGCGCCTTGTCAAAGGCCGATGCCGCCGTTACGGCATCCTGACCGGTCATGGCATCGACGACGAGCAGGATTTCATGGGGCTTGACCTGTTCCTTGATATGGACCAGTTCATCCATGAGCGTTTCATTGACATGGAGACGCCCGGCCGTATCGATGATGACTACGTCCTTCAGATGACTCAGGGCGTAGGGAATGGCGTGCTGGGAAATAGCAACGGGATCCTTGCTCCCATCCTCCGTATAGACGGGAATATCCAAATCCTGTCCCAGTACCTGCAGCTGGGTAATAGCAGCCGGCCGGTACACGTCCGCCGCTACCAGGAGCGGATTCTTGCCCTGGGCACGCAGCTTCTTCGCCAGCTTGGCCGCTGTCGTCGTCTTGCCGGCGCCCTGCAGCCCTACGAGCATGATGATTGTAGGCGGTTTGCTAGCCATAGCAATACGGCTCTGCGTACCGCCCAGGAGTTCGGCCAGCTCATCGCGGACAATTTTGATGACTGTCTGCGATGCATTCAGACTGCCAAACACCTCTTCGCCGACGGCTTTCTCCCGGACACGCTTGATGAAGTCCTTGGTAACAGCAAAATTGACATCTGCTTCCAGGAGGGCACGGCGCATCTCTTTTAGCGCTTCGCTGACATCTTCTTCCGAAAGCTTACCTTTGCCGCGCAGCTTCTTGAACGCTGCCTGGAACCGTTCGGACAAACTCTCAAATGCCATCAGTGGACCTCCTCTTCTGATTCATAATACTATAACTCAATTTCTTTCAATATACGTTCAGCCTGTTCCTGTGCCGGCTTCGTACCCGATTCCAGAAGCGATACAGCCGTATCGATTTTCTCCCGGATGGCATCCGTACGGGCCAGCAGGCCCAGCCTCGTTTCATATCCTTCAAGCGACCGGGACGCCCGGTTGAGCATATCATAAGCTCCCTGCCGTGAAATGTGAAGCTCTTCTCCGATTTCACTAAGAGACAGATCCAGATTGAAATACATCTCCATACAGCGGCGCTGCCGTTCCGTCAAAAGCGGCCCGTAAATATCGAGAAGCCTGCCCTTGCGTACAACATCTTCAATCATCGCCTCACCGCCCCGTGTGAATTCGTACTTTGCTAGTATACCGTAAGACCACCCGTCTGTCAAGTACTTTTACTTGGCAGGAAGAATTGCCAAGGTCGTAGGCCGGGTGGGAAAGCAGATAGTGGCTAGTGCTGATGGCTGGTGGTTAGTGGGAAGGGATAGTTCGTAGGTAAGCATAAGATAAAACCGTAATCCCCCCGTTTATTATTCGTTTACCTCAGTGAAATCTGTCAGAATAAAAAAGATCCGCATGATTACGGGCCTTTTACAAAATCTAATTTTAAATGATATTCTTGCAGTAATTTCTCCTGATATTCATTGTCCTGCAAGACGCGGTTGATGTCTTCTTTCCTTCTTGCAACAGTTTTTGAAGCAGGGCACTGAGTGCCTGCCTCCCAGCTTTATCACCAATCTTTTCACCACGTTCCTGGCCCGTCTTTTCCCGGCTGTAAAGGGCCGAAGCAATGTCACGCATGGCACGTCCATGCTCCCAATGTCGGGTTATCCCGGAATCCCTTCAAAACTTCTCCCCTGATTTTTTGCGTTTATCAGAATCTGTTGCTGTATCTAAACGGTTCCGCAGTAGTCACACTCACCGTCTCATAGCCAGTTCCAGGAATTCATTCTCACTGACCAGCAATCCGCTTTTTGCCAGACGGTCTGCCCTGAAATGATAAATCTGACGCAACATCTCCGTTTTATCTTCCAGCAATCCATAATGAATCTGTCGGTGACAGACAGGACAGAGACAGACAATGTTTGCATAGACATCCAAACTATGGGGAAACACCGACTGGTTATGCAGTGAAATCGCATGATGTCCTTCCATATACGGTTTGTGCGTCTTTTCAGCAATAAAGCTTCTGTGTTCCGGATGTAATTCACACGTATAATGGGCAAACTCCATCACTTGCAAGCGTATGATGCCGGAACGATACACTGTCTGCCGTTCCGAAACATGAGATGGTGGCACATCGACAGGCATATCCAGTACATCTGCTCTGGCCTTGAACTTCGTAATATCTTCTCCACTTGCAAACCGGAAATAATTATTGAAAGCGGCACTATACATCTGATTTCCTCGGGAATTCAACGCCTTAAAATCCGCATCATGAAACAAGATGTCCCTGACTTCCTGTAACCGGGCTAAATCCCCTATTTCATAAATATCATTCTGGACCAATCCCATGACTTTCAACCGGCGGGATATATTATTCAACGCATCCCAATAATGATGGACCGTAGACCGGCTCAATTTTCTGACATCCTGAAGATATCGCGCATAATACTCTTTGAGCACTGTATTATAAGAAACAGGTTGTGTATGTTGTCTGTCCGTACGCATAAGGCAATCATCTTCTTAAAAATACATAAAGTACATTATTTTATCATTATATCACATAGATTCCTCTTATGCTCTTGATCTTTTTGGCAAATCGTGATACTATATATGATATTGGTACCAGTGGAGGTCTTGCATTATGAAATATACATTCAAGACAACCCAAGAGCGTTCCGCCATCATGGGAAAAATCCGTGGCAAGGATACGAAGATAGAAATAAAATTGCGTAAAGCCTTGTGGCATCGCGGCATCCGTTACCGGAAAAATTATAAGGCCCTGCCCGGCAGTCCCGATATCGCTCTGACCAAATATCACATCGCTATCTTCTGTGACAGTGATTTCTGGCACGGGTATCAATGGGATGCCAAGAAATGCAAAATAAAATCGAACCGGGCCTACTGGCTCCAGAAAATCGAGCAGAACATCGAACGGGATAAAGATTATGATGAGCAGCTCATCCATATGGGCTGGCTCCCTATGCATTTCTGGGAACACCAGATCAACAAGGATTTAGACGGGTGTGTAGAAGAAATCCTGTCTAATATTCCCTGTCATAAAAAAAATCCATAACCATTTGCCGGTAAACCGATCTGTCGTCAGGCAGTGCTACCAGTCTATCTATATTCCGGCAAATACAAGTGGGATGGTTGTACAGACCAAGGAGGACTTAGAATTATGGAAAAAACGATTTGTGAATTATTTGCCGGCGTCGGTGGATTCCGTCTGGGATTCGACGCTCTCGCTTCCGGCTGGGATACGGTATGGTTTTCTCAGTGGGAACCGGGAAAGAAAATACAATGGGCCCATGACTGCTATGTCAGCCATTTCGGAGACAGCCCCGACACGAACGGGGAATACCATACTGGGGAAGATATTGCTGAGGTGAATAAAACCACCATCCCGGACCACACTTTGCTGGTCGGCGGATTCCCTTGTCAGGACTATTCCGTTGCCCACTCGCTGTCTTCATCACAGGGCATCGAAGGCCGGAAAGGCGTCTTATGGTGGCAAATCCGTGATACTATCATCGCCAAGAACCCGCCTTTCTGCCTGTTTGAAAACGTAGACCGTCTCCTCAAATCTCCGGCCAAACAACGGGGCCGCGATTTCGGCATGATTCTCGCCTGTCTGGCAAACCTCGGTTATTCTGCCGAATGGAGAGTCATCAATGCAGCTGAATACGGAGGAGCCCAGCGCAGACGGCGTATCTTTATTTTCGCCTACAAGGACACGACCCAATATGCCCAATCCATAGCGGAAGAAACTGCCGGATCGGTTATCATGGAAAAAGGGCTCATGCCACAAGCGTTCCCTGTATCGGACATTGCTTCTCTTACAGAAGCGGAACTTCCGGAAGACCTGTATACCGTATCCGATACCTTTTCTTTCCCCTTCAAAAAGGCAGGATACATGACCGGTGGGAAGATTTATACGACGGAAGTCACAGAAAAAGGGGAACCGCCCATCGTCTTAGGAAAGATTTTAGAACCCTGCCCGGAAGAAAATGAAGATTTCTATCTGGATGTGGAACGCCTGAAAAAATGGACCTACCTCAAAGGTGCAAAGAAAATCCCCCGTGTCGCCGCCAATGGCCACAAATACGTCTTTTCCGAAGGCCCCATCGCCTTCCCAGATACATGGGATAAACCGGCCCGCACCATGCTGACCAGTGAAAGTACACTGAACCGCAGTACCCATGTGGTCAATGATCCCCATACGGGGAAATTGCGGCTCCTCCTGCCAGAAGAGGCAGAAAAACTGCAAGGATTCCCCTCCGGCTGGACCGGTATCACGACAGCGAACGGCAAGAAAATGCCACGTCGCATGCGTTACTTCTGCATGGGCAATGCCCTCGTCGTGCCGATGATCACCCGGATGGGCCGTGTCTTAGATGCCATCATTGAAAAAGAACCTTAGTTATATAAATAAAACCTCCCTGCATGTATCGTGTGCAGGGAGGTTTTGTTCTTCATTTATTTTTATAGGTATCGAAGCCCTTACTGAAAAAACCTATCTCTGTATCATCCATCGTTCCTATCAGGACGCCTCTGTCGAGAAAGGCATTGAAATTTTCGCAGCTTGTTTCTGGCAACAATAAGCAGGAATGGCAAGCGGCTAAATTCATCGAATAGATACCCTGTCCTTTACTCAAACTACACACGGGATCATTCGTACAATATTTCGCTTTTTCTATTGCCTTTTTGATAATATCCGGAAACGTTTCCTTATATCCCTGACGCACTAATCCGCCAAGGGTGCCTTCAGAATCGCCATTCGCTGTGTAGATAAAAATGCCCGTCATGACTTTTCCCGTGCCATCGCCTTTATCACAATAAATACGTTCCCGCAGAGAAGCGATATTATACCCACATTCAAAACTCAACTGACGGATTAGCGCATGGGCCAAGGAATGGAGAAACAAAAATTTAACAGTAATCGTCTGCTTTCCATTTATAGTATAAAAAGATTTTGCATAGTTATCCTTGATAGTATTTGCACGAGCAGATAATTTTTCTTCATACTGGCTGATCCATTTTTCAATCTGGAGTTCATCAAATCGGATAAAGATGCCTTCTCCAAGTACTTGATACCCCGGATACCAATCCGTGGTTGGTTCTTTTATGCAAACAAAATGGTCTTTATCGTCTGGTCCAGAAACCGGATTGATACGGGAAAAACCAATCAAAGCCTGTACTTCCCTCATCTTATGAATCAATACCACTTGTTTCAGGCTGGGAATCGTTTCCTGATAGGGCTCTATTTTTTGCTCTTCCCGTTTGAAGAAATTAGACGCGTCAGCGTTTGGCGCTTCGCCATCTAACGCATCATATTCCTCTTCACGGAAACGCTGGTCTTCATCCACATCTTCCTCTGCATTTTCATCCTGGTTCATCCAGCTTTTCTTTAATTGTTCCTTTATAGCATCTTCCTTAATATTAGAATTAGCCAGTTCTTTTACAATCTCTTCGGTTGTATCTTCTATAATTTCTTGTATCCTATCCTCTCCACGATTCTTTTCCATCGCTTTACAGTAGTTTTGGAATCCCCGGTCGTATGCATCCGTTAGTTGTATCAATTCATTAAAATCTGTCGTAAATGGTGGAATCACCAGTGATGTCTTAACGACCGGAAAATATACTGAAGAAGCCCCTCTTAAGGAGACGCGGGGATAGCAATCACAACCTTCTTTCATACGTTTCCATGGATGATTCCCAGGGCATTTAAACCGCTGTTCCTCTTCATTGTCCAATTTTTCAAACAACTCTTTATCCATGATACCGCTTAAATTAGCTGATGAACCACAAGTCTCGCATTTTACCAGTATATTGTCAAAGCCATATCGCCCAGTCCCCATCGTATATATCTTCAATTGCGGATGGTCGCAGATTTTATCTTTACCCCGCTTATGTGCCCAGGCAATCCAGGGGAAATCATTGATATGTCCATGCTCGCAAATGGTAACCAAACGTGACACCACTAATTTCCAATGTTTTCCACAGGACGGACAATGCGGGTCTTTGACCATATACGGATCATCATCCTTCTCCGCATCAGAGGCTTTAATCCTATATTCTTTTACCCATTCGTCCATAGGTTTCAATCGTTTGCATTTCGGACAATAGTACCATTGAGGGAAACGGACATAAGCCATCCTATGTTTTCCATTGTCCCCTTCTACACTAATCGGCAAACCAAAATATCTGACTCCCAGCCTGTTTGCCAGCCGTTCATCATAGATAGGAGTAACGTCGGATTCCCAGAATTCCGGCGCCGCACTCATGAGAACCTGATCCGGAAAATGAATCATCGCCCCCACGCCAAACTGATGGATCAGCTGGTTAGCTCTGACCGAATGGGTAACTTTATTTAAAATCGCACTCTCATCAGGCATATTCATTTTTGACCCTCTTTCCAAATCAATACTCGTCCCGATACTTCACTGTCAATATTCCGCATGGAAGTCAATGTTTCCCATGGGCGCATCTCATCTTTCGCTTTTTGATGATATGGCTTCAATAACCGGCAAGGTATATCTTGAGTATATCCGCGTTCTATGAGTCGGCTGTTACCATATACCAATTCCTTGGATTCTGATTCCATAATCCGGTCCTTGTTATCCCAATCAGTGAAGAAGTTATCAATTTCCTTTCGTATATCCAGGATATCATCATGTACATGACTACCACGATTCCGTATTTCGCGGACCCGTTGTAAGATGAAGTCACTGATTTTTTTTATATCATCATGGTACGTATCTTTTCTGAATTTACCGGCGTCCTTTTCTTTAGCCAGTTCTGGGATATTCCGCATGATAGCAACTAACACGGCATGTAACGCCCTATCCCGGGCTGGTTTTGAAAACGGCGTCGCGCCCGTCGGTTCAACGAACCGGTAATAGGATTCATGGAAGGTCTTGAATTGTTCATAGTACGACTGATCCCGATTACGTCCCTGATTATACAGTGTCAGGACGAGACCAGGGTACGAACGACCGACGCGGCTGGTAGCCTGAATATATTCACTGTTCAATTTTGGCTGATTGACCATCAGCAGGATGTTCAGGCGCGCAATATCAACGCCCACAGACAACATATTACTGCTCAGGACTATATCGACAGGATAAGTCTTCTCTCCATCACCAGAGTGATACTTGGTATCCTCCAGTTCTTTGAAAATCCGATTCAGTTCATCCGTCTTGACACGGCTGGTCAATTCCCTCAATTTATAAATATAGCGTGGTTCCGTTTGCAACCGATGGGAAAATTGAATGAGATTATTTTTGATATCATCGACGACTAATGATTCACATTGTCCTAAATCTTTCAAACTATTGAAGTACCCCGTCAAGGTCCAATACGTATCTTTTACTTCATCCGAAGCTTTCAAGATTTTAATCAGTTGTAACAAATCGGAAATGGTCGTAACTTCAGTAGAAACTTGGTTTTTCCCGGAAGCCATTACACCCACATAGCATCGGCCATATTTCCCTTTCCCATGGTCAATGACATCATTCCGTGCAAAGTAGGAATCTTCCGCATCGATACCCGGCGGCGGGAATTGTCGTGTATCCCGATTATAAAGGGCGGCGCACTGAGACTTAGCCCGTCGGATAGTCGCCGTTGAAGCGATGATTTTAGGCTTCACATGCCCATATTGATTGCATATATAATCGACGGCTGTTTCATACAAACCCACGATAGAACCTAAAGGTCCTGAAATCAGATGCAACTCATCCTGTATGATTAATTCTGGTCCCCGGTGCTGTCCATCGGCACCAAAGAATTTATTCACGTCTTCTTTCCAGGTCATCATGGCAAATTTATCGACAGTTCCGATGAGCAACGTCGGCGGATTCTTATAGAGTTCTTCATCGATGACCATTACCGGGATTTCCGATAAATGGAACCGACATCCCTCCTGAGGGCATTGATAATAGAAATGCTTAGGGTGGCTTTCATAGAAATACCCCCAAGTCCCCTTTCCATGTTCTACTGTCAGCTGCGTTCCGCACCACGGACATTTCAACAGCTGAAATTTATTATTTTCAGATCCATATCCCCTCTTCAAGTCAGATAGTTTCTCGTTTGCATCATCTAATGTGTTTGGCGTATGGTCGCGACCAATCCACAAGCCAATGGTAATCGGCTCATCCCCGAGAACCGGACTTTCCTTTTTTTTCTTTTTGCTATACCGGTTCTGTTTGCCAGATTCCTTGACGCCATAAGTCTTCCGGATGATCTCACAAGCACAAATCAAGGTAGCCGCTCTGCTGAATTGCTGAGATGTCAATAATCGCAAGGTATAACGCATGATGATATTCGTTCCCCCCGCTTTTTTGCCATAGACCAATCTCCGGTAAAAAATGACAAAGGCAGATAATCCTAAATAGGCTTCTGTCTTACCGCCACCAGTTGGGAACCAAATTAAATCGACCAATTCTCTGTCCGTTGAATCCTCATCGACAATTCCTTTCAGGCTCATGAGAATGAAGGCTAACTGAAAAGGCCTCCAAAAACAAGTATCTCCATACTTACAATAGTTCTCGATTTCGTTTAAGTCCGTTAACATCTGTCCCAGAGGTGATTCTTGGACATCTTCATTTCCATACCGTTCCTTTCCATATTTTTCATCTGCAATGATACCCAAATGGACCCGTTGCATGAGCATCGCCCGGTTAGCTAAAGAAAAAGCTGTATATACTTGTTCGTTGTCCCGCAACAAATCCAGCCCGTCAGCCATCCGTCCAGCCGCTTCTTTACAATCTGCCAGATTCATAGATGCGGCACGATGATATTTATCAGGCAATTTTTTTTCTTTTATTTCCAAATCCGCAATCCAACGTCTATACGAATCTACCAATCGGGACAGGTAAGCTAATTTCTTTTCCTTACTCGTACCATCCAAATCAGAATGGACCTTCATGGAAAGGATTTGTTCCGACTCTTCTTTGGTAAATTCATCAGTTGGCAGACGAAAATCCATGCCCGGCAATTCTTTTTGAGGCAGGAAATCATTGAAAAGATGTCCTTTCCCATTTTCATCAATATCCCATTGAAGGGATGTGCCCAATCCGGAACCATAGTTTTTCTGATTGCGATATAATAAATCCAGTCGTTCTTCTTCGTCATCAATAGAAAAGCCATTTTTCACCTGGTTCCGGTCAAAGAATCTCGCATCATCTTGTTCATCGATAGTGACTTTAAGATGCGGCTGAAAAATGAATTTCTCATATTCTTTCAACTTGTAATCTTTAAATTCATTACTCACCATCAGGGTAATCGACCAAATTTGCTTATCCTCATCCATCAATTTGCAAAATGCCGTCAAGTGGCAATCTGTATCATCTAATGAATCACCTAAATCGATAAACCCTTCTTCTCTTTTTTCAAACTGGAAATCAAGAGCGTGGGGAATACGCACATAGCTTTTGTGATAGGTATTGTTACATTGTTGGGCTAATGCCATGAGCGGAATCCATAAATTACAAGTACCCGGACTCGCTTCTTTAACATTTAAAGTATTTCTGACCCAGTTTTCATCAAATGGTTCCTTGACTATGAAGAACCGTTTATCCTCAGTCAATCCGATGTGATTTTTTATATCAGAGGGCAATATGTCATAGTCAAAGCTGGCATCACAAGGATAGCAATAGTCTTCCAGTCCACTGACTCTATAGGTTCCAAATGTCAACCGGATATGCAAAGACCGGATGTCCCCTGTAACAAAGAAGGTAATCCCCATCGAAGAAGGGCACCACTGATTCGTCAGATTGATAGTGTCGTCTTCATCCTCGCTCTTATTGTCTCCAACGATTGTGACATTGCTATCTAGTTTTCTCGTCTCTTCACGTTCTGCGACAGATGCTTCATCCCCATCTGTTACAGGCAGATTTCCCTCATCTAAAACCTTGTCTTCATCGTCTGTATCCGCTGTTTCCAAGGTCGCCCGTTGAGGATACAGGATACCACAACTATATCTTCTTGACGGTATATCTGTAATGATTTCATGTTCCGCATCGGGGATGCTCCCATCCGCTCCCGGGCCTTCCAATTGCATTTTTAATTTTGTGATGATTGTTTTCCTTGCCTCAAGGCATTCTTTTATAATGTCCATTTTATTCAAAGTCTGTCAACTCCTCATTTTCCAGGGGTTTGTTTACATAATTGCCAGGAATCATTATTTCATGATCCAAACTTTGTATATCAGATAGAGTCAGTACTTCTACAAATTCATTCAGATTATTTTGCAACATCTGTTTTATCGGCGTATCCGCTATTATTCCCTGTTGCGTTTCCTCATACACTCGGGGCAGGATTTTTGTTATTTTCTTCGTACTGACATTATGGATATAACGGACAGTTTCTGTCGCTTTCTGATAGGCTTCCGCCGTAGTATCATCATCGTAGGGGGCAATGATTTTCTTGATTGCCTGATAGGCTTTATTGTCACGTGGACCAATGACAGAGCTTTCTGGCAGAGTCCAGGAACGGACAGTTGCTCCTCCAGAGTTCGGATATCCCATGAGTCCGATTAGCCGGCTTAACTCATTCCAGTTTTTAGAATGTTCCTTCATATATTCAGCCAGACACGATTTCCATTGTTTCACTAGTGCAACAGACTGATTAAAATCGTCAGACTTTTCCTTTTCTTCTTTCAAAATGACCCGGATAACATCCTGACGGTTGCCAAAATCCCGACAGTACAAGAAGCTCATACCCCGCGTCAGGTTCTCTACAGACAAAAGTCGTACCGTATTGGATTCCTGATCAAGATATTCTACCTTTTTCTTAGAAAATAAAAACTGCCGACCGTCATCTAACAGACCCATACGGACTACTCCTATTTTTTGACTTTGGTTGACATCGCTTTCTGCATCGCTGGAATGGAACCGGCTGATGAGCTCAGAAAAATCAATATGATCAAGATTTTCGTCCCAAACGGTTTCAATGGGTTCACCTGCGTCCGGCACGCTTCCATCATCTGGTTCCAGCCCTGCCAATACATCAAAATCATGTAATTGTTTGTCCGCATCGGAAGACATTTTTGTATAATCGAGAGTTTCAAATTCATATAGAAGGAAAATCGTACGTCTCGCCCGGAGATGTAAAAAAACAGGGAAATCCTTCAAAGAAAATGTTCCACTTACAAGAATCAAATCATAATTTTTATAATCATTGATTTTAAGAGGGGTCGCAATATCAAGATTGTATATTTTCTTTACTGAAGGACTAATAGCGTTGCACTGGTGTTGATAAGGAACAATTAACAATTTCCTTCCATAAGGATTATCCACTAAAAGTTTGTTCAATTCCATATACTTATATTGATTTTTCTCGATATCTTCGTATGAGCGTTTTACAAATGCAAGAATTTCTGAGCATGTTTTTTTGATAGCAGAGTCATAAATCGATTCCTGTATTTCCTCTAAGCGCTGGATGTCCTCCATATAAGGACTAAGGAGGCCTTCTTCCATACCGAAGCAATCTGTCCGTAACCGTCGCATAAGTCCTATGGAACGACACATGAATGCAAATATATCTTGAGAATCATCTTTTCGTTTCTGTAATTTTCTAAGTTTTTGTACTACATGCTGATATTCCGCAAAGGTAATGGCACTACTAAGATATCTTCCAATGACCGTTCCCGAAAGATTTGTATTGACGATATCAATCAGTTCAGGATTATATTCTAAATAGAGAGGCGTCAATCCCCAATAGACATCAGCTTCCTGTAACCGTCTTATTTCTTTCATCAAGCCGAACCGGAAAGAGAAGTTATACATCTGTAACGGGATTGTCTTATTGGCGAATATCTGCTGAATGAATCCCTTATCTCTTTGGATAATGGTCCAATCGGCTACGTATAACATCGTAATGGGATAACCGTCCCCATACTCTTCAGTCCAGTCCCTTATGGTTGCCAAATCATTGCAAATACCAATCGAGGGGAACTGTTCTCCCAAACTTCCAGGAGACTTAAAAAATTCATCGCTCTCTCTGCTCCGATACCCTACCGTAAACAACTCCCTGAATTTTTTCTTCTTCATCCCTCGAACTCCGATATATAATTTAGATAAAATTTGGTCAGCTCTTTTCTTATCAACGACAATATAAGAAATAGCATCGAGTGCAATAGGTCTGGTTTTGCCATCATCACCAAAAATTTTGTCATAAAAAGCCACTCTGTCCTTCAATGTCTGATAATGTTTCACCCTGTTCTCCGCATTGCCTGCATAGTCGGATATTTGGTTCCAGCGTTCGCGTGGCACATAAGTCGTCAATCTATTCTTATCACTCACTAAGCATATTTCATTTTCGTTGGAAAATTCTGGATTTATCTTGTATATAAGTCTTCCATAGGTCACTTTAAAATCACAATCATCTTTTGCCGTATCAATCAATATATGTATATAATCGTCAACGGATTGTTTGTTGTTAATATACGTAAGCAGGCCGGCAATTACAAAAAGATATCCTAAAAATATATCACTGGCAGGAATAGAGCTATAAATTAACTTCTTTTCTGAAAAGAAGTTATCGGCAATAAGCCGTTTAAATTCTCTCAAATCGGTTTTATCTATTTTTGTATTGCCTAAATATATTTCGCATTTTTCGAGTGCCGTATCTAATAATTGCCAATCGTACATAGACATAAGTCACCGCCTAACATCAATCATAACCGTTTCAGAATCCATATAGTTTCAATTGTTTGAGTATATAATCATTGTTCAACCAGAAACATTGTTTCGGATATAAGCGTCCATCTGGCAATTCATCCGTATCTTGCTGGTTCCGTGCATGAGGACGTACGTGGGCAACAGGATTATCCCTCTTCTTAGGAAAATTATTATGGAATCGCCCTTTATCATCGATTTCAACTACTAGTCCTGCACACAATACCTGTTTCGTCGTTTCCCAAACTTTCCTCACGTCGCCTTCCAGGTCTTTGTACGGGATGTTCCAGAATACGCCTCCCTGTAAATTCAATCGGCCTGACTCATCGAATCGATACACGACGAATAAAAAGCGCGTTGTCCGTAGATAATTGCCAAAATCGCAGTCATCCCAGGTCTGTTGTACCAATTCCTTGAACTTAAAAGCAGGAAATGACATACTTTCTTTGATTTTGCCATTAGCTTTAATCCGTATTGTCTTTACAACGACATTCGCTTTGGCGAATTCTTCGGCCTGATTGCCTTTGACGCCCAACATGCGGAATGCCAGCATCGATTCAAGGTTCTTCGGCCTTTTCTTAGTGATATCGATATTAAAGATCTGACAGAGTTCAGGAACGCTCTTGCCCCGGTAGGCATCAATCTTTGAAATGACCAATCCTTCAAAATCATCGAAATGTTCGCCTTTCTGGACGATAGGTTCATACGTCTCTATACCCTGAGAAATATAGCAATTCAGGATATGGTTCATATACGAGTTTTTATAGGAAAATGCCCGCGGTTTCGCTTTTATGTCACTATACGGCTGCTCTGTACGTTTAGATGAGTCGGAAGATTTTGTCGCAGCACCGAGATACAATGTGTCCCCTTCCGATAATTCATGCGCTTTCCCCGCCCGTACTTTAGCCTGGATTTTCCGATAGTCTTCTTTGATGATCTCTATATCTTCCGGAGGTGGAGTGAATAAATTGACAAAATCAATATGGAAATCCAGATTCACCATGCCGCTCTGATACAAGTACCAAACCAGTAAAATGAGCTTCGATTTCTGCCATACATGGCTTTCTTCAAAAGAAGGCTCCTTGACGAGTTCGCCATAATTAATCATGGTCAGGATCAGTCGTTCTTTAGCAGTCATACCTTTCTTCGTCATTTTATAAGGTGTAACTTTCAATTCTACACCAGCTTCGGGAAAATCAGGATTCGAATCGCTGTTACTCTTATATTTGAAATAACATTCTTCGACCAGATTGCCCATACCGCCTTTATATCGTTTCTGGGAATGACGTTCGGCATAGCGGGAAGTCTCTGTCCGTTCCATCAAGGTCTGACTGCCCGATCCTGATTCCGCATTTTCTTTCCAAATCTGCCGGAATGTCTTCCCTATCATGCCTTTTCCATATCGTTCAATCGATTTGGGGTCCTTTTTGTCGTATAGTTCCATAAGATGTGCAGCCCTTTCTGCAAATTCATGCTAAATGGATTTTTTCTTTATTATACACTATAGCGAATATATTCTCCAACTCATCGTTTTTCCTCACTTGTCAAGCTTTTTCACGAAAATGGCCCAAATTTTAATTTTCGTCTAATCTAGGTTTTTCCATTGCAGTTTTTGATGGATTGGTATCAATGAATACTATATGTAAGCGTATATACATAAAAGCACTGCCTAGTAAAGACAGTGCTTTTATGGTGTTACATTTTTAGGTTTTTCTTTCTTTTTCTTAAAAAAGATTTTTGTTGTTTTTTTCCGGAAAAATGGAGTTTTTACCAGAAAAGCCGGTTCGTCAGGCATCTTTTTCTTCTTCCTGCATGATATATGGTTCGAGCCGTGTGTCTGGTTTGATATAAATGTCGGCGCGGCCGCAGGCTTCGGTTCCTATGGCCCGGAGTCCCCGTTTCTTATTGACGAAGTAAAAGGTCCCGTCTGGATAGTTTGTATCTAAGATACATTCCGCATAAAATTCCAGTTGCACTTGTTTTTCCAGGTCGCCCCATCGGGGCTGGGTGAGTTCGTCCAATGACTGTATCATCGGTTTCTCCTCCTTTCTATGTGGGCTGTATATCGTACGGCGTCAGCCAGTCGCGCAGTTTTTGGATGGCTTTGCCGTAGATTTTGGAGATGTATTGGTGGGTCACGCCAAAATGGGCACCCAGTTCACGGACGGTCTTGTTGTCATAGATCCGGCCCTGCACAATCTGTCGTTCCCGCGGTGGCAGGTTCTGCAGGGCTTTCTGCAGGATCTGGTTCCGCTCGGTCTGGATAGCTGTTTCAGCCGGGCCGGGTGCCGTGTCTGCCATCGCTGCAGGCAAGTCGGTCAGTCGTCCATCGCTATCGATGCTCTGGCCATAATGACGGCGGTCATAGGCCATGCGTGCCGTTTCGTTGCGCACATACCGATGGATTTCTTTTTTGAGGAAATAGTGAAATTGCTGTAAGCTGGGAAAATCTGTGCCATCCCAGCGGCGTATGGCCTCATGGAGTCCGCGCAGTGCCGCCTGCCGGGCTTCGGAAAGGTCTGCGTAATACGAGGCATAGCGGCAACTGATTGCCCCCATGAGCGGCCCGTACTGCTCTGCCAGCCGGGAAAAGGCAGCCGTATCACCATTTCTGGCACGAGACATCGTGTCTAAAATCCCTTCCCATTGTACCTTTTTTCTATTTGTCATTCTACAAGAAACCTCCTATCTACGAAAAATGGGGCTGTAACACAATACAGACACGTCTATTGTGTTACAGCCCCTGTGCTCACGCTTATTCCAGCGTTTCCACCTGACGAGTAACGACCTGCGAGCTCTTCAGAGCCATCAGGTCCCCGTTGGCAGTGGCAAATATCTTGCCGTCGATGACGGCTTTGACTGCGTTGTCTACGGCCTCTTTATTGAGGTCCGCTTTTGGGTTGCGGATGCTGTACGATACCGTCTTGCCTTTTTGATCGATCAGTACCAGACTAAGCGTCCGGGTTTCTTTTTTAGCCATTTATGTTCCTCCTCTCCGGACCCACGGCCGATGTCTTGTTTCCGCTGCCTCGCCGACGGAACCATCATCTGCGGCGTCGTCGTCAGTCAGCGTAGCCCTGCTACGCCTCCTTCCATCCTCCTTGCATCTGACGGCCCCTCCGACGATTCAGACAGGAAACCGCCATCGGTCGTGGGTCCTAATTGCTGATTTGGGTGTAAAGATAACCGGTTCGACTAACCGGCTACGACGAACGAACTACGACCAACGATTTACGATCTTTTCGTCGAACCGACTGCCAGCCGCTGACTGCTAGCTGCTAGTTGCTATTTCTTACCCTTCAATGACGTTTTCGGTGACTTCGGAAATGCGGACGAGCGCATCTTCCTGCAGTCCTGCCAGTGCTTCCGCTGCATCATAGACAGCAGTTGCATCGGCATCGCCCTTCAGATTTTTAAAGGTAATCTGACGGGTCTTTTCTTTGTCGTCAGCATCCCGATAGGATACGACGAGCTTAAGTTTGTTAGACAGATTACTACGTTCAGCCACAGATATCATCTCCTTTCTGCCGCTTATGCGGCCAATAATATAAAATTTATGTGTAAACAAAAATATAAACATGCGGTTCGACGAACCGACTTTTTCTACAAACGAAAAACGACGAACGATTCTATGCCGCTTTTCCTGCTGTTTGTCTTACGTACTGGATGATGCCGGTTGCTATGGCGTCGGCGGTCTGGCCTTTCCGGGCTTCGTACCGTCTGATGTCGTCATCGTTGTCGATGAAGCAGATTTCTGAGAGGACGGCCGGCATGATGGTGCTGTTGATGACCAGGAGGTTCATGTTTTCCTTGATGCCCCGGTCGGGCAGTTCCAGCACGGCACAGACATTCTGCTGTATGGCATGGCCTGCCATGACGCTGTGCGGGGTATAGCTCACGAAGGTCTCCGTGCCTGTAGCGTGGCCGTTGAATGCGTTGAAATGGATAGACACGAAGAGGTCGGCCTGCCAGCGGTTGGCATTGCAGATGACGCCAAAGAGGTCATCGTTCTGCTCGACAATATTGCGGATTCCGTGCTGGTCGAGGCGTTTCTGGACAAGCCAGGCAAGCTCCCGGGCCAGCTGGGCTTCCGTCAGGGCCAGATGGTCATTGACGGCTCCCGGGTCACGGAACATGTCATGGCCGGGATTGAGGTAAACAAACATATTCGCCCTCCTTTCTCTTGGGGAATTCGACGCGCCTGCGCTCAGCAGGCTTGCGGGAACGCATATTGAGGGTCACTTCGTCGCCAATGGCAATGCCCGTCACTGGCTTCGATGAAGCCATCGGACAGGGACAGGTGGTACTGGTATGACAGGCCGCATAGGGCCTGAGCGACACCAGCATCTCGATAGCCTGCCGAAAGAAGTAGACAATGCGTTCTTTGGGAAAATGTCGTATAAATGGATTCATCTTCAGGTCTCCTTTCTTTCCCTTTCACTCTATAAGGGGGACGGATTTCGCCACTTGGCAACCAAATCGCAAAAAAAATGGGAATTTTTCGTATCATGTCGAACCGTTTTTTCTGCAAACTGCAAACTCGCCACTAATCACTAGCCACTATCTTTCCCGGCCTGCGGCCCTTTCACAACTCCAGCCGTCCTTCCTCATACCGGACATAGCGTCGTTGTTCGTGGTGCAGGAGGCGCAGAATCCGGACGATGTCGGGCTGCCATTTCCGTAGGGGCTGTTTCATCCTGTCGTAATCGTCCTGGCTTCTGTATCCGTGTCCGCCGATGACGGGACGGATGATGTAGCCATAGGCGGCATCGGGGACGAGGATGGCACCGCCGGCCCGGAGGAAGCACAGGCAGTCTGCAAGGTCGGGACTTACAAACATGGCGTGAAAGAAAAACCGTTCCCAGATGGCCGAGTCTTCGGGATGAAATTCCCTGAAATCGTCGGTATATTCCGTAATTGGCCAGTCCTCCGGCTCTGCAATAGCCTCGACTTTTTCGACGAGCTGTCTTGTAAGTGTGCGGATATCCTTGTCGGCACGCAGTCGGGACTGTCGTCTTGCCATGGCCTCCAGCACGATGGCAAAAGCCGACCGGGCACGCTGTTGCAGAAATTCAGTCATAATGTCTCCTTTCCCGCGCGGGCCAGTTCCCGGACCGGGTTTGAGCGGGGGAGTCTCAAGCTCCCCGCTCTTCCCGTCTGGGACTGGCTGCCAATTTTGATGGTGTCAGTGTCAATACTATATATATACCAATGTTGACACCCTTTTTTGACACCCTGTTACGAAGCTGATTTTGTATTCTTATTTCCGTTTCTTCCTCTTATTGATATGGACATATCCGTTTTCATCTCGTTCCAGATCGTCGCTTTCATCAATATATGCCCTTATAGTATTACGGCTCAGATTCATGGCCTTCATCAGGTCAATGATTCTTACATATTGGTTTTCTTCTTTTATTTCATCATACAGTTTGCGCATGAGCTGCTGATTGCTGAGGCATTTCCGTTTCTTTTCGCTCAGCATGCATTCCCGTCCCCTTCCCAGGTCGTCCAGGTCTTCGTTCCAGGCGGCGATTTCCCCTGTCGTGTCGATGTGATGGACAGGATAATCAAAGGTGATGTAAAAGGGCGGCGGCGAGGCGAATTCGCGCAGGATGGCTTCGATGCGGAATGCCGGCGGCGCCCCGATGGGGCTTTTCACGTCGAGCATGTCGAGGATGGCATCGGCGTCACGGCTGAATACGCCTGAGCCCGACGCCCGGTCCTGCGCTTTTTTGACGTTCTGACTGCCTTTGCTGTAGTGATGGCAGTAGATGACGGCGCACTGTTTCTGCGTCGACAGCCGGTCCAGCTGGTTGCAGAAGATGCCCATATCGTGGGCGCTGTTTTCGTCGCCGTCGGTGATTTTATAAATCGGGTCGAGGACGATGGCCGCAAAATCTTCGTGATGGATACGGCGCAGGAGCTTGGGGAGCAGTGTCGCCAGTGATTCCGAGTAGCCGCGGAGGTTCCACAGGACAATCTGATCCGTCCGGGGCTCTGTGATGCCCATGGCCTTGTAAATATCGGCAAAACGGTGATAACAAGAGTGTTCATCCAGTTCGAAATTTATGTACAGGACCTGTCCCCGGGCGCACTGGTACGTATCCATCCAGCGCCGGCCTTCGGCAATGGAGATGCACAGTTCAATCAGCGCAAAGGATTTCCCGGCCTTGCTGGGTCCGGCGACCATCATCTTGTGTCCGCGCCGCAGGAGACCTTCGATGAGGACCGGACGCAGGGGCGGTAAATCGTCCCAGACGGCAGAAAGACGCTGCAGCGGCGGCAGGTTGTCGCGGCTGTTCTCGGCATATTCGTACCATTCGTCAAAGGTCCGGGTGCCCGGCGTAAAGGGGATGAGGTACTGCTTGTGTCCGCTTCGCCAGATGCCGGGCAGGCGCATGAGGCGCGACGGGTTTTTGTTCTGCATATCTACGATAAATCCCTGACGGCGGCAATACTGATAGAGGTAGTCTACGCGCCGGCTGTACAGGTCCGGGTCGTGCCCGGCGTCGATGTGCACGACGGCATGGATGCTTTTTCCAGCACTGTTTACAAGCGCAACTGTGGGCAATCTGAGGCTGCGTATCCATGAGAGCTGCTGCTGTAAGGAAAGTTCATCCGATTCTACCAGTGTATAGCGGTATTCGCTGACGTTCTCGTTGCGGATACCCTTGCCGTCCAGGGGATTGATGCGCACCCAGGCCCCGGCAAGAGGGTCATAGGTCCCGAGGGCTTTTTCTATGTCGTCATAGGTGTCGATGGATTGCAGGATATCTTCCTGCGTCCGGAAATAAACGCCACGGCCACGGGGGATATAGCGGTGTTTATGCTGATAGGAACGCATAGAATACCCGACGAATTCACCGGGACGGAACAGGCGGGAGAGAAAAGTCTTCGTCTCCCCGAGTCCGTCCCATGGATCCGGCGGCTCCGTAAGAGGACTGTCCCTGCCGTCACGGGGAAGGGCAGGAACGCTTTCCATGCGCCGGGGAAGTTCCTCGTCGGCCTGTACGATGGAAATGGGCGTATCCAGCGTCCAGACTTCATCGGGGTCGCTATATCCCCGGTCGCGGGCCATCTTGACCAGCGTCGCCCCGGTCACGCAGGCCCCGGAAGACTTGCGGAACGAGGCCCATTTGCAGGCACACTCCCCGTCATGGAAACGCGCCATATCGCGGCGGCTCCAGCTCTCCCAGAGAGACAGGGGGAACTGCTCATACTTGAGGGCCATGCCGACCTCGCACCATTCACTGTACGTACAACTGGCCGGGTCGATGGCATCCAGTAATTCGTGTATATGGGTTAAAATAAAATTACCTCCTTTTTATATCAAATTGTTAATAAACAAGCTATACTCATGCAGGGAAATCCGGCCTTTTCTGATCACTAACCACTGATCTACGACCAACGGGCCTTCCCGGCTAGAACGGGGCCGGTTCGTCTGCCGGGACGATGTAGCGGTCTATCTGGTTGTATTTTTTCCCGTTGTATTCCCGGAGGGAGATGCGGGCACGTCCTTGTTTTTCTATGAGTTTCTTCCATTCGATGGTGATTTTGTCTCCGACCCGGGCCAGTCCCAGTGTCCGGGCGAAGCTGGAGAGTTTGTACCGCATTTTCCGGCAATAGTAGAAGCGGTCGATGATTTCCGTTTCTCCTTCATCGGTCACGACGGATAGTCTCGCCTCTACCATGGGGCACGAAGGAATCTTGTTGCTGCCTTCATAGGTCGAAAAGGCCACGTCCCGTACGGTGAAATCATATTCACCCGGTGCCAGTTCCAGATATTCCGGCTCGTCCATAATTTCAATAGCCTCGTCAAAAGATAATACGTCATTCAGTTCCATGTCAGAGATTCTCCTTTCAAAATGTAAAATTATTTTGCATGATGTATTTGCTTTTTTTGCAAACGAACTGATTTGAGCCTAGCACGAAATGCAGAATATGTCAAAAAAATCGCAGATTAGAAAAGGACGGGAAAATTTTAATCTACCGAATCAGATGGCAGTTCGCTCTTTGGCAGTGTAGGAGAATCCATCTTTGCCTTAGATCAAATTCCTGAGCGTCAGGAAAAATCTCCTGAACTGGATTTTGATTATGTACCACCCAAGGCCAAAAAAACATACATCCCGCCCATGAGCCATCCGAGCTTCTTTTGAGCGGTATATTTCCTCTCAAAAATATCATACATCAACGGAAATCCCACAGCTCATGTTGTAATATTAATACTATAAAGACTATAAAATTCTCTTACCCACACCTTATAATTTGGGGCTAATAAACAACTTTTTTCGGGACATTTTCAAAAATGATTGACACTCCTCTCCTCCTCCCTCCACCACTGCTCCACAATTGTTGCTAATATAGTTGGCAGTTCAACCATGTCACATGCAACACAATTTTCGACGAACGACGAACGACCTTTTATGAACCCGATCATCTAAGAACAGCTGAACCTCGTTCTCCCATACACGCCGGAAGTCTGCCGCTCACTTTCTGGATAAGCAGATGTATGATAAACTATGTGAAGAAGAGAAACGTAAACTTGAAGAAAACGGTATTAAGGCTAAAGGCGTTGAAGGAGGTAGTGAAAATGAGGATAAAGGACACCGAGGGAGTACTGATAGACCCGCTGGAATCACCGCCAAAGAAGACACTGAAGACAACACTGGAATACATAAACGGGTGCGAGGAACAGTACAGAATCCAGATGCTAGCAGACAAAAAGAAGGCGGTGTGGCTGGCGGACGGGCTGGACGACAAGGATTGGGACTACATAATGGATCTGCACAAACAGGCGAAAGCAAAACTGGAAAAGGAATCGACAATGAAATCACAAAATAATGATGATGCAGACGACGAGGTTTTAGCTAATATAACAAAAGAATATGAAGGTATGTCTGTCTCGGCCATCAGTAAATCTGTTAATCGTATTGCCGGTACCTTTGTCAAATCCGGAGCTTTTGCTAAGTATCTTACCAAGAAGTTAAATAAAGAAACAAGTGATTTACGTATTGTAGTCGCTCATGATTCTGATACATCAACAAACGTAATGTGTGATGCTGCTATCAAAGGGGTGCTCAGTCAGGGAGCTCATATCATAGACTTTGGATTGTGCAATCCATCCACTTTATCTCTACTTATATCGAAAAAACAGCTGCCTGTATCACATTTTGATGGTGCCATATGGATTACTGCGAGTCACTTGCGTGACAATATCGACGGCTTGCGATTTATTACCCCTTTTAGTCCATTCACAATGAGTAAAGTAAATAAGCACGAAGTAAAAGAAATCCTGACTCTTGCTGCCACACTATGCCTTGAACCTGTTTCATCAGCAGATGTCACTGTTTTAGATTTAAAAACCTATTTCGAAGATTCCCTCTTCTCGTGCCTGACCATGCGGGAAATTAAGGTTCTCTCTCTCCGATGGGGGCTGACCGATGGCAGGTGTCGTACCCTTGAAGAAATCAGAATGCATTTTAACGTAACCCGTGACCGTATCCACCAGATTGAAGGGAAAGCACTTTCAAAAATACGCTATTGGGACCAACATCGGGATTCCAAATAGACGTCATAGGTTCAAGTCTTATTTGAGACAGATGACTTGATTCAGCATTCTTTTATCATAGTAAACAGGACAAATCCGTCGATTTTTTGACGGATTTGTCCTGTTAGAATCACGTGTCCGGGGAAGCTGTATTTCAACTAATGCTAAATAGCTCCTCTCCTGCTAGCTGCGTTCCTTCCTGCACGGTCACTGCCAGATTTCGTGCATCGTCTGGATATATCCTTCTTCATTGAGGTCGATATAGGTAATCAGTCCGGCTTTAGGAGACTGGATCTGCAAGGCTTTCTGATGTCCCCATGGCGATCCGTCTATTACCTGTACGGATTGTTCTGGCAATGCTGACAGATTCTGCATGAGATGGTCGTACATGCTTTCCCGGTCCTTGACGCGATGGGCAATACTGTCATCGGCCGGTTCCCGTTCCAGTCGGCATTCTGCCGCAAATCCATAATACATGCCTATTTCTTGAAAATTCCCCTTTTCATAGGCAGACGCCAGCATGTCCAGCCACTCCGACTCAGTATGCGGTTTATCAATACGTTCCCATTCTTCGGGCACCTCTTCTTCTTCGTCACCGCCAGGCATTGGACTGATCAGCTTAATCTGGCACGGCGCATATTTCCATCCGGCCGATGTAATTTTCTTGATTTTCCCTTCTTCATCCAGTGTAAGAAATAGTGCACAATCAGGACGCCGCTCCTCATTTTGCGCCAATACGACACAATGTGTTCCAATGGGAGGTATGTCATCGGCAAGTTTTTCTCCTGGTGTCAGCTCATGGCCGGTCACTTCGCCAATCCAGGCATAGCAGGGTATGTGTTCTTTTTCCTGATTAGACATGATCTCTCTCAGAAACGCAAGGACCTCTTCCCTGCCTTCCGCACGGATTTCTTCATTATGATAATCATACTGGCAATCCTCTGCAATCTGACGCGACAGGCGTGTAAAGTTCCGTTCAACATAACAGGAGTGCAGCAAGGCTACGAGATGTTCTTCATCAATGACTGCCCCCTGCTGATAGTCTCCGACTGCCACATCTCCCTGAATGTCACAGATTGCGTTGATAACCGCACCGGGACGAATATACTCCTGCTGACCTTCCTTCACGAGCGATGCAGGATGGACAATGGACAGTGTACCGTACTGTGTTTCGACATCGATATAATAAATCGGTATTTCTTCTTTTTCCCGGTTGAGAAAGGTAAAATTTCTGACCGACTTGATTTTCCCCGTGACGATGCTGCTGCCAGCGAGGTTTACAACATGGTTCATAGGAAACAGAACGGGCTGCCCCATAATCTTCGTAATGGGATTACGTTCGAAAGCCGCTTCATCCAGATAATAGGACACTTCAGAGGCGATTGCCGACACCTGCATGGTAATCAGGTCCCCGTTATGATAGTCTGGGATGACATCGGCATTGACCAGGGAGATATGTATACTCTCTTCCGCCGCTTCTGATTTCGGATCCACAAAGTCATACTCCCGTTCCAGCACATACTCTTCTCCATCGTCTTCCTCGTCTGACTCAACCTCCTGCTGTGTATCTGCAACGGCAAGATGCCAGAAACAGTTGCTGCTGATATGACTGGTAAACCCGGTTAATTTCTTGCTATCGCTGTCAGGCTCAATATGACAATTGAATTCAAGGATATCAAACCACCGGCGCCAGATATAGAAGCCATAGTAACCACAAAAAACGTCTCCATTTTCGCACGTGTCCTGCATCATATACATGAAAAAGTCTTCATCTTCACAGATATCTCCCAGACCAAGTTCATTAAGATAATGCATAGCAAACCGCCTCCCATAGCAACGAACACCTGTATACCTTTCTATAAATGATAAAAATAGTTCTGCTCATTTCCGGATTAGTAGAATTTCCTTAATTTTCATGTTATCAACATGCTTTATAATTACGTACCAATGATGGTTTTATTTTATCATAATCTATATTTTAGGTAAATCTTCTTACATGCAGGGATATCCGGCTTTTTTACCATGCTTAGCAACCCACGACCTGCCGCTTTTTCTTCAAACGTCAAACTTCAAACAATCTTTTCCCTGCACGCAAAAAAACTCACGGCCGGAGTGTTCTCTAGTCGTGAGTTTTGTGTCAGGGTTATTTTTATTAGTGATGGAACAGGCGCAGGTGGGTCATGGCCATGGTTATGCCGTATTTGTCACACGTTTCGATGACGTTGTCGTCACGGATGGAGCCGCCGGCCTGGGCGATGTAGTCTACGCCGCTGCGATGGGCCCGTTCGATGTTGTCGCCAAAGGGGAAGAAGGCGTCGCTGCCCAGGGCTACGCCGTGGAGCTGGGCAATCCAGGCTTTCTTTTCTTCCCGTGTGAGCGGTTCCGGTTTTTCCGTGAACAGGTCCTGCCAGATGCCGTCGGCCAGGACGTCTTCGTAGTCATCGGAAATGTAGACGTCGATGGCATTGTCCCGGTTCGGACGGCGCACGTCGTCGCGGAAGGGCAGGGCCAGGACTTTCGGGTTCTGGCGGAGCCACCAGATGTCCGCTTTGTTGCCGGCCAGGCGGGTGCAGTGTACGCGGGACTGTTGTCCGGCGCCGACACCGATGGTCATGCCGTCTTTGACGTAGCAGACGGAGTTGGACTGGGTATATTTCAGTGTGATGAGGGCGATCATGAGGTCGCGGATTGCCGAAGCCGGGAGGTTCTTGTTTTTCGTCGGGATTTCCTTAAAGAGATCTGCCGTGATTTTGGCGTTGTTCCGTTCCTGTTCAAAGGTGACACCGTATACTTCTTTCGATTCAATGGGAGCCGGTGTATAGCCGCTATGCATCTGGAGGACGCAGTATTTCCCTTTTTTCTTCGTCTTGAGCAATTCCAGTGCTTCATCGGTGTATCCCGGGGCAATGACGCCGTCCGATACTTCCCGTTTGAGGAGGGTTGCCGTTTCGACATCACAGACGTCGGACAGGGCGACGAAATCGCCGTAAGAGCTCATGCGGTCAGCACCACGGGCACAGGCATAGGCCGAGGCCAGCGGAGACAGAGCCAGGTCATCGACCCAGTAGATTTTCTTCAGTGTATCGCTCATGTCCGTCGCTACGGCTGCACCGGCGGGGCTGACGTGTTTGAAAGAAGCTGCTGCCGCAAGGCCCGTCGCTTCCTTCAGTTCTTTGACAAGCTGATAGCTGTTGAACGCATCGAGCAGGTTGATATAGCCGGGGCGGCCATTTAAGACATCAAAAGGAAGGTCGCTGCCATCTTTCATATACACTCTGGCCGAAGCCTGATTGGGATTGCAGCCATATTTCAATTGCAGTTCTTTCATCGTTATTACCTCCGTACGCAGATAAAAAAATACCGACACTTCCGGGAACCTTCGCCCAGACGGTCGGCTATACTGAATCATGCTCCCCGTGGTATGCTCCACTTTCCGTCAGTCACATGTTTCATGTCTATTATACAAGGCTAAATGCAGCACTGTCAATCATCTCATAGGGTATCCGGCAAAAAAATACGGAGAGATTCTCTTGCTTCTTTGTAAAAATCAGGTAAAATAGATACAAATGCCCTTATTTTTGATTGAGGTGAAAGGCTATGTATGACAAGAAAATGGAAGAAGCCGCCCGGGTGGTCATGAGCGAACATCCCCATAAAAGGGTCCTTCCATTTACCTATAACAATACATCATATTTTATCAAGCGCTGTATATCCAATGGCCGCAACCGGTTTGCCAAGCAGAATGCCCATATGGCCTATCTGACGGAAGTCTATAAAATCAGGCTGGTCAACAGCCGGGTCCCCCTGGCACCGGCCATTGTGCTCACCGGGCCGGATTATTTCGTCATGAAAGCCAGCGGCCGGCCCCTGCAGCGCATCGTAAAGGAATATCCTGAGGATGCCGATGAAGCCTATTACAAGGCAGGTGAAGCACTAGCCCGGCTCCATTCGTTTGGTCTGCATCATGGCAGGCCCGCCCTGCGCGATATCGCATGGGACCACGTCACACGGGCCATCACCTTCCTCGACTGGGAAAATGAAATGCAGTTTTTCCATGTCGATGCCCGCGTCCTCGATCTGTTCTTATTCATCCACAGCTATTTCCGCGAAGGATGGCCCGGCAGCCATCTTCTCGATCAGGCCATGGAGGGCTATCAGTCCGTCCCGGGATGGGAAGCGCGGCTGACCGGGCTCCGCAACTTCATCACCGGCCACGGCGTCGTCTTTGGCATTTGCCGGCACCTGATAAAGACCGGCTGGATCGACGTCGTGTCGGTCAGCAAGGCCGAAGCGTATATCCACGGCCTTTCGTGATGGCCGCTGGAAAGGGTCCGTTTTGCCATACATGATGATACAGAGGGAGCAGCAAACGAGATGTCACGTCTCATTTGCTGCTCCCTCTTTTTGTCTATTCCTTCGTTTGTACCGTAATTCCTGCCAGTTTTTCATAAAATGTCACCATGCAGCTGTTGTCTTCCCGGCCGCGGCCTTCCTGCATGAGGCTTTCGGTGATCTGCTGTACCATGGGTGCCAGCAACAGGGGGACGTCCAGTTCCTGTGCCGTTTCCATGACGTGATTGATATCTTTCATCTGGCTTTCCAGGAATCCACCGGGAGCAAAATCGCGGCCATATATACGGGCTGCTTTCTGTTCCAGTATGGCACTGCCAGCCAGGCCGCCCCGCACGGCTTCATACACCTTCTTTGGGTCTGCACCGGCCTTCTGGGCCAGCACCAGGGCTTCGGAGACGGCAGCAATATTGATGAAACACATGATCTGGTTGCACAGTTTTGTCACCGATCCGGCCCCGTTTGGGCCGGTAACGACGGCAGATGATCCCATGGCATCGAAGACGTCGCGAACCTTCCCGGCCACCGTTTCATCGCCGCCGATCATAAAGGCCAGCGTGCCCGCTATGGCACCGGGTTCACCGCCGCTGACGGGAGCATCGAGGAAAGGACAGCCGACTTCTTGTGCCAGGGCGGCAAATTGCTTCGATTCAGCCGGTGCCACCGAGCTGGAGTCGATGAGGACCGTACCGGGCGTTATGCCTGCCAGTACGCCGTCGGGGCCGGTGAGGACATCTTTTACGATGCGTCCGTTTGGGAGCATAGTGATGACCACATCCTGATTCCGGGCCGTTTCCCGGGCTGTCGGGGCGGTACGGACGCCTTTTTCTTTCAGTTCCGCAATGGCCTCTGTATTGCCATGTCCATTTTCTATGATGGTGACATCCATGCCTGCTTTGCACAGGTTGCGCACCATGGGGACGCCCATGATGCCCAGTCCGATAAATCCGATTCGTTTCATGTTACTCATCTCCTCTATGAAAGTGGGTCAGTGTCCGAATGGGCTCAAAGCTGCGCCGGTGGATCGGACAGGGCCCGTAAGTCTCGATCGCGTTTCTGTGTAATGCCGTCAGATAGCCTTTATGCACGGCAAATCCATATTCCGGATACGTCTTGTCATACTGCTCCATGAGCCGGTCCCGTGTCACTTTGGCAATGATCGATGCCGCCGCAATGGACGCGCTGAGAGCATCGCCATGGACCAGGGACTGATGGGCCATCGTAAGGTCCGGCAGAGGCATGGCATCGACCAGGACGGCTTCGGCCGGGACGGACAAGGCCCGGACGGCGTCGTACATGCCCTGCTGGGTCGCGTGATAGATATCGAGGTCATCAATTTCCTTTTCCGATTTGGCAATACACGAGACGGCGACGGCTTCGGCCATGATTTTGTCGTAGAGCCGTTCCCGCTTTGCCGGCGGTACTTTTTTGCTGTCGTTCAGGCCGGGACATTCCCAGAAGGGAGGCAGGATGACGGCGGCGATCATGACGGGCCCTGCGACGGGGCCCCGCCCGGCTTCGTCGATACCGGCCACGTGATAGATATTTTCATTATAAAATCTGGTTTCGTACGTATACAGGGAAAGGAGCCGTTCCCGTTCCTTTTCTTCCCGCACCATGCGGCGCATGAAGGTGGCGGCTTCTTTTTGTACGGACACGCGGGCGTCTTCCTTCATGGCCTGCAGGAGAGCCGGGATGTCGGTCTGCCCGTCTTCCAGCATGGCTTTCAGCTGTGCCAGTTTATATGCAGCCGTATCCATTACGCATCCTCCCCGCTGAGTTCTTCTACCCTGTCGAGAGAAATGGCGCCGATGCGTCCTTCACGGAACTCTTTCAATATGAGTTTGTACGTTTTTTCCATATCGACGGTGCCGCCCGCTACGATACAGCCCCGTTTGCGCCCGATGGCTTCGACCGTGGCAAGCGGAGCCTCGTCCAGTGCATCGAGCTTGAACCGGCTCTTCAGTTCTTCCGGGTACCACTGGCCCAGTTCCCGTATGAGTTCGGAAATGACCGTTTCCATGTCAAAGACCGTGTCGGAAATGGCCCCCGTCGCGGCCAGCCGGCAGGCATAAGTCTGATTTTCCAGTTTCGGCCAGAGGACGCCCGGCGTATCGAGCAGTTCCAGCTTGTCTCCCAGATGGACCCATTGCTTGCCCTTGGTTTCGCCGGGTTTATCGGCCGCCTTGGCCACGTTCCGGTGTGCCAGGGTATTGATCAGCGTCGATTTGCCTACGTTGGGGATGCCCAGGATCATGGTACGGACGGACCGGGTCTTGAGTCCTCTCATCTTCCACCGTTCCAGCTTGGGAGCTGCCAGCTGGCGCACTTTGCTGAGGAGCTGCTTGACGCTGCGGCTGTCTTTGCTGTTGAGAGCCAGGACGAGGCGGCCCTGCTGTTTATAATAAGCCAGCCATTCTGCCACGCAGTCCGGGTCGGCCAGATCGGCTTTATTCAGGACGACCAGGGACGGCTTCTGCCCGATGAGCTTTGCAATCATGGGATTGGTACTGCTCATGGGAATCCGGGCATCGACCAGTTCGATGACGACATCGATGACCTTCAGATTGTCTTCGATGAGACGGCGGGCCTTGGCCATATGGCCGGGAAACCAGTTTATAATCATATGTACTACCACCTTTCTGTCTTCTATTCTACTGGAATACGCAAAGGCCGTCAAACAAAATCCCTCCGGATGATTTGCAGCGCTTTCAAAAAAAACAGGACCCGCGTTTGCAGTGGGTCCTGCTTCTTTTTGGTCTATCCAGTTGTATCGATCAGCCTTTGCGTGTTTCCGTTAATTCACGTACGTGGGCAATGAAATCATCGACCGGCTGTGCACCGATATCGCCTTTGGAGCGGTCGCGGATGGACAGGGTGTTGCTTTCCATTTCCTTATCGCCGATGACGGCCATGTACGGAACTTTTTCCATCTGGGCTTTGCGGATCTTGTAGCCGATTTTTTCGTTGCTTTCATCGACTTCTACGCGGATGCCCATCTTCTTGAATTTCTTACGCAGTTCTTTGGCATAGGCCAGATGTTTGTCCGAAATGGGGAGGAACTTGACCTGTACCGGTGCGAGCCATACGGGGAATGCGCCGTTGTAGTTTTCAATGAGGATGCCCAGGAAGCGTTCGACCGAACCGAATACGGTACGATGAACCATGACCGGACGATGTTTCTGGCCATCTTCGCCGATGTAGGTCATGTCGAAGCGTTCTGGCATGAGCATATCCAGCTGGATGGTACCGCACTGCCAGGTACGGCCGATGGAGTCTTTGACGTGGAAGTCCAATTTCGGGCCGTAGAATGCGCCGTCGCCTTCGTTGATCTGGAAGGGAACGCCTTTTTCTTCGATGACTTCACGCAGCGTCTTCGTAGCCAGGTCCCAGATTTCATCAGAGCCCATGGAGTTTTCCGGACGGGTGGACAGTTCTACGTGATAATCGAGGCCGAAAATCTTGTAGGCTTTGTCGATGAGGTCCATGACGCCGGAAATTTCCTGCTTCATCTGGCTCGGCAGCATGAAGATGTGGGCATCATCCTGAGTGAAGCAGCGGACACGGAACAGGCCGTGGAGGGCACCGTGGAGTTCGTGACGATGGACGAGGCCCAGTTCAGCCATCCGCATGGGGAAATCGCGGTAGCTGTGGACGTTGCTCTTATAAACGAGGATGCCGCCGGGGCAGTTCATCGGTTTGATGGCGTATGGTTCGTCATCGATGGTGGTGAAATACATGTTTTCACGGTAATGATCCCAGTGACCGGACTGTTCCCAGAGATGACGGCTCAGGATGGTCGGCGTGCTGATTTCATCGTATTCGGCTTCATCGTGAAGTTCATACCAGAGTTTGAGCAGTGTCTTGCGAAGGACCATGCCTTTGGCGTGGAAGAACGGGAAGCCCGGGCCTTCTTCGTGGAAGCTGAACAGGTCGAGCTGTTTGCCCAGTTTACGATGATCGCGCTTTTCGGCTTCTTCCAGCATGTGGAGGTAATCGTCGAGGTCGGATTTCTTTTCAAAAGCCGTGCCGTAAATACGCTGGAGCATCTTGTTGTGTTCATCACCGCGCCAGTAGGCACCGGCAACGGTCTGCAGTTTAAAGGCTTTGACAGCGCCTGTAGAAGCCGTATGGGGGCCGGCACAGAGATCGACGAAATCGCCCTGGCGATAAAGGGAAATTTCGGCATCTTCCGGCAGGTCCTGAATCAGTTCTACTTTATAATCCTGACCGGCTTCTTTAAAGAGTTTCAGCGCATCTTCGCGGGATACGACTTCTTTGGTAAGAGGCAGGTTTTCTTTGACGATCTTGGCCATTTCGGCTTCGATTGCCGGGAAATCTTCCTGTGTGAAGCGGTGTTCCGTATCGAGGTCATAGTAAAAGCCGTTTTCAATGGACGGGCCAATAGCGAATTTTACGCCCGGGAAGAGATGCTGGATAGCCTGGGCCATGACATGGGATGCTGTATGGCGAAGGGTATCTTTGCCAGCCTGATCGTCAAAGGTAAGGAATTCTACGGTCGAGCCGTCGGTGATGGGTTCACGCAGATCCGTGACTTCACCATTTACCTTTGCTACCAATACTTTTTTTGCCAGGCTGTTGCTGAGCTGTTTGACGGCTTCGGCAAGGGAAATGCCATCAGCAAATTCTTTCTTGCTGCCATCTTTCAAAATTAATTCTGCCATAAAAAACATCCTCCTTTGAAAATAAAAAAGCTCCCGTCCTCAAGGGACGAGAGCTTGCTCACGTGGTTCCACCCTAGTTCAGCAGATAACATCTGCTGTACTCAAACGCGATAACGGAGCGGCCGGACATCCATACTCAGTTCCGGATGCCAGTTCCAAGGCGGTAACGAAGTCGTGTCTTATGGGGTACTCTCACCACTGTACCCTTCTCTGATATAAAACGAACAACTTGTCATGTCCTTATCAAAACTATTTTCATATCACTAGGTATGCGTAAATTATACGACCGCCTTCACTCCTTGTCAAGGGGAAATGGAGTTTGAAGTTTGATGTTTTGGGTTTGATGTTGTTGACTCAGAAAAAAAGGACTGTCCATGACAGCCTTTGCTTTCATGCAACAGTCCTTTAAGAATCTTAGCTATTAGCCTTTGATTTTTTTGATAGCAGCAGTCAGGAGCGGAACGATCTTGAATGCGTCGCCTACGATACCATAATCGCAAACTTTGAAGATAGGAGCATCTTCATCTTTGTTGATGGCGATAACGCAGTCAGAACCGCTCATGCCAGCGAGATGCTGGATAGCGCCGGAAATACCGCAGGCAATGTAGATTTTCGGACCTACCGTCTTACCTGTCTGGCCTACCTGATGGAGAGCATCGATCCAGCCAGCGTCAACAGCAGCACGGGAAGCGCCTACAGCACCGCCGAGAACGTCAGCGAGGTCTTTCAGCATGCCGGTGAACGGTTCAGGACCATTCATGCCACGGCCGCCGGATACGATAACGTCAGCTTCTTCGATTTTGATGCCTTCGCCGCCCATTTTGATGAGTTCAACGAATTTGGTCATGAAATCAGCGTCGCTGAGGTTAGCAGTCTTTTCGATAACTTCACCTTTGGCATTGGGATCAGCTTCCGGTTTTTTGAATACGTTCGGGCGAACTGTACCCATCTGCGGGCGGTTGTCCGGGCAAATGATTTCAGCCATGATGTTGCCGCCGAGAGCCGGACGGGTCCAAACGATGGTCTTGCCGTCGTCGTCAACAGCCAGGCCCGTGCAGTCAGCTGTAAGGCCGGTCTGGAGGGAGTTGGCAATACGGGGGCCGAGGTCACGGCCAATGTTCGTAGCGCCTACGAGGAATACATTCGGTTTTTCTTCATGGAAGAAATCGCAAATGACTTTTGCATATGCCGTCGTGTTGTAGTTTTCCAGTTTCGGATCGTCATATACATATACTTTATGTGCACCGTGGGCAATCAGGTCCTGTGCCAGCGGTTTTACATCTTTACCAATCAAGATAGCGCCAACTTCGTCACCGATGGTGTCAGCCAAAACGCGGGCCTGACCCAACAGTTCGAAAGATACGTTGCGCAATTTGCCTTCGAATTGTTCAGCAATGACATAAATGCCTTTGTATTCTGCTAAATCCATTTTCACTTTTCCTCCTTAGAATTAAATGATTTTCTGAGCAGTCAGTTTTTCCATCAAGGTATCAACAGCTGCCTGGTCGTTGTCATCTTCAACAGGAATGATGAGGCCCTGTGTTCTCTGAGGCGGTGTGAAAATCTTACGAACTTTCGTCGGGGAGCCGCTCAGGCCGATCTTGGTTTCATCAGCTTTTACGTCATCAGCGGAGAGTTCAGGAATTTCGCGACGTTTTGCTTTCATCGTGCCACGGATGGTCGGGAAGCGCGGTTCGTTCAATTCTTTAACAGCCGTAATCAGGACAGGGAAGTTAGCTTCCGTAATGATGTAGCCTTCTTCGTTCTGCTGTTTTACTTTTACGCATTTAGCTTCTTCGTTTACTTCGATAGCTGCTGCATAGGTGATCTGCGGGATGCCGAGTTCGCAGGCGATCTGCGGGCCGACCTGTGCCGTATCACCATCAATAGCCTGTTTGCCGCAAAGGATGATATCGAACTGTTCGATGCCTTTGAGTTCAGCTACTTTCTTGACAGCCTGAGCCAGGCAATAGCCTGTAGCCAGCGTATCGGAACCGCCGACTTTGCGGTCTGTGAGGAGGTATGCTTCATCAGCGCCCATAGCCAGACCTTCACGGAGAACGTCTTTAGCCTGCGGGGGTCCCATGGAGAGCAAAGTTACCTTTGCGCCCTGGTTATCTTTTAACTGAAGAGCAGCTTCCAAAGCGTTCTGGTCGAACGGATTGAAGATGTTCGGTACACCGGCACGAATGACGGTATGTTTTACGGGATCAATTTTTACTTCTGCTGTGTCCGGAACCTGTTTGACACATACCAATATTTCCATATTTCTGTTGCCTCCTAAAAATAATTTTTATGTCAACAGCGCTAATGGCTGCCTCATAAACAAGGATAGGTTATTTGAGCAGGAAGCCCGATGTAACCATGAGCTGTACTTCGTTGGTACCTTCATAGATCTGCGTGATCTTGGCGTCGCGCATATGACGGGCAACGGGATAATCTTCGGTGTAGCCATAGCCGCCGAAGATCTGGACAGCTTCTGTCGTAACTTCCATAGCGATATCGGAAGCCATTCTCTTGGCAATGGCAGCTTCCAGGGAGAAGCGGCCGCCGGCCTGTTTGGCTTCAGCTGCTTTGTAGACCAGGAGACGGGCTGCTTCGATCTTCATCTTCATGTCAGCCAGTTTGAAGGAAACGTTCTGGAATTTGCAGAGCGGACGACCGAACTGTACACGTTCTTTCGAATAGGCGACAGCGTCGTCAAGGGCAGATTCAGCAATGCCGAGAGCCTGGGCAGCGATGCCGATACGGCCGCCGTCGAGGGTCTGCATAGCGATGATGAAGCCTTTTCCTTCTTCACCGAGCAGGTTTTCTGCCGGAACTTTGACATCCTGGAAGATGAGTTCCATAGTCTGGGACGTATGGATGCCCAGTTTGTCTTCTTTCTTGCCAAAGGTGAAGCCTTCCCAGCCTTTTTCAACGATAAAGGCGGAAATGCCTTTCGTGCCTTTGGATTTATCCGTCATGGCAAATACGATGTACGTATCGGCCTTGCCGCCGTTGGTGATGAAAATCTTGTTGCCGTTGAGGATGTAATGATCGCCATCTTTGACAGCCGTCGTCTGCTGCATGGCAGCGTCAGTGCCGGCACCCGGTTCGGTCAGGCAGAACGCGCCGAGTTTTTCACCCGTTACGAGCGGTTCGAGATATTTTTTCTTCTGTTCTTCTGTACCATACTGCCAGATGGGGTTGGTACCGAGGGAAATGGAAGCGGAAACGGTTGCTGCCATACCGGCATCATATTTGGCAATTTCTTCCACGCAGAGGATGTACGTCAGTACATCGCCGCCGTCATTGCCCATTCCACCGTATTCTTCAGGATAGTAAATACCGGCAATACCCATGTCCTGCATCAGAGCTTTTACATGTTCTTCGCCAAAATCACCTGCGTGATCGCGTTCGCCGATATCCGGTTTTATTTTCTTTTCGCAATAATCATGGACGGTTTTAACGATGTCTTTCTGCAGATCATTCAATTTAAAATCCATACTGTTCCCACTCTCCTTAAACGTCTATTACGTAAAAACTGAAAGGTCTTCTTTCCTGCCGTTGATACTGCATAAATACAAAAATTTCACACTATCTATACAGAACGTCGCTTGCAACAAGGCAAACGTATCCGACCTGCAAGCTCTTACATCTGCATTGTACAACTTTTCACGTATTTAATCAATAGAAAAAGCCGCTATTTATACAATGCATTCATTCCTTTTTTTCATGATTGAATAGTTATCATTGCAAAAGGCAGTTTATTAAATATTTATAATTGATTATGCAATACTTCTTTTATTTATAAAGTAACTTTTTTAACTGATGATTATAGCTATTTTGTATATCCGTACAAGGACGTATAGTCATACGCCAGCAGTGAAATCATAACCATATATCAGAATCCGGCTGCGCCCTCCCTTTGGTCCCCATGCGTTTCCATAGCGTCCTCTCCTGCCTGGTACAGGGACAAGAAATGGCGCAGTATATGGGCCGTTATGCCCCAGATAGGCCATTTTTGATAGCGGTAGATATAGACGGAATAGGTCTTGCGCCGTTTCCAGCTGCGGTCGCCGCGGAAACTGTTGTACAATACGTCTTCGGGAAAATCCGGACCGGGCCGGGTGGCGATTTCCATATGTTTTTCCTCTGGCCGGACAGAGCGCAGGTAGGAAATGGGAGCGGTGAAAATTTCGGCGATTTCCCCGCGGCTCAAAGTAAAGTCCTGCGTGCGGATCCGGGCCGCAAAAGGCCAGACCGTGACGCCTGCCATGGATTCGATATAATCGAGGGGCCCCAGTATGTCTATATCACTGCGCTCCACCCCCAGTTCTTCCATCGTCTCCCGTATGGCTGCATCGAGGGCACTGGCATCGCTTTTTTCGATGCGCCCGCCGGGAAAGCAGATGTCCCGCGGCTGCCAGGCCAGTTTGCTGCTCCGCACTTCAAACAGGATATGTTCTTCCCCACCGATGGTGAGGATCGGCAGGATGACGGCACAGGGCGTATTATTGAGGGATGAAAGGTGATGTACCGTCCTGTTGGGAGTAAGTCTGTCTTTCATAGCACGTCTCCTTCAGTAAAAAAAAGGGATGCACGCGGCACCCCTTTCCTGTATTATTTTACGACAATATTAATGATTTTCTTCGGTACGACGATGAACTTGACGACCTGTTTGCCATCGGTAAAGTTCTTGACATGAGGACGGGCAAGAGCCAGTTCACGCAGTTTGTCTTTATCCATTTCGACAGGAACGGTGATCCGGTCACGTACCTTGCCATTTACCTGGATCGGCAGTTCGATTTCATCGACCTTCAGGGCGCTTTCATCGACTTTCGGCCAGTCCTGTTTGTGGACATCGCCTTCAAAGCCGACTTTCTGCCACAGTTCTGCCGTGATATGCGGTGTAAACGGTGCCAGGATCTTGAGCAGGTTTTCTACGACTTCTACGGCCACATCTTTGCGGATGGACGTATTCTTATCCACATAATTGTACATGGCATTGACGTATTCCATGATGGAGCTGACTGCCGTGTTCAGGGCATAATGTCCATCGGCCCCCTTGACATCTACCGTGACTTTGCGGATGGACGTGTATTCGACGAGGCGCAGCGCCTTTTCTGCTTCCGTATAGGGACGGCTGCTGTCGTCGCCGGCTTTAGCCAGGTCCATGTACTGGAAGACGATGCGCCATACGCGGTTCAGGAAGCGGTACGACCCTTCTACGCCCGTATCGGACCAGGGCAGATCCCGTTCAGGAGGAGCCGCAAAGAGGATGAACAGGCGGGCTGTGTCAGCACCGTATTTCGATACGATTTCTTCCGGTGATACGACGTTGCCTTTGGACTTGCTCATCTTGCTGCCGTCGAGGAGTACCATCCCCTGGGTGAGCAGGCGTTCATACGGTTCGACTTTATCGACATAGCCGGCGTCGTACAGGACCTTCATGAAGAAACGGGCATAGATCAGATGGAGGATGGCGTGTTCAATGCCGCCGATATACTGATCGACGTTCATCCAGTAATTGGCCTTCTTCGGGTCGAAGGGCATCTTCGTATTGCGCGGATCGGTGTAGCGCAGATGATACCACGACGAGCACAGGAAGGTATCCATCGTATCCGTTTCCCGGATGGCCGGGCCGCCACATTTCGGGCAGGTCGTATGGAGGAATTTTTCACTCGTTTCCAGCGGAGACGTAGCACCAGCCGTGAATTTGACGTCTTCCGGCAGTTCTACCGGCAGCTGGTCTTCCGGCACGAGCTGTTCGCCGCACTTTTCGCAGTATACGACAGGAATCGGGGCGCCCCAGTAGCGCTGACGGGAAATCAGCCAGTCGCGGAGGCGGAAGTTTACCGTCGCGTGGCCATAGTCGTGATCGGCGAGCCATTTTGTAATGGCTTTCTGCCCTTCTTTGATGGACAGGCCGTTGAATTCACCGGAATTGATGAGATAGCCTTCACCTGTATAGGCTTCGGTGATGTCATCGTGTTCGTAGTCGATTTTGCCTTCCGGATCCTGGATGACATATTTGATGGGAATATCGTATTTCTTGCAGAATTCAAAGTCACGCTGATCGTGGCCGGCAACACCCATTACGGCACCGGTACCATAATCGACGAGGACGTAGTTGGCAATCCAGATAGGTACTTTTGCCTGATTGACCGGATTGATGGCATAGGCACCGGTAAACATGCCGACTTTTTCGGCATCATCGGACGTACGTTCAATATCGCTCTGGTTGCGCATTTTTTCAATGAAAGCGCGCAGTTCGGCTTCGTTGGGCTTGCCTTTGATGATCCGTTCCACAAAGGGATGTTCCGGAGCCAGGACGACGAAGCTGGCACCGAAGATCGTATCGACACGGGTCGAGAACAGTTCTACCCGTTCGCCGATTTCCGGGATATCAAAGAAGAAGTTTGCCCCTTCGCTGCGGCCGATCCAGTTGCGCTGCATGGTCTTGACCCGTTCCGGCCAGCCCGGCAGTTTGTCCAGATCGTCGAGGAGACGGTCGGCATAATCGGTAATCTTGAAGAACCACTGTTTCAGGTCTTTCTTGACGACCGGATTGTCACAGCGCCAGCATACGCCGCCTTCAGCCTGTTCGTTGGCAAGGACGGTATGGCAGTGTTCGCACCAGTTGACCTTGGCTTCCTTGCGGTATGCCAGGCCACGTTTGTACATTAGTTCGAACATCCACTGCGTCCATTTATAATATTCTTTATGGCAGGTGGCAACTTCCCGGTCCCAGTCGTAGGACAGGCCCAGGGATTTCTGCTGCCGTTCCATATTGGCTATGTTGTCATAGGTCCACTTTGCAGGCGGGATATTATGCTGGATAGCCGCATTTTCTGCCGGCATGCCGAATGCATCGAATCCCATGGGATGAATGACGTTGTAGCCGATCATTCTTCTATAGCGGGCAATGACGTCGCCGATAGCGTAGTTGCGGACATGGCCCATATGCAGATTGCCCGACGGATACGGGAACATTTCCAGTACGTAGTACTTGGGCTTGTCACTTTCGTCCGGGCATTTATCTACTTTATTATCCAGCCAGATTTTCTGCCATTTCTTTTCTATTTCTTGTGGAATATATTTTTCCATTCTTCGACCCCCCACGTCGCAAATAAAATAGAAGGTAAGGTTGTTGACCTTTCTATTATAAAGGGGTTGACACGTCAAGTCAATTCATGTTTCGCAAATCCGTGCCAAAAGTTTTCCGGTTCAAAGCCTTTGCGCCAGAAGGAAGCGCCGGCCAGCTGGTACGTATGGATGAGGCTGATTTTTTCCTTGAGCGACTTTTCATCTTCAAACCAGATGCGCAGCCGTCCCTTGGGAAGACGGGTATCGAGGTAATACAGTCTGAGATCTGCATCCCAGGTAATGGATGATGCATATTTTTCACGGACGCGATGGCTGTCGGCCATGGTGAGGGTACGGACGAACAATTTCGGCTTCGTCTTTGCAGTGCCTGTCCGGGCAGGTGCCACTCCTGTCTGAGCAGACGCTTTGACGGATACGGGCCAGCTTTCTATGTCTTTGGGCAGGTCTTTTCCATCGTCGGCTTCATACCAGATCCGCATATAAAGGGGCATACCCAGTATGACTTTGTCAGCAGGAACGAATTTCAGCGTATTTTCTATGGCCGTCTTCACCCAGGGATAGGTCGCCGTCGGCCCTGCCACGGGACTGGTACGTCCCACCTGGTCATAGGCCATGAGCATGACGTAATCGACGCTCTGTCCCAGGGCGGCCCGGTCGTATACGAGGGACCAGTTGGGACTGTCCGACAGAGGTGTCACATCGATGGACGTTTTCAGCCCGTACGCCCGGGCGGCATCGGAAAATTCACGGACAAACTGCGTAAGAAGGTTTTTATCGCTGTAATTGACATTTTCAAAGTCAATATTATACCCGGAAAATTCATAGAGAATGCCATAGCCAATGAGTTCCTTGATGAGCTGTTCCCGCAGTTCTTTCCGGCTCAGGATGTCATGGGTCTGGACGGGATTGAAATTGTTATCGACCAGCGGCCAGACAGCGTATCCTTTGGCTTTCCATTCCATGAGGAACGTATCGAAATCGGGATTCCTGAGGAGGACGCCGTCTTTGGTGATACGGAAGGCGCAGGGGGATACGACGGGCTGTTTCGTCCGCAGGGGCGGTACCGGTGCGTTTTCATCCATGACCGGGTCCCAAAGCAGCACCATGCCCAGGGCATCACGGCCATATTTTTTCATGACCTCCCCCTCGGGCAGGGGCTGCTGGCGCAATTCCAGGGCAGACCGTTCCGGCCGTGGTGCCGGCAGCAGTTCCATGTGATCCGGTTCGAGGACATAGCTGATGCCCAGAGGCCGGCGTACATGGGAAATGCTGATGTTGCGCCCTTCTTTGCTTTCCACTCCCGGCAGGGTCAGGCTCACATTGCGGTCCTGCCACAGCATCTTCCCGTCTGCGGCAGCAGGGAGGCGGAACCAGTACTGGCCTTTCTTCGTGCGATTGGGATAAATGCCGTATTGCTGCAGCGCTTTGTCACGGACCAGCCAGCGTTTGCCATCTTCTACAATCTGCAGATCCTTGATGTCCTGACTGGAAATGGGGTTCTCCACGACGGGAACCGAAAAGACCGGATCTTGCGCTTTTCCGGCTGTACTGTCTGCTTTTGGCGCTGCCAGAGCCCCTGTAGCGGCCGAGCAGGCCACCAGGAGGGCAAGGCAGATTTTTTTTATGTTATGTCTATGCATGGTGTATTCTCCTCATCTTCGAGTGCGGCTTCCCTAATGACCGTCTCTGTTGTATAATGAATCAGCTGTATCCATACAGCAGTCTTCATTATATCACAAAGGAGCGGCATTTTTTATGCATCAATATCTATTTTTTATCGGGTCCTTCCCCATACGGGCCTATGGCCTGTTATTTATGCTGGGAATCATCTCGGCCGGCATTACGGGATATTACATCATGAAGCGGGACGGACGGGGCTGGCATGTCCACATATTCGACTTCACCATGTACTGTGGCCTGTCGGGTATCGTCGGCGGACGGCTCTGGGACGTATTCTTTTTTGACTGGGCTTACTACCACAATCATCTCACGGAAATCCCCTATGTCTGGCAGGGCGGCATGGCCATCCAGGGCGGCCTGTTATTCGGAGCCATTGCCGGCATCCTCTACACGAAGTATCATCACATCGACACCTGGGCCTTTGCCGATCTCCTGGCGCCGGCCATCATCCTGGGCCAGTCCGTCGGCCGCATGGCCAATCTCATGAACGGCGACGCCTTCGGTCATCCTACAGGCGGGAATTTTGGCATCGTTTACCCCGATACGACCCTGGCCTACCATACGTACGGGAACCAGCCTCTCTGGCCGGCCGAAGTCTGGGAAGGACAGGGCGATATCCTGATTTTTGTTCTCCTTCTCTTTTACAGCGCCTTCCCTCACAAGAAAGGACAGGTATTCTGCCTGTACGTCATGCTCTACGCCATCGAACGCTTCTTCCTGGAATTCCTCCGCGGTGACTACGTCAACCTGACACTGGGCCTGAAATCAGCCCAGATGACCAGCGTCATCGCCTTCGCCATCGCCCTCATCGCCTTCATCCTCATCCAGTGGAAAGGCAGCCGGGACACAGAAGACGCCATGCAGAAATAGTTTGAGGTTTGATGTTAATGCCAAAACAGGCTGTCCCATTAAGCACTTCTACTTAATGGGACAGCCTGTTTTTCTATACGCAGAACTATCAGCCGCGGACTGCTAAATGCTAGCGGCCAGCCGCCAGCCGCTAACCACGAATCACTAGCCACTAATCATTAGCCACTAATCACTAATCACGGTCTGCGGACTGCTATCTCCTACTTCCCTTCCCGTTCCAGGGCATCTTTCAGCGTATGCCATGCCAGGACAGCGCATTTTACGCGGGCCGGCATATTGGAGATATTCTTGAGGGCGATGGCATCTTCCAGTTCTTCCAGCTTGTCGTCGTCAGTCACTTCCCGCTTGATCATTTCCAGGAAAAGGTTGACCAGGCGCAGCGCTTCTTCGACGGTCTTGCCCTTGATGAGGTCGATCATGATGTCAGCCGAAGCCTGGCTGATAGCACAGCCATGGCCCGTATAGGCGGCATCTTTGATGACTCCGTCCTGAATATCAGCCTGCAGCGTAATATCGTCGCCACAGCTCGGGTTGTGACCGTGTTCGCTGAGATTGGCACCATCAAGGGGATGCTTGTTTTCCTGACACTGGTTGTGTTCCAGAATGATGTCGGAATACAATTCGTTCATATTTTCCATGATTCTTCTATCTCCTTAATCTGTAAAGCCCATCTGCTTGCGGACGAGGGGCAGTTTTTCCAGGAAGTAATCCACTTCTTCGAGGGTATTGTAGATATAGAAGCTGGCACGGTTGGAGGCTTCTACGCCGAGATGGGCGCCGAGCGGCTGGGCGCAATGGTGGCCCGAGCGGATGGCAATGCCGAAGCTGTCGAGAATCGTAGCCGCATCATGAGGATGGACGCCGTCGATGGTAAAGGTGATGACACCGGTCTTTTCTTCCGGATCCGTACTGCCGATGATGTGGATATGGGGAATCTTCTTCATCCCTTCCAGACAGTGTTTCGTCAGTTCGTATTCATGGGCTTCAATATTGTCCATGCCGATATTTTCGAGATAATCGATAGCGGCGTGAAGGGCGACGGCACCTTCTACGTTCTGGGAACCGGCTTCAAATTTAAAGGGCAGTTCATTAAACGTCGTAGACTGTTCCTGTACGTATTCAATCATATCGCCGCCCAGGAGGAACGGTTCCATTCCTTCCAGGATGGCTTTCTTGCCGTAGAGCACGCCCGTGCTGGCAGAGCCGCACATCTTGTGCCCGGAGAATACGAAGAAATCGCAATCCAGGTCCTGCACATCCGTCTTCATATGAGGCGTGGACTGGGCGCCATCGACGATGGCAATGGCTCCTACGGCATGAGCTCTGGCGACGAGGTCCTTTACGGGCCGTTTCATGCCAAAGACATTGCTGACGGCGGCAAAGGAAACGATTTTCGTCTTGTCATCGATTTTGGCCAGGTCTTCTTCCGTAAAATGGCCTTCCTTGTCGAGGTACATATAGACCAGTTCAGCTCCGGTCTTCTGGCAGACACGCTGCCATGTAACCAGATTGGAATGATGTTCCGAAATAGGAATGACGATTTTATCGCCTTTTTTCAGTTTCGGTTCAGCATAGCTGCGGGCAATGAGGTTCAGAGCTTCCGTCGTATTGCGGACGAAGACGACTTCTTCAGTCGATGCGGCATTGATGAAGCGGCGTACGGCTTCGCGGGCTTCATCATAGACTTCGCCGGCTTCGATGCTCAGGATATGGGCACCGCGATGGGGATTGCCATTGTGATGTTCCAGAAGGTCTACGATGGCATGAATGACCTGGTACGGCTTCTGCGTCGTCGCAGCATTGTCAAAATAAACAATCTGATGACCATTATGAACTTTAGTCAAGATGGGGAAATCTTTGCGTACATTTAGCATGGCAATCACCTTTCTTGTAGCAGAACTGCATCTTTTCCCGTACAGCCTGCAGAACTTTATTTTCTAAATCAGTATCACCCAGTTTATCGATGACCGGGCGGATATTGGATTCGACGATGATTAGCTGGGCTCCAGCTTCGTTGAAGCCGCGGCTCATGAGGTAAAACAGCTTGTCCTTATCGATCTGGCCGGCACTGGATGCATGATTGCCTACGACGTCGTCTTCCTTGCACAGCAGCAGCGGCACCGAAATGGAATGGACGTTGGGGCTCAGCAGGATGCATGTATCCGATTCAGATCCGACGGCCTTTTTGCCACCGCGGAGGAAATCAATGGTGCCGCGGAAGTATTTCTTCGACGTATCGAGGAGGGCCCCCGTCGTCAGGATATCCGTATTGGTTTTTATCCCTTTTGTCGGCACCCAGTAGGAAAAATCGACAATCTGATCATCATTTCCCAGATACATGGCCTGACTGTTGAAATTGCTTTCATCGTGCATGAGGTCCGTCTTATAGTAGACGATGGCCGCTTTGGCCCCGATTTCGGCACTGACATAATCGATGGTGCTTTCTTTGCCGGCATCAGCATAACGATGTTCAACGTGACGGACGTGATGACCGTGGAGCTGGACTTTGCTGATTTTGACGTGGGCCTGTTCACCGGTCTTGACATAGGTCAGGAAATTGACGTATCCGCCGGCAGCATCGCCGTCAAAAATCAGGTATACCGTGAGGTCGCTGTGGTCTCCGGCCTGGATGCTGAGCTGGCCCGTAATCTGCGGGACAGCGGCGCTGACCGTATAATCGAGCCATACGGTGCCTTTCTGACCGTCACCGACTGTTACGGCACAGCCTGTATTGCTTTCATCGAGAGCCTTTTTGAGATCTTTTTCATTGGCCCCCTGGAAATCACCCAGTTCCGGTACCTGCCGGCCTGTATAAAAGGACACGGCGGCATCACCGGTATGACGTTCAGCCGGCGTGTAGGAAAGGACGGACTGCTGTGCCAGAGGTTCTAAATCGAGGTGATTGACTTTCATCCAGCGGAAGGTAGGACGCGGAAGCTGATTGTATTGTACGACTGCTTTATCTTTTGCCATTCTTCTCCTCCTCCCTTATTTCAACGAACCTTTGAGTTCGAGGTTGATCAGGTTATTCATTTCAACAGCATATTCTAACGGCAGTGCCTTGGAAACCGGTTCTACGAATCCCCGTACGAGCATGGCCCGGGCTTCATCTTCACTGAGGCCGCGGCTCATGAGATAGAAAATCGCTTCATCGGAAATACGGCCGATAGAGGCTTCGTGGCCCAGGTCGATGTTGTCGTTCTTGACGACGATAGCCGGGATCGTATCGGACTGGGACTGTTCGTCCAGCATCAGCGATTCACAGCTGACATTGGCTTTGGATCCTTCTGCCTTGGGATTGATGACGACGCTGCCGCGATAGATGCAGACGCCGCCGCTCTTGCTGATGGATTTGGAATTGATGTTGCTCGTCGTATGAGGTGCATTGTGAACGACTTTGGAACCCGTATCGAGATACTGCCCCTTGCCGGCGAAGGTAACACCCGTAAATTCGCAGTGTGCTCCTTCTCCCTGAAGGATGCTCATAGGATAGAGACAGGACGTGTGGGAACCAAAGGAACCGGTAACCCAGTTGATGGTCCCGTTCTTGCCGACGATGGCCCGTTTCGTATTGAGGTTGTACATGTTCTTGGACCAGTTTTCGATGGTCGAATAGGTCAGCGTCGCGTCGTCACCGATGAAGAGTTCGACGCAGCCGGCATGGAGATTGGCCACGTTGTATTTCGGTGCCGAACAGCCTTCGATGAAGTGTACTTTGGCACCCTTTTCTACGATGATCATGGTGTGTTCAAACTGGCCTGCCCCCGGTGCATTGAGACGGAAATAGCTCTGCAGGGGGATAGACACATCGACACCGGCCGGTACATAGACGAAGGAGCCACCGGACCAGACGGCGCCATGGAGGGCAGCGAATTTATGATCCGTCGGCGGTACGAGTTTCATGAAATGGGCCTTGACGATATCTTCGTACTTTTCCAGTGCCGAATCAAAGTCCGTATAGACGACCCCCTGCTGCACCAGTTCGTCCTGGATGCTGTGATAGACGACTTCCGAGTCGTACTGGGCGCCGACGCCGGCCAGAGACGTCTTTTCCGCTTCGGGGATCCCCAGGCGGTCAAACGTATCCTTGATGTCATCGGGAACGTCGTTCCAGTCGGCTTTCATCTGGGCGTTCGGGCGGACATAAGTGACGATATTGTCCATATCGAGTTCACTGATATCCGGGCCCCAGTCGGGATATTCCATATGATTAAAGATATCGAGGGATTTGAGGCGGAAATCGAGCATCCACTGCGGTTCGTGTTTCTTTTCCGAAATTTCGCGGACAATGTCTTCCGTGAGCCCTGCTTCCGTCTTGTAGGAATAGTTAAAATCCTTTTTAAAATTATACATATTGCCGAAATCGGAGAAGGTATCGATTTTCTGACGTTCTGCGTTCAGTTTTTCTTCCCGTTCTTCGACCAGCTTTTCTTTTTCATCAGCCATAGTCCTGCCTCCTATTCAGCCTGTCCTCTGAAAGCTTCGTACCCGTTGGCTTCAATGGTCTGGATGAGCGATGCGTCACCGCTCTTGACAATGCGGCCATTGATGAGGACGTGAACGAAATCCGGTTTGAGATGCTGCAGGATTTCGCTATGATGGGTAATGACCAGGATAGAATTGGTTTCATTATGATACTGGGATACCGTTTCCGAAACGATGCGGACGGCATCGACATCGAGGCCCGAATCGATTTCATCGAGCATCGTAAGTTTCGGTTCGAGCATGCACATCTGGAGAATTTCTGTTTTCTTCCGTTCACCACCGGAAAAGCCGTCATTGACATACCGTTCGGCATAGGATTTGTCCATTTTCAGCTGTTCCATCTGGGCATGGAGCTTTCTGCGGAATGGCATGATGCGCTGCTGCTGTCCCGAAACAGTGCTCTTGGCATTACGGATGAAATTTTCGACGGAAATGCCCTGTACAGCAATAGGCTGCTGGAATGCCATAAAAATACCGGCTTTGGCGCGTTCATTGACGGGGGCGTCAGTAATATCCTTTCCTTCAAAGAAAATCCTGCCTGCTGTTACGACATATTTCGGATTGCCCATAATCGCATTGAACAGCGTCGATTTGCCGGCGCCATTGGAACCCATGATAACGTGGGTTTCCCCTGTATTAATCGTTAAATCGAGACCTTTCAGGATTTCTTTGCCTTCTACGGCGATATGTAATCCTTCTACTCTCAGTAATTCGCTCATGTTGTATCACTCCTATGAAACTTTTTAAACCGTATCAGAGCTAATCTGTAATGTATACTCTTTAGCTACACATAAGATTACTCCAATACGGGATTAAAGTCAACTCTTTTGGTACATTTTATTATGCAATTTAAAAAAAAGCGCTATGTCCTGCAAGAAAACGGGGCTGCCCATACAGCCCCGTCCACTTATTTCTTCTGCCGGCGACGCCCGATAATCTGGGCTATGACGGCGAGGATTGCCAGCACCATCAGGCCGATCATCTTAGCCGTCGGCCCTTCCATGACCATTGCGTAAATCAGATAAAAAAATACGACAAGCCAGAGAAATATGTTTATCCTGCGGACCATATCATCACTCCTGTGCGGCTTCCTGCCGCTTCATGGCCAGTTTTGCCTGGATATACATAGCACATTCGATGCGCTTTTTCTGGATCCGGCAGCTTAGTTCATAGGGCGTCTGGATATTGCCGCCATACTTGATATTGTTGGCGTGGCATCCGCCGCTGCAGAAAAACTTGGCCCAGCACTTACAGCATTCCGGCTTGTTGAGGACATGCATATCGCGGAACAACGCCGGCAGCGTATCATTGGTCACGCCTTCATAAACGTTGCCGATGACGTATCCGTCCTGTCCTACGAACTGGTGGCAGGGATAGATATCGCCATTGGGGACGACACACATATATTCATGGCCGGCGCCGCAGCCGCGCAGCCGTTTGGCAATGCAGGGACCGCGGTACAGGTCCATGATAAAGTGGTAATAAATGAACGGACGGCCTTCATCATAGCGCTGGAGATAAAAATCAGTAAGCCGGTCGTATTCATCAAAAATGCGGGGAAGGTCGTCATCGGTGATAGCATACGACAGGTCGTCTCCGACAACGGGTTCCATGGAAAGCCCTTCAAAGCCCAGGTCGGCCATATGCCGGACATCTTCCGTAAAATCCAGGTTGTATTTGGTGTAGGTGCCACGGACGTAATATTCTTCTCCATTGCGGTGTTTGGCTGCATAGACCTGATTCCTGGCGCAGGTGTCATAGGAATCACGGCCGCCTGCATCGGGGCGCATGCGGTTGTGTACTTCCGGACGGCCATCGAGACTGAGGATCAGGCTGATGTGCTGGTCGGTCAAGTATTTCACCTTGGCCGGGTCGAGCAGCATCCCATTCGTCGTAAGCGACAGTTTAAAAATCTTATTGTGGATTTTTTCCTGTTCCCGGATATATTCAATGGTCTGTTTCACCACATCGAAATTCATGAGCGGTTCGCCGCCGAAGAAATCGATTTCACAGTGCTGCCGCTTGCCTTCCGTACTCCTGATGAGCAGATCGACAGCCCGTTTTGCCACGTCGAAGCTCATGAGTTCCCGTTTATGCGTGTCATAATCGCCCTGGGACGCAAAACAGTATTTGCAGCGCAGATTACAGTCGTGGGCGATATTGAGGCACAGGGATTTGATGACCGGTTCTTCCTCTGCCACGACTTTGAAATTGTCGCACATCGGTGCAAAAAGCATTTCCTTTCCGATCAGTTCATCCAGTTCTGCCAGAGATTCATCGAGTTCTCTTTGGGAATAGGTCGTCCCCAGTGCTTCATAGACGGCATCCTTGTTGGTGCCATCATAGATGTCGAGAATATCGTAAGTCACCTTATCGATGACATTGATGATGCCGCTGTTGACATCGAGCAGCATATACGTTCCATTCTGGCAATATTTATGGATCATCGGATTGATTTGTTCAGACATAGTTCCTCCATACAAAAAGAATACCCTTTACCTTCCGGTAAAGGGTGTCCCCTCAATGTTCAACCTTATTTTGTGCAGACCTGATTGCCTACTGTGCAGGACGTTTTGCAGGCGGACTGGCAGGAAGTCTGGCATTCGCTGCAGCCGGCGTGCTGAGCCGTCTTCTGGATAGATTCTGTATTGATCGTAATGATGTGTTTTGCCATGGTATTCACCTCTCTAATATAACTGGTATTATTGTAACATAGAACCGTATTTTCTACAATGTTTTACAAAAGACTGAATCCTTCAAAAACAAAATTTTTTCCAACCCGCACGACGATGGACCGTTCCTGGAACAGCTCGTTCGTATCAAAGAAAATATCGAACCCGCCGCGATAGGTGACATAGACGGAGTTGATATGTTTCAGATATCCCCGGATTTCTTCAGCAGATATTTCCGGTTCCCCGTCGGAACGCCATTTCTTATTCTTGAAATTGGCAATGAGCGGTGCATGGGCCAATACACGGACATGATGCTGATGAATCCAGTCCCATATTTTTTTGCTATACCGTTCGGCCTCTTCCTTCTGGTCCTCACCGAGACCTTCGAGCGTAAACAATACAGGCTTGTCACCGTACATGACTTCATCCATATAACTGCCTTTTACATATTGTAAACTCATATCGACTGAACCCTCCACCGTACAAATTCACAGACACATATCAATCACTGTGCCCTTTTATACTACAAAATTCTACACCATTTGTCAAACTGAGATAGCAAAAACAAGACTGTATATCCAGTATACTTTTTCTCATTTCTCATGATATCTCTACACAACCTGTTCTTTTCGTGCTACAATGATAAAGATATTGAGAATAACAAAGAGGCGATATGTATGATTGAGTATATCATCCGCCATACCGTGAATGACTACACCAATACGACGGATAAAAAGGTCCGCGAACAATACAGTATTGTCGGCGGTGTACTTGGCATTATCTGCAATTTATTCCTGTTCATCGGAAAATTCCTTGTCGGCATGACCAGTGGCAGCATCGCTATTATTTCCGATGCCTTCAATAACCTCAGTGATATGGGGTCTTCTTTTATATCTATTATAAGCGCCAAACTGAGCAATCGTCCTCCTGACGAAGACCATCCCTTTGGTCATGGGCGGTTTGAATACCTGGCTTCCCTTACCATTGCCATTCTGATTCTCATCGTCGGATACAAACTCTGTGAAGCGTCGGTCATGAAATTCTTTGAACCGGAAGAGCTGGATTTTTCTCTATGGGGCGTCGCCGTCCTCGTCGCATCCATTGCCGTCAAAGGATGGATGTGCCTGTATAACCGCTACATTGCCCGTAAAATCCACTCCAGTGTCAATGAAGCAACGGCCTCGGACAGCATTAACGATGCCATCGCCACGACAGGCGTCCTCATCGCTACCATTGCCCAACAGTTCACGACACTTCCCATCGATGCTACAGCCGGTACGCTCATCGGGCTGCTCATCCTCTATTCCGGTGGGAGCCTGGCAAAGGAAGTCGTCAACATCCTCCTCGGCAAGGCTCCGGACCCTGAACTGGTGCAGGGAATCACCGACTGCGCCCTGCATTGTCCTTATGTCGTCGGCGTCCACGATCTGAAGATCCACGACTACGGTCCCGGGCGCACGTATGCTTCCATTCATGTGGAAGTCCCCGATACGTCTGATATTGTGGAAGTCCATTCGGCCGTAGACGAACTGGAAGACATCCTGAAAGAAAAATTCCAGATCAATATCAATGTCCACATGGATCCCCTTTGCACAGACCAGAAAATCATAGCGGCCATGAAGCATGATATCGATACGCTGATCCAGACGGAATATCCCCAGTATCATACGGACAATCTCCGCTTTACTGCCGGTGCGCGCCACCCGAATATTATCTGTGACCTGCACATTCCGCCAGAGGAATATTCCGAAGAAAACATCATTGCCATCCGGAAAAAAATCAATGCCTCCATCAAGAAATATAACGAACGGTACCACGTCGTCCTGGCCAAAATACTGCCGGAAGGGAAAAAAGGATAACTATATCATTCTGATTATTTCTTTTGTATCCCCCGGCCTGTAAATAGTGTATAATAAGGACAGATACATACCTATGTGAAAGGTGGCATACATGTGAACATTCCCAAACTGATAGAAGCAGCCGTTGCCTACGACCACGGCGATGCCCGCCGCATCCAGCATTTCCTCAAAGTCTATGCCTATGCAGACCTCATCGGGCAGCTGGAACATCTCCCGGCAGATATGCAGGAAATCCTGGTAACCGCAGCCGTACTCCACGATATTGGAATCCACGCGGCAGAAGAAAAATATGGCAGCTCCTCTGGTAAGTACCAGGAACTGGAAGGACCGGCCATTGCCCGCAAGCTGCTGGAACCGTTCTCCTGCTCTCCTTCGTTTACTGACCGGGTCTGCTGGCTCATCGGCCATCATCACACCTATACGGGGATTGATGGCCCTGATTATCAGATCCTGCTGGAAGCCGATTTCCTGGTCAATGCCTATGAAGATGGTCTGGATAAAGACGCTATCCGCACCTTCCGGGATAAGGTATTCCGCACCAGCTCAGGCATTTCGCTGCTAAACACTCATTTTGATGTATAGATCATTTCAGAGGTGGTTTTTCGCGTTTGGAAAGGAGCGGTTTCTATGTCTGCTATTGATACATTTCTTCAGATGGTCCACGATTCAGATAATATTGTATTTTTCGGCGGTGCCGGCGTTTCCACAGAAAGCGGCATCCCTGATTTCCGCAGTAAAGACGGGCTGTATAACCAGCATTACAAATATCCGCCGGAAACGATGCTGTCCCACACGTTTTATGAACAGCACACCGATGAATTTTACCGGTTCTACCGGGACAAAATCCTGAACGCGTCCCTTTCGGCCCAGCCGAATATGGCCCACAAAAAGCTGGCTGAACTGGAACAGGCGGGCAAGCTGAAAGCCGTCATTACCCAGAATATCGACGGTCTCCATCAGAAAGGCGGCAGTAAAAACGTCCTGGAACTGCACGGCAGTATCCACCGCAATTTCTGCCAGCACTGCCATAAATTCTTTGATGCCCAATACATCAACCTGACGACAGGCATCCCCAAATGCGATGCCTGCGGCGGTACCATCAAGCCCGATGTCGTCCTCTACGAAGAAGGCCTGGACAATGATGTCATCGAACAATCACTATACTACATCAGTCATGCCGATATGCTCATCATCGGCGGTACCAGCCTTGTCGTCTATCCGGCTGCCGGCCTCGTGCGCTACTATCACGGCCACAAACTGGTACTCATCAACAAATCGAGCACCGATATGGACCATACGGCCGATCTGGTACTCCATGCCCCCATCGGCGAAGTCTTTTCCAAAATAAAACTGTAAACCATCAGGCCCGCAGGGGTCCGGAAGATACCATGTAAGTAAGAAAGCTGTCGCATCAGGTAAACTGATATGCGACAGCTTTTTGAGTTTGAAGGAGATTATGGTAAATGTAAAGGCGCCTATTTTCCTGCTTCCTCTTTCTGCAATACGCTGTGACGGTTGCCGTATACGAGGTAAATCAGCAGTCCCAGTACGGACCAGCCGCCAAAGAGGATGAGCGTATGGGGAGACAATTCAGAGAAAATGAAGGCACAACAGATGAACCCCAGGGGAGCGATGATGTGCACGGCGGGGCAGCGGAATCCGCGCGGTTTGTCGGGATAGACACGGCGCAGGATGAGGATGCCCACACAGGAGCAAAGGAAGGCAAAAATCGTGCCGGCACTGCATGTTTCCGCTACGATGTGTATGGGCGTAAATCCCGTAATGCAGGCTACGACAATACCGATGATGATCTGAATGATATAGGGCGTATGGAATTTAGGATGCACTTTATAGAGGCTCATGGGCATGAGTCCGTCACGGCTCATGGAATAGAGAGCGCGGCTCTGGGCAAAGAGCATGCCCAGGACGACCGTGGAAAGGCCGCAGATGGCGCCCGTACCTACGATAGCCGATCCCAGATGGAGGCCGATATATTCGAGGACATAGGAAGCAGGAGCGGCTGTATCCAGCATCGGATAAGGCACGACGCCGGTCATGGCCGCGCAGACGGCGATATACAGGATGGTACAGATAGCCAGGGCCAGGATGATCCCGATGGGCATATCCCGTTTCGGATTCTTCGTTTCTTCAGCTGCCGTAGACAGGGCATCAAACCCGAGGTAGGCAAAAAACAAGACGGCTGTGCCGGCAAATACACCCTGCATGCCAAACGGCAGGAACGGCTGCCAGTTGGCCGGTTCAATGTGCGGGGCTGCCAGGAATAAAAACAGGAATATGGTGCCGATTTTGACGAAGACGAGAATGCGGTTGACCTTGGCGCTTTCCCGGACACCGACGACGAGAAGGGCCGTTGCCAAAAGGACGATGAGCACGGCGGGAAGATTGATGATGCCCCCGTCGGCAGGAACGCTGGTAAGGGCCTTTGGCAGGTCGATGCCGCAGGAGTGAAGAATACCGACAAAATAAGCAGACCAGCCACCGGCAACGGCACTGGCGCCGACAGAATATTCCAGGATCAGACTCCAGCCGACCCACCAGCCAAAAATTTCTCCCAGGGATGCATAAGCGTACGTATACGAGCTTCCCGATACGGGGAGAAAGGATGCCAGTTCGGAATAAGCCAGGCAGACAAACGCGCAGGTTATGGCGGCAAATACGAAAGACAGCATGAGTCCCGGTCCGGCGTATTTGGCAGCTCCGATACCAGTCAGAACAAAAATCCCCGTGCCGATGATGATTCCCAGCCCCATGAGGGTAATGTCAAAGGCGCCCAATGCCTTTGTCAGCTTTTTTTCCTGGGTATGGGCCAGCAAATCATCAAAGGATTTGCGACGTAATAGATTCATATACTTTCCTCCATTTCTTATTATATTTTCCTATTCTATAAGAAAACATAAAAAATATCCCTTTGTGAACCCATTCTAACATACTACAACAAAAAAATCTATGACAATATACTATCATCAACATGGACATTTGTAAATATAAAAAAGACACGGAACCTTCTGTTCTATCACGATTCCGCGTCTCTTTACTGTACTAAAAATATACCAATGTTACACCGTCGCCGCCATTCTGGGCATCGTCAAGCTTATATTGTTTGACAAAGGGCTGTTCATCCAGGAATGCATGGACGGCTCTTCGCAGGGCCCCGCTGCCTTTTCCGTGGATGATACGGACCGGACTGAACCCGGCAGCCAGAGCCTGATCGAGGAACCGTTCGATTTCAGGAATCGCTTCGGGCCCGGTCTTGCCGATGATGTTGAGTTCCGTCGCAACCGCTCCGGTCCGGATAGGCCGGAAGGACGAACGGCTCTGCTCTCTCTTTTCTTCCTGCTGTTCTTTCTTTAGTTCTGACAGATAAGGCGCACTGATATCCTGTATCTTGACGCGGACGGTCATGCCGCGCACGGAAACAGTCACCTTCCTGCCATGGATTTCTTCTACCGTCCCGAGTCCATCGAGGGAATTGATATAAACCTGCTGGCCCGTTTTGAGCTGTGCCGGATCGATAGGGTCGCGATGAGGTTTCTCTGCTTCTGGCAGGGAAATCTGCTGGATGGCACGACGGGCCTGTTCGATGGCCTTCATCCGTTCTTTTTCGCTCAGTGATTCCTTTGATTGGGCCTTTAATTCCCGGATGATTTTTTCCGCTTCCAGACGCAGATTGCGTTTCATATCGACGGCCTGCCGCCGGCTGGAATCGATGATATCCTGTCTTTTAGAACTTACCTTTTCTTTTTCCCTGCGGAGTTCTTCTTCGGTCTGACGCGCCCTGGCCAGTTTCGCCTGCAGCTCCTGTTCTTCTTCATCCATTCGTTTGGACTGGGCATTGAGTTTGGTCAGGATGGCTTCCATATCGACATCCTGGGCCCTGCTGCGCAGTTCTCTCGCTTCATCGAGGATTTCTTTGGGCATGCCCAGCCGTTCGCTGATGCTGAAGGCATGGGAACTGCCTGCCGAGCCGATGCGCAGCTTATACGTCGGCTTCAGGGTATTGACATCGAATTCGACGTGACCATTTTCAATCCCCGGCGTATTATAGGCAAAGTTTTTCAAATCATTATAATGAGTCGTCACCATGACATAGGAGCCTTTGGTGTACAAATTCTTTAAGATGGCGATGGCAATGGCACTGCCTTCGGCAGGATCCGTCCCCGATCCCAGTTCATCCGCCAGGATCAGGTCATCGGGGCCGCAATGTTTCAGGATATAAATCAGCTGCTTCATATGGCTGGAAAAGGTACTCAGGTTCTGGGAAATATCCTGTTCGTCGCCAATATCGGAAAAAACGTCCCGGAATACGGGCAGCTCCGACCCTTCCATGACGGGCAGGAATAGTCCGGCCTGATGCATGAGTACCAGAAGGCCCAGGGTCTTCATGGATACGGTCTTGCCCCCCGTATTCGACCCGGTAATGAGCAGAATCCGGTATTCCCCTCCTATAATAATCGTATTGGGTACGACCTTTGCGGCGTCAATCAGCGGATGCCGCGCCTGGATGAGCTTTACCATCCGCCTTTTGGAAATAACCGGCCGTGTCGCTTTCATAGAAAGAGCCAGCTGCGCCTTGGCAAAGATGAATTCCAGCTGCCCGACGGCATAGGTGCTGTCGTAGAGATTTTCATAATCCCCGGCAATAAGAGCTGTCAGGCGGCGGAAAATCTTCTCGACTTCCCGCGTTTCGGCAATACGGGCAGCCTGCAGGTCATTATTGGCGTTCACAATGGCCATGGGTTCAATGTACAGCGTAGCCCCGCTGGCCGATGTATCATGGACAATACCGGGAAAGGCATGGCGGTATTCCTGCTTTACCGGTATGACATACCGGTTATTGCGGACCGTAACCAGGGCATCCTGGAAATATTTCTGGTATTCTTTATTCTGCAGTACATTGTGAACGTATCGTTTCGTCTGCCGTTCCAGTTCGGAAATCCGCGTTCTCAGGCGCAGCAGCTCAACAGACGCATTATCGCGGATCTGATGATTCTGATCAAATACCTGGGCAATTTTGTGAATGACAAGGGAAAAATCACCGATAACCGAGGCCTGACCGGACAGGCGGGGGTAATCGCTTTCTTTTTCTGAAAAATATGCCTTGATTTCACCATACCGCTGGGCGTTCTGCCAGATATCGATGCAATCCTGTCCGTCGAGGGTGACATCCCGTTTAGCCTTTTCCAGCGCCGGACGGATATCGGTAATCCCGCCAAAAGGCACTGAGGCTTCCCGCTGCAGACAATGCCAGGCTTCTTCCGTATCGGCAAGACGGGCTTCGACTGTATCTGCATCGGATTCGGGACGCAGATGGCGGGCAATCTCCTTGGAAAGTCGTGACGGAGCCAGCCTGACAAGCTGGTTCTGCACCTGATAAAATCCCAAAATCCGCATACTACGTTTATTCATATAGGGTAAAGCTCCTTTTATTTCATGAATTAAGCACTATCGTTGTTCCTTATACGATGCCATGGAAGAAATGGCCCCGTGTGACATGCTGGTCCTCTTTTCCCAGAATCATGGTTTCCCTGCCTTCCAGCAGCCGTACATAGCGGGCTGTCTGCGCCGATACCCAGTCTGCACTGCGTCCCCGGCCTTCGATGCGCAGCCGGCAGATATGAGCTTCCTGCAATTGCTTATAATACGGCGCCATATCCAGATCACGGTTATTGAGGATATGATTGCGGCAGAACGGGTCGGTCACGACAGGGAAATGCATGCCGTGGCGGTCTTTCAGCGACAGATGCCGGCCGCCACAGGCGCCATGACAGTGCCCCTTTCCGTCTTTACTGAGGAAGGCAGCGGCCTGGCAGAACTCGGTAATCATCATTTCAATCCGGCCTTCTGCCAGTACTTCTACCGGAACCGGTACGTGCCGGACAATCCGGCTGATCTGTTTCAACGTCAGTTCTGGAGACAACGTCAGTTCACAGCATCCGGCATGAATATAGACCTGCGCACTTTCACTATTGAAAATGTTGAGTGACCAGTCGGCACTGCAGGGAAGGGACAGGCCTTCTGATTCCAGTAATGGGAATATGCCCACATTACCCGCATAGACGCCGGAAATTCCCGCTTTTGCGGCCAGCCGGAGTTCCGTCCGTACGGCAGCTGCCTGACGAGGCCACATGACCCTTGGCGTCGCCGCCCAGAGTTCACGGCCATACGATGCGGCAAGGGCAGCCACGTGATTCCACTCCTGGGCCGTCACGAAATAATGGTCGTACGTTTCACCGCCATATATGATCCGTCCGGCACCTGCTTTGAGGGCCGCCTCCGCCTGCAAGGGAGAATCACAGCGCACAGTGATACAGGGGGCCGTATCGGCTATCGATGCTGTCCTCACAAAAGCCATATCCGTTTCTACTCTTCCTGCAGACGGGCGATCGTAGCCGGACAGTATATCCTGCTCCAGGCGGATAGCAGCATCACGGCGCAGTTCATTCAGGATACTGGCCGGAATCATGTACTTTTCATCCCAGACAGACGCTTCTTGCAGAGTAAAGCACGTATCTCCCAGCCGGGCCAGCTGTCCTTCCACCCAGGATTGCGTTGCCGGCCGGCGGTTTGCCAGTTCCGGCTGGAAGGAGGAGACAGCCTCTGCCGTGTGACCCGATTCATCCCAAAGAGTCAGGCGCAGATTTCCCTGTCCATCACAGTCTACATGGCCATAGACTGGAATTTTCCGGGTCAGTCCCGGATCAGCTGCTCCTGTGTCCGGCACACGGTTGCCCGGTATATCTGCCGTTATGGTATGGCGGCTCAGATGGTCTTTCAAAAAATCTGACTGATAAGTGCGGTTGAAACTCTGGTTCAATTGCTCTTCTGCTTCTCTGAGGCAGCGTTTCTGCTCTGCCGCAGGCTGACGCCAGCTGTCCAGTATACTCCGATAGGCGCCCACCACAGAGCGCACATATCCACAGCCTTTCATGCGCCCTTCAATTTTGAGCGATGATACACCGGCAGACAGGAGTTCATGTATATAGGAGGAACTATTCAGATCCTTCAGACTCAGTATATAGGATTCGTTCCGGGTCAGAGCCGTATCGCCGTCATACAGCTGATACGGCAGGCGGCATGGCTGGGCACAGGCACCACGGTTCCCGCTGCGGCCGCCAATGAAGCTGCTCATCAGGCATTGTCCGGAATAAGCCATGCAGGAGGCGCCGTGAATAAAGACTTCAATGGCGGCGTGAGCATGGGCACAAATATATTGGATTTCTGTAAGGGGCAGTTCCCGGGCCAGTACGACCTGGGTAAAACCGAGCCGTTCCAGAAAGCGCACGCCATTCAGATCCGATACGGTCATCTGGGTACTGCCATGGAGCGGCAGATGCGGTACGACACGGCGGACGATGGCAGCTACGGCCAGGTCCTGCACGATGATGCCATCGACAGCCAGGTCATCGAGTTGTTTGAGATATGCCGTCAGATCCGGTATTTCTGCATCTGCCATGAGAATATTCACGGTGACATATATTTTGACTCCTGCCAGATGGGCCATCCGAACGGCCTGGGCCATTTCTTCTTCATTCAGATTATGAGCAAATTTACGGGCATTAAATCCCTTTCCTCCCAGATAAATCGCATCGGCACCCGCATCGATGGCAGCGCGTACCGTATCCAGTGATCCTGCCGGAGCCAGTAATTCAGCCATAGTTCCTCCTCAAATCCATAGTATTTTATACGTAACTTTTATTTTACCACTTCTGTTTCACCCTTAGCAATGTCTTTTGTCTGTGCCATCAGCGCTTTACCAAAAAAACGGCCACATGCCAAAGCATGTGACCGTTGTACCAGCTATGAACTTAGTGTTTCTTCGTAATCTGGCCGGAGATGACGATTCTCTGTACTTCGTTGGTGCCTTCATAGATCTGCATGATCTTAGCATCACGAACGAGTTTTTCAACCGGATATTCACGGCTGTAGCCGAAACCACCGAGAATCTGGATAGCGTCGAGAGCTACCTGTACGCACATATCGCCGCAGAAGCATTTGCAGATAGCAGCTTCACGGGAGTAGTTGTAACGGCCATTCTTTCTTTCATCATAGTATTTGTTGAGGAAGTTGATGATAGAGGAACGACCAACTTCTGTCTGGATATCCATATCAGCCAGTTTGAAAGCGATAGCTTCATGTTTGATGATCGGTTTGCCGAATGTCTGACGAACCTGAGCGTATTTAACAGCTTCGTCGATACCGCGCTGGGCAATACCAACTGCCAAGGAGCCGATCATAGGACGAGCGAGGTCCAGTGTCTGCATAGCATAGATGAAGCCTTTGCCTTCTTCGCCTACGAGGTGGTCAGCCGGGATATGAACGTCCTGGAAGATAACTTCCGTCGTGTTGGAGAGACGGATGCCCATCTTGTTTTCTTCAGCGCCAATGGAAACGCCTTCGCGGTCACGTTCTACGATGAAAGCGGAGATGCCTTTTACGCCCTTCGATTTATCGGTTACAGCGAATACGGTGTAAACGGAAGCAACGCCGCCGTTGGTGATGAAGCATTTCGTGCCGTCGATGATATATTCGTCGCCAACTTTTTTAGCTGTCGTTTTGCTGTTGGAAGCATCAGAACCAGCGTCCGGTTCAGTTAAGCAGAATGCGCAGAAGCCCGGTACCGGAGCTTTTTCAGACGTTTTTTCGCCATTGAGGAAATCAGCATAGAGTTTTTTCTGTTCGTCATTGCCGTGCTGGAGGATCGGTTTCAGGCCGAGGGAAGAAGCAGCTACTGCTGTAGCAAAGCCAGCATCAACTTTGGACAGTTCTTCGTATGCAGCGGCTACAGTGTAGTAGTCCTGGCCGAGACCGCCGTATTCTTCCGGAATTTCCAGAGCCGTCAGGCCGAGGTCAACAGCGCCTTTGTAGAGTTCAAGAAGTTTTTTGCCTTCTTCTGTTTCCGGTGTCAGTTCCGGAGCGTTGTCCAGTTCCGGTACGAGCGGCATAACTTTCTTTTCTGCATAGTCCTTCGCCAGATTAACGATGTCCCACTGATCCTTGTTAAGAATATAACCCATTTTACATCTCTCCTTTGATTAAAGTCATAGCCATGAAATAGTATAGTACAGGCTATGCCATTTGGGGCTATTAATTATATCATACAGCTACCCGTTATGACGGTAACTGCTGAAATCAATTATATACACTCGATGATTCACGCTATATGTTCATTATATCACATAATATCTGTTTTGTAGACTCTTAATTTAAATATTTACAAAAATATTTAACAACAGGCTTCCATTCCGGACATATACTTCGTTTACTGCTTCCTGTAAACAGGAAATACAGAAAATCATCCGCCCGGTTTATGTTATTTCCATCACATACTCAGTATGATATACTTTTTTTCTGTAATTGTCTATCCCTTTATGCTAATAATTTCAAAATATTATGCTTGTATTGCAATTTCTTAGTTTTAGCTTATCATCCCTTTCCTTATAAAAAAAGCTCTGCATGAATAGATGTTCACACAGAGCTTTTTGCTATGCCCGGCAACGGGTACTCATTTCATAGGCAGGATATGCATTCAGGCCAGACTGCGGTACAGGCGGGCGATGACATCGCCTGTCACTTCATATGCCGTAGACGCGACAG
>ERZ791626.92-NODE-92-length-98820-cov-7.785258_pt1 | contig 98820 bp, 81 predicted proteins | sample MGYA00510266_ERZ791626 | MGnify/ENA primary metagenome ERZ791626 (study PRJEB30046, sample SAMN00715208) | human gut metagenome | study: EMG produced TPA metagenomics assembly of the A metagenome-wide association study of gut microbiota in type 2...
GCTTAAGCTGCCAGCGGAATGCTTTCATCCTAAACCAAAAGTAAACAGTGTCTTAATAAAACTTACCCGCCATACCACAGATGTTCCAGATAAATATTGGAAGCTATATACGTACTTTGTTTCAAAATGGGTCAATCGAGAATATCGTCAACTGTTTACTAAAAATCAGTTTCATCAAGCAATGAAACACGCCAAAGTAAACAATTTAAGTACCGTTACTTATGAGCAAGTATTGTCTATTTTTAATAGTTATCTATTATTTAACGGGAGGAAATAATTCTATGAGTCGCTTTTGTAAATTTGGAAAGTTACACGTTACTAAAGGGAATGTAGATAAATTATTAGGTATACTACTGACAGCTTCCAAGGAGCTAAAGAGGTCCCTAGCGCCTACGGGGAATTTGTATCGATAAGGGGTACAAATTCCCACTAAGCGCTCGGGACCCCTTGTAGGAAAATGTCCTAAGTGTGGCAACAATATTGTATTAAAAAAATCGTTTTATGGTTGTTCAAATTATCCTGAATGTAAGTTTACTTTAGCTGAACATTTTAGAAAGAAAAAACTAACCAAAACGAATGTAAAAGAATTACTGGAGGGAAAAGAAACCCTGGTAAAAGGAATCAAAAACAAAGAGAAAAAGCCCTACAATGCCGTTGTAAAAATTGGGGAAAAGGGATATATTGATTTTATCTCTTTTTCAAAATAAACATAAAAGCCCTTTAAAGAGGGCTTTTATATATTAATCACAAATCACTTATCACAAATCACAAGTGATTAATCACAAATCACTTGTGATTTGTGATTCTTAATGATACAATATTACTATGTTTTAGCTTTAAAGGCTCGTACAGACTATATGTTTTGTGCGGGCTTTTTTCATACCCGAAAAAATTTAAAAAATTTTTCAAAAGAGGTCATTAAATCACACCTAGCTGTCCTTATATGGTGCGGAAAGAGGGATAAACACTTTTCAAATCATAAAGGAAAGGAGGTGAGATTGATGAAACCGTCTGACTTCCAGAAAACAGTTCAATGTCGTTTTGAAAGTTGTTTAAAGAAAGTTGTCCGTAGTGTCGTGAAAGATTATTACAAGGAATTAAACCGTCGTAAGAATAAAGAAATATCTTTCAGCGAATTGCCAGATGTCCTTGTTGATAAAATGGCTGTTTGGGACGACTACGAAACAGATTATACAATCTTTTCAGTATGTGGCATTGATATTCGTGTCCTTGATGATGAATTGGCAGAAGCCTTGAAGAAACTTCCAGAAAGAAAACGCAATACTCTGTTGATGTATTACTTCTTGGAAATGACAGAAAGTGAAATTGCCAACTTGCAGAAAATCACGCAAAGCGGTGTATTTAGAAACCGACATCACGCTTTGGAAACTATGAAAAAAATACTCAAGGAGGAACATTAGAAAATGAAACAGTTATTTAAGAAACCGTCTTATTACTTGATTTCATCAGCTATGGACGGAAACGAAAAAGCGATTGAAAAATTACTGGCATTTTATGACCCTTACATATCAAAGTGCTGTTTGCGTTCACTTTATGATGAATACGGCAATGTTTATATCGTTGTAGATATGGAATTAAAAGGACGTATCAGAGAAGCACTTATCAAAATGATTTTAGGTTTTGATATTGAAGATATGGACTTAGAACCAGAAGAATAAGCAGTTTTTAGCGGAGCATGATTTAATATCCCCCTCTTTCCTGCTCTGCCACCTGCTTTTATATGAAAGCAACACGCTTTCACCACAGCTCTTTGACAACTGAATAAAGCAGACAGATACGTTTGTGAGATGGCGAGCCACGGGGACTGTACGCCACGACCTTTTCAAAAGAAAGCGAGCGACCCACGCAGTGATCCGAGAGCGACTGTTGGAAAAGTTGTTTTGCCACGACCTATCCTCACAGAATAATGATACGTCCGCATGGTGCGGTTCTGCCCACAAGAATGGGAATAGTTGAGATACTAATGGAGCTTTCCAAAGCCGTCTGCCTGCTTGTAAAAAACGACACACAGTAAAGGGGGGTGCATAGATTATGAACAATACTGATGTGCCTATTTGGGAAAAATATACGCTGACGGTTGAAGAAGCGTCCAAATACTTCCGCATTGGCGAAAAGAAATTGCGTAAATTAGCCGAAGAAAATCTTGACGCTGGCTGGGTTATCGTGAACGGCAACCGTATTCAGATTAAGCGAAAACAATTTGAAAAAATCATAGATACATTGGACGAAATCTAATGTCATTGAGCCGTAGATATGGTATAATAAATATAGCGTATCACGGCTCGTTCCATGACGGAAAGGAGCTTTACACTATGTCTAATGTAAAACGAAAAGACAGTAAAAATCGCAATTTGCGTAATGGAGAGAGCCAGCGAAAAGACGGAAGATACGTTTATAAATATACCGATATATACGGAAAGCCACAATTTATCTATTCTTGGAAACTTGTACCGACAGACAAGACACCTGCTGGAAAGCGTGATGATATATCGTTGAGGGAAAAAGAAACACAGATTAAAAAAGACCTTAACGACGGTATCGATACAGCAGGCGGTAAAATGACAGTCTGCCAGCTCTACGACAAGAAGAACAGCCAAAGAAAGAACATCAAGAGGGCTACTGAAAAAGGACGACAGTATCTTATGAACGCTCTGAAAAATGACCCATTGGGTATGAGGGCGATTGATACTGTTAAGCAGTCGGACGCTAAAGAATGGGCTATCAGAATGAGCGAAAAAGGATACGCCTATAAAACGATTGATAACTACAAGCGTTCCTTGAAAGCGTCATTTTACATGGCGATACAAGACGACTGTATCAGAAAGAACCCGTTTGAATTTAAGCTAAGTGATGTTCTGGAAGATGATACGGAGCAGAAAGTTATCCTTACACCAGAGCAGGAAGAACGCCTGCTTGCCTTTATGGAAAAGGATAAGATTTACAGCAAGTATTATGATGAGGTTGTGCTTCTGCTGGAAACGGGACTTCGTATTTCTGAATTTTGCGGACTAACGACGCATATTGATATGCAGAACAGAATACTCAATATAGACCACCAGTTATTGAAAGACAGCGAAATCGGCTACTATATTGAAACGCCAAAGACCAAAAACGGAAAACGAGAACTTCCATTGACAGAACGGGCTTATCAAGCAATCCAAAGAATACTAAAGAACAGAGGAAAGGCACAACCGTTGATTGTAGGTGGTTATAGCAATTTCCTATTCTTGAACCGTGAGGGCTTACCTAAAGTTGCAGGAAACTATGAGGGCATGGTGCGAGGACTAATTAAGAAGTATAACAAGTATCACACGGACAAGTTACCGAACATCACACCACATTCATTCCGACATACTTACTGTACGAATATGGCAAACAGAGGAATGAACCCAAACACCCTGCAATATCTTATGGGACACGCTAACATAACCATGACACTTGGCTATTATGCACACGGTACATTTCAATCTGCAAAAGCAGAACTGGAAAGACTGGCTTGTTAATATCGGAGCTTATATTTACTACTCATTTACTACTTTTGGTTGCATTTTCATGCTGGTAAATGCCAGCTTATGCAAGGTATCTTCCAAAAAGAAAATACCGATAAAGCCCTAAAATACGGGATATATCGGCATTTACCAACTTATGAAAAGATAATCAGAAATTTAGTAAGTTTTTTAGCTACACATTTATCGCACTTTGGATTATTCTTTGTACATATTTCTCCATACCCTTTTGCACAATATGACCACAAGATATAATCAACCTCAGCAACGGGTCTGTTCATTTTCTGAGCAATTTCTGCAACTATATCAAAGGCTTCATATACAGGAACAGTCTTGCACTTTGAACACCCTAATATTTCACTGCCTAAAATCTTACAAATATGCCTATCAGGTTTCGCAATAGCATAGCCAACATTCTTTAAGTATTCAGCTACTAATGCTTCGCCCATTTGTTCATATTTGTAAATACTGTGTTTATCAGATAAAACAAGAACCAATGTTTTCTTTGAATTATCGTCATTTACAATATAAGAATAAAAATCATCTATGCTACCGTATTCTTTTGCGAGTTTTATCAACTTTGGAATATTGGTATTAATAAGTGCGTGCATTTGTTTTAAAGTGTATTGACTTGCACAATGAATCTCTTTTATCTCATTATTTAACCTTTCAGGTGTGCATTTCAATATATATTCTAGGTCGTACTGATGAAAGATTTTATCAATAGAGGTAATTTTTCCTGTTGTATTGTCAATACCTTTTTCTACTCGTTCCCAAGGAACACCCGAACTAAGCATAGAATAAACCATAGCACAAATATGGTCATTTACAGAAAAACACTCACCGTTATTTCGTTTGTCAATCTGATGTTTTATGTATGTATTTTCCCAAAGTTTCTTTTGTTGAATTTTGTTGTCCTTTATCAAAAGTTCAGTCCGCAGTTGTTTATCCATCAATTCGACAGCTTGTGCAACTTCCTTTATTTTAATATTCATTTTTACACCTTTACTTGAATACTGTTCATAAATAAATGCAGAAGATTTTCTTTCTTTTATTTATATTTTACAACACGATTTGTAGTTTGTCAACTCGTTTTGTGATTATTTTTAAAAATTCTGCTTTTACCATTTATCATATAATATGAGGTGATATGATGAATTTTGGAGACAAATTAAGGGCTTTAATTGAAGAACGAGGAATTACACAAAAAGAGTTAGCTTCTCATTTAAATATTGCACCATCAACAGTAAGCAGTTACGTTCAAAACACTCGTGAACCTGACTTTGTAACATTAAAGCTAATTGCAAAATATTTTGATGTATCTATAGATTATCTTTTGGATTGCAGAACCGGCAACACCTTTTCACGTCAGGAAGAAGAATTATTGAGAGTATTTCGCAGTTTGACAGCGGAACAAAAAGAAGTTTGTATTGAACAATGCAAAGTATTTGTAAGACTCAACCAAAAAGCAAGAGCAAAATCATCGTGATAGACTTTAAAGATTATTACAAATAAATCAAAACCTTATATATTTATGGATAAATAAAATGAAGTAAATCCTGTTGCTTTTGTTTTTATTGTTAGCTGAAACTTTCGTCGCTGATTTTACAAAACAAAGCTAATCATCTAACCTAGATGATAAACAGATATTATTTCTCAAAGTGTTTTCTAATAACTTATAGGAGTTTTGATATATGAAAAGATTAGTCAGAAACATAAATGCTTCAAGCAATTTCGCCAACAATAAAATTATGTTTTCGCCTGCGGACATAGTTGCTCTGCTTTCTGATATAGAACAACTAAAAGATTGCGAAATAACAGTAAATGAAAATGCTGACGGTTTGCAATTAACCATTGGGGATTATATGTACGAGCTGTTTAACTGATAAATAAAGTTAGTTTGCAACGATTGATTTATAAATCTGAATATGAACAACAAAGCCTTTGAACTTTAAATTCGTTCAAAGGCTTTTGCTTTAAGACATTTCAGTTATAAACATAATAAAAAATACCGTCATAACCGTCATATCTCAATATTAAAATTTTATGTTGTCTTCCTCAGAATTGTCCTGTATATCATCAGCAACGCTTCTGGGAGGATTTACTCCGTCAAATTTAACTAAATAATGATTATATGACGGTAATTGAGGTATTTTTTCATTTGTTAGAGTGATTTCCCTGCCTTGCATTTTTGATACAGTCTTAAAAGATATACCTGCTTCTTGTAAGTTGCTTCGTAATCCATTGAGCCTACGAGATAACACGTTAGGCACTGAAGGAAATGCTTTCCCTTTGTTGTTGATACCGTATTGAGCTGCCATTTCTGCCAATTGATTATATAATTCGGAAATTAAGCCCGACCACTCGGTTTTGTCTTTCATAAATGCAACTACCAATGTAGCCACTGTATCGGTGTTCAAAATCTCGATATTTCTCTTACCCTGATTGGTGTTGTACTCTTCAAGGAATTTATTACCAAGATTGCCGAGAGCCTCACCGACAGCATATCCCCAACGAGCAAAGTCTGCCATACGAGGTAATTTATCGAGATTGACTTTCGGGTATATACTCATTGCCTTTGATAGTGTATCAAAAATACCGCCCAAGATATAAGGTACATCCTTTTCAAAATCAGCAATTAGTTTCGACAGCTCTTGTCTGTCACTTTCTTTAATACGGCATAATTCAATTAGGATTGCCCTGTCAAGCAAGTCGGGACGGTTGGCTACATTGTTTATTCCGTTAAGTGCTAAGCACTTTTGGAATGTAAAAATATAGTCTTCAGCATTGGTAAATAGTTTCCTTTGCTGAATACCGCCACCTGTAATGGCTCTGCATAGAGTATCACTAACTTCTTCACTTATATGCGAAATATTATCAAATGGAAGGAACCAATGTTGTTGAAGATTAACAGCCATTGCCCTTGAACTTCTTTGAATTGTCAGCGTTTCGAGAGCCGATGGGTCAATTAACTTTTTTAACAAAGTACACGCCGTTGTTTTTGCCGCACCTTTTTCTCCAAAGAAAATTGGCATTGCGTGTGGAATGTTTGGCACAAAACAGCAAGCTAACCAACATAAAAACAATGTATGATTTTCCTGTAGGTTTATATATTTCAAAATTCGTCTGATATCACCATCTTTACTCGGCAGACATTGACCGTTTTGATGTCTGAATCGTTTGAACAGTATCGGTGGATTGTCCTCAATCTCCCAACCGTCAGCGGTAATTTTAATCGCTTGCCAATCATTATTACTGAGATTATACCAAAAGGCATTGTCTAGTTCTGCCACACGGGTATCAAGCGGAATTGCCTTTGTATTTTCAAATACAGCTCTCGCTTTTAGTACCTCTTTCGCTTGTGAAAGACTATCCTTTTTGGCAGGCTTCTTTTCAGCAGAATAATACAGACTATTGAGCCAAGTATTAAAATCTGTATTGTCGATATTCCACACCTCACGGTGTCCGTCAATCATAATGGCGGCATATGGGTCTTTTGCAGTATCGTGAAATAGGATAGTGTTCTTTTCCTCGACAAGACGAATAATGGTTTCTGCCTGTGTTTCTGCTTTGAACTCACCTGTTTTCACACTCGTACTATGGTCTGTTTTAGATGTTGTGTCTTCAGTAATTTCAAATGTTGGAAGTTCGTCAATCTCTGCCAAAGTATGACCCATCGTGAGCCAATCGTAAATATCTCCTTTTTCTGCAAGGTCGGGTAGTTTTACAATTCGGGCGGTAGGAACATTCTGCAAAATTTTCTTTGCGTAGTTCATACCTGCGTTGTCATTGTCGGGAATGATAATGATTTCTTTATCTTTTAGATATTCGTCATAATGGGAATACCAAGGAGATTTTGCTCCTGTGTCAAGAGTGGTAGCTACTGCACCATGTTTAATAACAGCGTCAGCACATTTTTCTCCCTCTACAATGTATACTCTTGTAGCGGTAATAACAGCAGGCAGATTATAAAGCTCTCGCTGAATGCCTTTAAGACCCTTTGTGCCGTTCGGCTGTTCAAAATAGAACTTTTTACTACCGTCATCATAATCAATACGGGTCTTTGTGTAGACAATAATGCCGTCTGATTTCTGATACTGATAAGTGGTTTTATTCATAATATTACTTCCTTTCTTTTTTTTATATAAATCTTTTAATTGCAGACCTACGCTATGTAAAACATCTTCAGTTTTACAACCAGCGTGGCAATGAAGCAATATTTGACCTTTGTCTTTTGAGCATCCGATAGATAAACTCGGATTTTTATCGTTATGAGCAGGGCATAAAGCCATATACTTATTATCGCCTACACATTTTACTCCTTTAAAAAGGGTTAAAAATTCATGCATTTCCATTACTTAACATCCCACTTTCTATTAGTATCGGATATAGGGCGAACCTTACCAACGTTTAAATTAGCTATTTTGGAATCACCCTTATACAAGTAACTTAGCAAAGTTTCAATATTAACTAGGTATTTTCGCCCAGCCATGACACTTGGAACTTTGCCACTGACTATTAAGGTACGAATAAAATTCTTTGTAATAGCGGTATGATTGTCTAAAGACTTGATTTCTGCATATGCTTCATCAATAGTCCTCATTCGTGGCAACTCGATTGTGCCACAATTTACATTCATTTTTAAATCTGAAATTTTAGTAAATTTACTCATATTTTCTCCTTTACTTGTCTTGCCAACCACCGCTATTTGTTGTACAATAGCAATAGTAAGGCATTTTATGTATGTATATTCTTACTTTTCACCGTCTGAGTATTCGCAGTACCCAGACGGTTTTGCTTTATAGACGATCAACATAAATAAATTCACCTCATTTCTTGTTAGATTATCGTCTATGCTTATATTATAAGGGCTTTCGGCAATAAATTAAATACCATAATAAGAGAAAACTTATTTTAATTTATCATACAATATTTTAGTTGACTTATTATTATAATAGTGATATACTATTATTATAGTAATATTATATGTTGCAATTTCATTTGTACAGTGCATTTAGAATACAAATTCATACTTCTGTAAATCCAGGAGGTTATTATGTCTGGCTCAAATAAAGAAAAGGTCAAATCTACTTTTTCAAAAAGGTTAAAAGAAATAAGAATTAAAAGAAATTTTAGTCAAGAAGAATTGGCTGAGGGCATCTCATCAAAGGCTAGTATATATTCCTATGAAAAAGATACAAAAAACCCTTCATTATGTACAGCAAAAGAACTGGCTAACAAATTAGGTGTATCTATAGATTGGTTATGTGGTAATGAAACCGAGCTGAAAGACCCTCGTGTTAGTGTAGCAAAAGCCTTCCTAATTATATTAGAAGATTGCAAACCTGAAATAAGTATTGAAAATGGTTATGCAGAATTAAGATTTAAAGAAAATGATCCTGATAACAGTAGTTTTACAATTATGAAATTCTTTGAAGAATATTCACATATAAAAGAAGCAAAAAGCAAAAACATACTTACAAATGAAATGATACAAGTGCTTGAAGATAATTTGATGAAAAAATATAAAAACCTTCCTGAACTATTACCGTATTCTGAGGTGAAATGACTTGGCTACAATTACAAAGCGTAATAATTCTTATCGTATCAAAGTCAGTTTAGGCTATGACACAAATAACAAGCAAATCATAAAATCAATGACGTGGAAGCCACCTGCGAATGTGACTGAAAAGCAAATTCAAAAAGAAGTCAATAGACAAGCTATGCTTTTTGAAGAGCAAGTCAAATCTGGTCAATATCTAAATGGACAAATCAGATTTAAGGACTTTTGTGAGCAATGGTTTAAGGATTATGCAGAACCACAACTGAGAGAAAAAACTATACACAGATATAAAGGTCTAAAAGAGCGTGTATATCAAGCACTTGGAAATATGAGATTAGACAGAATACAGCCACAGCATTTGCTTGAATTTTACAATAACCTCGCAGAACCTGGGATAAAAGAAAACAGCTCATTTATCATTACGATAGATTTAGATGAGCTGTTAAGGGAAAACAATATTACAATTACTGATTTTTGCAAGGCTTCAAATGTGTCTGATACAACATTAAGAGGAATAAGAAAGGGAGCAACTACCTCGTTAGCTACTGCACAAAAAATAGCAGATACTTTGGGAATAGAAATGCTTTCAATTTTCAAAGCTACAAACGAAAAAACAGGATTATCTGCACAAACAATAAAACATTATCACACATTTATTTCTTCTGTTCTTGAAAGGGCTGTGAAATGGGGGCTTATTTTATCAAATCCTTGTCGAAGAATTGACCCACCAAAAGCTAAGAAAAAAGATATTGTTTATCTTTCGGAAGATGAAACAATAAGAATGATTGATTTATTAACTAAAGAAGAAATGCCATATAGGACAATGTTCACTTTATTAATTTATTGTGGAATGCGTAGAGGTGAATTGCTTGGACTTGAATGGAAAGATATTAATTTTGATACAAATGTTTTATCAATAAACAGGACTTCACAATACACGAATGAAAAAGGCATATATACAGATGATGTAAAAACAGCCTCATCAAGACGGTCAATGAAACTGTCTAACGAGGTTGCAGAGCTTTTAAAAGAATATAAAGTTTGGCAAGATGAGCAACGCCTTGCAATCGGTGACAAATGGAATGATACCGATAGATTATTTACTCAGTGGAACGGTCTGCCAATGTCGTTGTCAACGCCTTATAAATGGTTGCAAGATTTCACAAAGAAAAACAACCTTCCTAAAATAAATATTCACAGTTTGCGACATACAAATGCGACACTATTGATTAGACAAGGCGTAAATGTAAGAACAGTTGCAGGAAGACTTGGACATTCCGTAACATCTACAACACTAAATATCTATAGTCACGAATTGCAGAGTGCAGATGCAGCTGCCGCGGACTCGCTTTCGGAGATTTTTAAGAAAATATAATATTTTAAGTTTCTTTATTTAAAATAAAACAGGCTTTGTATTAGATTACTCTAAAGACAAAGCCTGTTAGTTATTTTCGCTTATTAATAATGCTTGTTAAGTTAATTTTACTATTCTTCTTCAAAATCTAACCTTAATTCCCAATTTGAATGTTTTTCATTATACCTAACCACTTGTGCGCGATATTCATCATCAATATTAACAGAACGAAAAATATTTTTTACATATCCCATACCTAGTTTACTTATATGAATAAATCCATCATAAGTTTTATTTTTAAATAAAAATTCAACTAAAACTAATTTCGGTAGCACTTTAACAACTTTCACATTAACCATATCACCTTTTTCAGGCTCATCATATTTTGTTAACACATAGTTTTGTCTGGCATTAAGAGACAATGCACCATGTAGTGCATAATGTATCATCATTCTCCACTCATCCGAGATTATTATAGTATTGTCTCCTTTGTGTTGCCATCTATATGATTGCGAGGCAGGCAAATAGTTTCCTAAAAATCCCAACCTATATAAATCTTGCAAAATTTGGTTAAGTTTTTTGTTTAATACTGTTTCTGAAAAGTATTTTCTTATTCTCTCGTTTAGTTTATTATAAGAAAAAACAGTTTTAAAGCCTGTAAAACAGGAAATAATTGTTTCAATTTCTTCGGTAGTATATAAAGCTCTTAATTCTTCCCTAATTTCAATTAAGCTATCCTCTGAATACTTTTTCCTTAATGCATCGAATACAGAGTTATTAAATGAAGTATCATTCTTCTTTATGGAACTTTGAGCCGATGAGATTAATCGGACTATATCTCTCGGTTTACTCCAACTGTTGTTTAAAATATATGCAGCTGGTTCAATATCGTGAATTTTTTCAGGAAACCATTTATTGTATATTGTTTTATATTCTATTTCATCGTTGCCACTGGAAATCGCAATTCTTTTTAATAAAACCTCAATAATAGGATGTTGAAAAGATGAAGTTGTTCCATAGTTCCAAATAATTGGAACATCAAATCCGTTAATAACTTTATTCATTTCTTTTGAGACAACGAATCGTGAAATTGCATTTATTATTTCTGTTCTTGCTGAACAAATAACCTTTGTTTCTCTTCTTGCTTGGATAAAAATTTCATTCATTCTTTTTACGGTAAAAATCAAATCACGAATAAATCTTAAATCTCTCTTAAAAACAATTTCATCACCATAATAAGCTTCTAACTCATCTACAAATATATAGTAAGGGGTTTCTGTTCTTGTTACATTACATAGCAATTCTTCTGCCTTGTCAATTAATTGAATAAACTTAGCGTAGTTTCTATTGTTTTTGTTTTGAGTAAAATCTACCTCAAATTCAGGAGAAAACTCTCCCATTGAACTTAAATCTTTGATTGAAGCACCGATTTTTATTTTAGGTGGAATAATATTTTTTGTTTTATCTGTAGGAGCTTTAATTCTATCTACTATTGATTTGAATTTTTTCCAATTATCATTATCCACAAAAAGATTATTTGAATAATCCTCATTATCAGAAATGATTCTTTTGAAAAATAACCATCTCCATATATGTTCAAAATCAAGATTATCAATTATTGCTGATTCTTCAAAAGCTACAAAGGAGGATATCCTTTTGGAATAACCTTCTAATTTTTGTTTTTGAGTTTCTGTAAAACCATCTTTAAAAAATATAAAAGATGTACAAGCATAAGGTTTTTGTTTTTTAACTAAATATTCAAGATAAAATAATAATGCTGTTTTTCCTGTTCCTTTATATCCTGTTATGAAACAATTGTTACCATTTAATAATCCATCTATATCATAGAAATCAGGAACTACATAGCTATTTACAAATCCGCCTAGTCCATCAAAATGAATTTCATCTTTTGCATCAGGTCGACCTACATAAATATCTTTAATTGTAATGTTTGAACAGTCCATATTATAGCCCACTTTCTTTTATGTGTTTTCAAAAGTATATTGAACTTGAGATAGTCGATTTTTAGCAATTTTCTTCAATTATTATCGTAGTGTATCTTCTTAATATTATATCATTGTTTTTATATTTTTACAATATTCAACAAATATAATTATCCAGATACTAATATTTTGAAATAAGCTTTCAAAGAAAAAATAATAAAAGCTTTCTTTATGCATTTTTTAATCTTGGTCTTTATTTGGTCTTTGTTTTTAGATTTCTGCATAATAGAATGTTAATTATTATAAAAACAAGCGGTCAAAAAACCGCTTAAAATCTAAAATTATTAGACTATATAATAAACAGCCTTAAATATCTGTCAAAACTCCAAAACCGCGTGCCGAGGGTTCAAGTCCTTCTGCCCCTGCCATCAAAAAACGGCTTAAACACTGCGTTTAAGCCGTTTTTTTGATATATTTTTATTACGGAGCACGGTCTGATTTTCCGCTGTTGATGCTCATTTCAGGCATCAAAATGTTCAACAGGCGCTAATAATTCCAACGTTTCCGTCTGCTACATCATCAAAATAGCATCAATAATCTTTTATATTGTATTTTCAAATTTATCAATATTAACACTTTAATGGAGGCTTTTTATTTGAATAGATATGTATATTTAAGCGATTTGGATTCTGTTTGCAATAGTCAAGAAGAAATTAAATATGCTTTAGATAAAACATTATATGAAAACATAGTTTTAAATGGAGATATTGTTGTACTATCCTTTAACCAACTGGCTGACTCAAATTTTATTATATCATTTTTGAATGATAATGTAATGAAAGAGGTTTTGATAAATCTTTTTGAATGTGGAAGAATTGTAGTATCAAAATATAAATCTAAAGACATAATTATTTCATCTGCTGTCAGATATATAATGCAACAAATAGACAAACAAATCAAATCCTTAGAATTATCTGAAAATAACGATTTTATTTTTTCTGCTATTAACTGCCTAAACATAGAAAATAATAAACAAAAGATAATCATATTAACGATATTAAAAGAAACACTTATCTATAACGACTTAAATTATCTTTGTAAAGAACTGGGTTCTAAAAGTTTATCGAATGAAATAGATATTTCCGAAAACGATATCCTACTGCTAAAAAACTATGCTGAATTTTTAGTTAGGATAAGTTTAGGTAATATTAGTTACATAGATGAAAAAACTGAAAAAATTACTAAATTTACTGAATGTGTTGATATAGCTTGTTCGGCTTTGAAAAGTACAGATTTAGATGTATATAAAGAATTATCTGCGTTAAAGGAAAAAATCTCATACCAAGAACAATCACGCTCTAAATGGATAAAAGAACACAATAAGAATATTAAGGGGCTACAAGAGGTTGAAGCAGTAATAAATACTTGTTATAACTTGGCTGTTGAAAGCAGTATTTCTACTATTATTTCAATTGATGATACAGAAGATAAAGAGAAGTATTTTTTAAAAAGATATAACCAAATACTAAATAACTATCAGTTAAACAATCATCAATATTTTTCATCTAAACAAAAAGATGAATTGTATGAATTTACTGATACTCAGAGAGAATACTGGGAAAGTGCAATTCGTATTATCAAAAATGAGAATTTCAATAACAACAGTAATAGTTCTTGGCAAGAAAACATTAAAGAATATAGAACAGCACGGAAAACCCGTTACTTTGTTGTATGGCTGCTGACATTGTCAATACTTTATTTTTCAGGACAAGTAATTGATGTAACACTTGATACATTTAATGGTTATGTGAGTATTTCGGGAATCATACTTGATATTATTGCGATAATTTTTGGCGATGCTGTTGGATATTTCTTGAAGGTTTCAAACTTAATTGAGTTATTTTTTGATAAAAAACAAAGATTTGACATGAGAAATTGCAACAATATTGTAAAACACAAATACTATGATAAGGAGGTCCAAAAAGTATATGTCGCTAACAACAATAGATAAATATCTTAATTTAGTACATACTCGACCACAGTCTTTTACTCAAGGAAAATTGAAAATAATCACAAACAAAAGCATTCTTATGAAATATGAAAATCAGAACAAATGTGACCTTGGATTATTATATGAGAGTACATATCATTTATTGGTTAAAGATTTAGTAAGTGATGGCAATAGTTATTTTGCTTACGAAAGAATAATTAAACAAAATTCTGACAATGCTGTTGTAACAATTCCTATATATCAGGGTAAATTTGTATTACTAAACCAATTTAGGCATTCTATGAGAGATTATCAGCTTTGTTTCCCGCGAGGTTTTGGAGAACCCAATCTCTCTATTAACGAAAATGCCATTAAGGAGTTGCGTGAGGAATTGGGAGTTAATGTATTATCATGCTCCGTGATAGGTAAGGTAATTGCAGATAGCGGATTGTGTGGTGAAAAAGTAAATATTTGTCTTTGCAAAATCACAAAACCAAAATTAATGTATAACTATGAGGGTATCAACAATATTAAAATTACAAATACTGAAGAATTAGTTTCATTAATTAATTCTGAAAAAATTAATGATGGCTATACTCTTTCTGCCTTTAGCTTATATATTGCACAAAAGAATTTTAAATATAATCATTTATAATTCAAACCCATCCGTTACCCCATTCAGCTTTGTTAAATCTTTTTTGACATAATAGAGTTCAGTAATTTCAGATGTTGTATGTCCGAGTAAGTCGGCTACCTGTCTTGGAGTTAATGATTTTATTGAACCGTCGGGTTGTTTTATGCCGTTTACAAGGTTTGTGGCGAAGGTATGACGGAGGGAGTGCAAGCCTTTGGTTTCTATGCCTGCGGCTTTGAGGATTCTGTAATAGCGTTTGCGGAAGTTGACAGGTCTGGTGAAGTTGCCGTTTTCATCGGGTATGAGCGGTGAATCTTCTCCGAAGTAGAGTTCATTTCTCAGGTCAAGTATCATTTCTATTGCAGTATCGTTCAGCGGAACATCTCTTTTACTTGTGGCACTTTTGAGCTTGCCGACTTTTACTTCTCGTCCTTTTTCTGCTGTGACACCGTTACGCTTTGATATTTCCTTAACTCCTCTGTTAAGGTGCATAACCCTGTTTTCAAGGTCAATGTCGCTGTTAAGGAGTCCGAGTACCTCGCCTGTCCTCAAGCCTGTATTCAGCATAAGAATGTATGCGGCGGCTTGCTGATATTTTCTCTTGCCGTTTGAAAATGTGCTGAACGCTTCATCTTTGAATATTTTAATTTCTTCCGGCGTGAATACCGTTATGGTTTCGCTCGTCGGAAGATTTTCTTTGTCCTGAGCCGCAAGAAAGTTACTTTTTTTAATCATCGGAGCACTTATCATAGGATTTCTATCGATATATTCCTGCTGTGTCAGATACCTAAAATATTCATTCAGAACATTATGAACTTTCTTAACCGTAGTGTAGGCATAGCCCTCATTCATTTTGTCATTCAGTAATTTTTTAATATCTGCCGACTTAACATCTCCGACTACCTTTTCACCGATATACGGATAGATTTGATTTTTCGCTGTACATTCGTATCTGTCATATGTAGTACGTTCAACAGACGGAAACTTAAATACCTCAAGCCAGTTCTGCATACTGTCTTTCAGTCTTTTCTTTGTTTCTTGCGACTCAATTATTGAGTCGTTGAACACCGCAATATATTCCGTCATCTTCTTGTTGACTTCGGCTTTTGTTGTACCGGAAAAGCTCTTCCTTTTTCGTTCGCCTTGCTCATCCATATACCAAACAACACCGCCCAACGACTATCCGTCCTTTTGAAAGCGTTGCCGTTAGTAAGTAATTTCCTTGTTGACATAATATCAGCTCCTTTTCAAGTACAACAACATACCATAAATTCATCTGAATATCCAGACCAAATTTGAATTTCTCAAAAATCGCCCACATCGTTTTTATTTGTTGTTTTCGATTACTTTCCTGCTGAATGCAATAAAATCGCAACACGGGCGACACACGGCTCAACAGAGGGATTACATTGACATTGTAAATCCCTGCTCTTCATCATTTTCAATTTCATTCCGATTAACTGTTCTGTCGGTTTTAAGTCCGTGAGCAACCTTTTTCTCTTCAAGCTTGGATTTGAGTTTACTGTCAACCTGACCGAATAATTTTGCTCGTTTACGCTTGCAACTGTTTGCAATCAATTTTGCGAGCGTAAGGACTATTCCTGAAACAGATTGCTCAACACTTGATTTATCAATTCCCATTGTCGGAGTTGCCTTGGATAATAAACTAATCGACTTCAAGATGTAGTTTTTAATACTTCTGAATTCCTTGTTATCTTCAAGCGGTATATCGGGCTTTTCATTATCGTAGTACAGCGACAATTTTTCTCTGTTGATTTCATTCCACTTTGAATAGAGCTTTGACAAATTTTTATCCTTTGCAAGTTCCGCCACAATATTGTTGACGGTTTCTTTGATTGATTTAGGAAGATAGCCATACATCAATCTGCCGTTGTAATTTCTGAGCTGTTCATCAAGTTTTCTGAACAGTTCAACCATTTTATCGGAAACATAAACATCTGAATCAATATTTGAAATTAAATCATCAATTACATTCTTTGCCTCATTTTTAAGTTCGTCACGGATTTCTGTCTGCATTTCAAACAGCTTGTATTGCTCATTTCTGAAAATATCATTGCCAAATATACTTCTCATACTTTCAATGCCTTTGTTGGTTAGATAACCTTGTCCTGATTTAGAATATACAAGCAGATGTATGTGAGGATGATGTGTTGTGTTATGAAATGCTCCGTACCATTGCAAATCGCTTGGCTCTATTTTATGAGCCTTGGCAATTTCTAAAACATTTCTTCTCACAAGACTTTTCCACGCATTTGCATTGTTGTAGCCAAGTCTTTCAGCATCTTCTCTTTTAAGACTTATCACATGAGTCCACACAATTCCATTGTGATTTGAAACTTCATCCGCTACCTCATCAAGATTTATTTTCTCATCAGTTTGCGAAAACAATCCGTGTTTACCTAACTTCTCAACACCGGGTCTTTCAGCATAGTAATTCACAAGTTTTTTAACACCGTCTATTCTGTCAGCATTGCGTTCAAGGAATTCGTTGAGAAACTCCGTTGCATTAACCTTAGTTTTATTTTCAAGATAAGACTTCATCTCGGGATAATTCCAAGCTTCAGGAACGGTTTTAAGTGCAGTACATATTAAATCATTTTGTTTCTTGGTAGCAGGAGAGTTATCGATACCGTTTGGCAGCTTTTCAACACCATCACGAGTGCCCATGTATTTTATCAGCTTACCTGCATTTGATGATGCAGGATTTTTAATGTACCGACTTGTAAAAATTATTTTAGGCATTTATTAACCTCGTTGGAATTTGTACGCATTTTCAAAGGTTATGATACCGTTGTTCCTTGCGACTTCTTCTGCACAGAGATTATTGAGCGCCGACAATGAATGATTATCAATCTCGTTGGTAGCTGCAACAACATTACTTAGCTTTGCCTGTTCAACAGCCACCTTAAAAAGCATCTCAGAAATATTTTTCTCAACACTTTCAATCTCACTTTTAATAGTCTGAGCGAGTATTGGCGAGAGATAATCAATACATTTCTTCTGATGAAGATAACCGATATAGAAATTAACTGCCTGACAGACAAAATCACTTTTTGAAGTTGCGTTTGCTGTATTAAGCATTTCTGTAATCTCTTCAACCATTGAAGGTTTCATCCAATAGGCATATTTTTTCTTGTTTTCGCTCATTTTTGATAGACTCCTCAATTTCTGATTTTTGACATACTGTAAAACCCCATAACAGTCGACTCTGCCGTCTGATGTGACACCTTGGGGAGACGCCCCACTTTAACCTGCTTTTCATAATTTCCCCTTAATTCGGTGTGAAATCGCAGTTGCCACTTGCTTTTTGAAATTTTCTTTGGATTATGTTCTTCTGACTTTCAAGCATTGCCTTATCCAATTGGCTTTGATTAAAGTGATCAACCGCTGTTTGGATGGGCTTGATCGTATAGAGTAAATTACCGTTTAACTTCAACCCGTTTTGAGTAAAAATCTTGGTGTGTTCAGTTGAAATCAATTCTTTTTCTTCAAGCGCTTTAACATATTTCTGCACCGTATTTACAGAAGTGTTTAAGGTTCTTGCAATAGTTTTGTAGCTGGGATAGCAAGTATAGTTCTTACGATTTTCACAACTCATCAGATATGAGTACAGAGCAATCTCCGGCATTCTTAAACCTAAACAGAAGATATCATATGGCATAGGAAAAAATCTATTATTCATTCGTCCTCACTTTCCCAGTTGACTTTCAATCCAACTGATGAAATTTTCTTTTGGCACTACCATTCTTGAACCGATTTTGATAACAGGAAAGTCCTTGCTATGCATAAGTTCATAGGCAGATGAATCTGCAATCCCAAGCACCTTTGCAATTAATACGGCGTTCAAAAACAACGGAAGTTCATCATAACTTTTGTAAACGCTTTGTTTCAAATTAATCACCTCTGCTTTTAAAATAACAGAAAATTGACAGTCAGACAATAGAATTGTATAATCTTAGTTAGAGTGATGTTGATTATCGAAAATCTAAAACATTTACATTTTCTAATTTTGGGAGCAGATTATGAAGAAAGATTACTCGGAATATAAACATACGGATTACGAAAAATATAATATTGCAAGGCAAAGCAACAGCTATGTGTACTATGATTTTTTCATTAACTTTGCTTCATTCGATCCTGACTCGAAGTTGTTTTCAATCAAAGTTGATAGGGTTAATGAAGACCTTTCAATGAAAGAGGCTATTGATGAATTTGAAGAACTTGAACGGTCACTCAGAGAGGTTCGTCCTGATATTTTGTCTGATGAAGATATTGCTGATTATGAACAGAGTAGGGTTGAAGGCTTAGAGAAAAACAGAGCCTTGCGAGAACATTTCTCTGCAAAATATAATATTGACTGGGATGATAGTGACAAGTATTTTCAAGATCTTATGGATGAATACGAAATTAAAAAAGAAGAGCCTCTTCATAATGTGCTTAGCGGTGCTGTAATTGACCTGCAAATAGGTGAGGGAATACTTGATTTTATCTACGCAGACTTTAAAACGCCATTCAAAGAAAGCTACGGATTTGTTTCTGCTTTTGATAACTTCATTAAAAACAGCGAAGATAAAAGGCACTTTGAAATCAATGAAAAATCTGAAAAAATATACAACTGTAATCAGGAGAATGTTGAAATGTTTTTCAAATATACAGACAGCAAACTTTTCATTGAGAATATAGCCAATGCGTCTTTATACTCAGTGATTTGTCCTCCTGTGTTTTTGAAAGAAAACTTGCCTGTTGAAGGTTTGAGGTGGTATTACAACTATCTGCTAACATTACAGAATGAGTATAAGGAGCTAATAGAATTCTGCTTTGACGAAGACTTCTATCCGGAGGTAATGGAGAAAATCAAGCCGGCTGAAAGGTATTATCTTTATAAAATAATTCATAATCAACCTCTGACAATTCAAAGAGAGGAGTATTTTAGTTACAGCAGAAGCAATCCAAATGGAAAAATCCTGCCGATTCATTTATCTCATGAGGATTTTCTCAGCAGAGTTATGAATGAATACGAGCCGACTGAACAGCATAAGGCATTTCAGAAAAAATATAATTTAAGTGACGCCGAGATGGAAGTATTCTGCCGTTTTCCTATTTCCCCTAATACGAGTTATAAATTCAGGAACATCAGAAAAGCACTTGAACTTGAATTCACCAAAATGCTTGAACAGGATATCCGTTTCAGAAAATGCAAACGCTGTGGTAAATATTTTATTATGAAGGGCAACTACAACACAAACTACTGTGACAGAATTGCCGAGGGTGAAATTCGGAACTGTCAGGATATTATGGCACTTGAAAATTACAAAAAGAAAATGGCGGACAACGCCGCCATTAAGATTTACAACAAATATTACAAGAGATATTCCGCCAGAGTTAAGGCTCATACCATTCTTGAGAATGATTTTAAAAAGTGGAAATATCAGGCAATGACTAAAAGAAATGAGTGTATAGATGGTAAAATAACAGAGGAAGATTTTATAAGTTGGATGGAAAGTTGCTTTAAAAATAGGAATAGGAAGCATTAAAAAACAGACAGGAGAATTCAGCTTATTTGATACACAAACTTTTCAGCGGTTTCTTAGCTTATCATTGTTTATAGCGACGCAGATTTTGAATGTGCAACATTGTAAAAAACAGGAAACCACATTTTCGTGATCTCCTGCTGAGAAACGCAAGTAGCACGATTGCTGTTGCCTTAAATATTACGACCACTATATTTTTCTTTTACTTTTTCCATGTTTGTGGCATTAAAAAAGTATTCCTAGATAATAAAGATAAACTATTTTGCTTTTGAGCAACAACAAATATTTCTTTTCCACTTATTTCATCCACTTCTTGACTCATGTTTTTAGCGCTAAAACAATATGAATCAATTACACGAAAACCAGCTTTTTGAAGCAAGTTATCTATTCCTTTTATAGTATAACGCCTGTCTCTAATAATATATTCACAAGGAAGACTATTTTTACTAAAAAATTGCTCCTTTCTATACACTATACCGGACTTATCATCGATTAACATAGAATCACCGGAAAACACATCTCCTGTTTTTTGCATAGTATTGGTTCCTTGAAGTTTTAATAGTGCGTCTATGTTGTCATCAATATCTTCAAGTACATTCCAACATTTTCTTTTTGTATATGTCATATTCATGACAGAAATAATTAGGATACCTTTATTATTTAAAATCTTTCTAATTGATTTCAATAAATTTAGGTTCTCTTTGTCGTTGGGAAATGATCCAATAACATCATAAAGAGCAATCGCTACATCATATTTTTCTTTAAATTTATATGACCTTACATCTCCGCTAATAAAACACTCAGGATTATATGCTTTTTGAGCCGATTTGATATTTTCTTTTGAAAAATCAATTCCCTTGGTTTTTATACCTCTTTTATTTAATTCTATTGTGTGTCTACCAATACCACAACCAACATCAATTACTGAATCATTCTTCTTGATATATTTTTCACAAAGATAATCTATTTCTTCCTTTGTGCGTGAAGTCCATTTGTGATTTTGCATATTCATCATAGAATAAGCTTGCTGAATAATATCATTTGAATATTCTAGATAAGCATCCAATTGTTGTGTATCATCAATTCGTGGAGGTTGGGAGTTAAAAGTAAAAGCCAACCATTCGTATCCTTCGGGTAATTCTCTGTTTAAAAGAAAAGTTCCCCTCTTATATGTTTTTTTAATGCGTTTATTTAAGCCTTTATGATCAACATAAAATTCAGTATTTACCATTCCACACGAATAATTATCTATCCATGAGCTGTCATCAAAAATATCATATGCTACACTTTTTAATTTATCTAATTTTTTGTTTATAGTATTTGGATCTACTTTTCTCATGGTTGCTCTCTCTAATGCCTTGATTGTCATTGGATTTGAAGTGAACAATCCCCAAGCGTAACAATCAGACAACCCCCATATAGAATGAAGAAGTTTACTGCCTATACCATTACCGCGAAATTGCTTTGCTACAACCAATTGAAGAATCCAGATAATATTTTTTGTCTTTTCTCCTTTCCTTTTTATATAAAAAGCATGCCCAATAAGATTTGATTCAAAATAAACCATTGCGACAAATCTGTCTGGTTTATTTACAAAATTCTTTTTTATCATACTTGGTGGAAATTTCACTCTTTCATTACACTTGGAACTGTCTGGACAATATGAAGACCATACACCGTAGTGTTCTGAAAACAGATTTGATGTGTCAACAATCTCTTTTTCAGACATATTACTGCATGGAATGTTTTTGTAAACTAAATAATCTGTTTTTCTTAATTTATTATGTTTCATTAAATCATCACCATAAATCCTTTCACCTATAATATATATATCCTAAAAAATTGCATATAAATATGCAATTTACAAAATATTATAATAGAATATATACTGCATTTAATATTTTGTAATGAAAGTTTGTCACTTATGAAACACAAATAAATACTCATGTGCTATAAGCAAAAAGTTATATTTCACGCTGTTTGTTTTCCAATAACCTGTTGCCCTGCAATTATGCTGTTCCTTTATGATGATTTCCTTTAGCTTAAAGCCTGCGTCTTGAAAGATTTTCATTACCTCAAAAGACATCGGAACCATATGCCCTTTCTGACGGGTATCTCCCATAAGCACTGCACAAAACTTATCTTTCTTTAGTACCCGAAAACTTTCGGCTGCAACCTTTTTCATTTCTTCAAGAAAATCCTTGACTTTGAGTTGGGATAAATCTCCGTCTATACCGTCGCTGTATTTGATGATATTAGCGTAGGGTGGATGAGTGCATATCAGGTTAATACTCTCATCCGGGATAAACTCAAGATTTCGTGCGTCGCCTTTTTTTATATACACTTTTCCTGTTGCAGGTTCGTAATCAAAATCAATCTTTTCTCTGCACCGTTCTAAAGCAACATCGTTAATATCCACTCCGATTATATCACGATTCAGTAGCTTTGCTTCAACAAGCGTTGTTCCGCCGCCTGCAAACTGGTCAAGCACTAAATCTCCTTCTTTTGAATAGCGGAGAAGAATATTGCGAGGAATGTACGGCGACCAGTTACCTCTCCACTTTGCATCGTGAGTTGCCCAATCTCCACGTTTCGGAAACGACCAATGCGTTGTCATTTCCAATTCAAAATCTTCAGGTTCCCATTTAGTTATCTTTTTATTTGGCACTATACAAGCCCCATTTCTATAAGATGGTTATATAACATATTTCTTCCTGACCAATTCCAATATGTAATATCCTGCTCTATAAATAACCACTTAATGGCAAGTAAAATAATTGCAATAGGTCTTAATATTCCATCTCCATCCGGAAAAACTACATTTTCTAATCCCCTAAAACTATATTCATTAATTTGAAAAATATTGATAATTTGCTTCGCAACTATATCGTATTCATGCTCATAGTTGTTTTTTTTTACATAGTTTAAAACTTTAAATATATCATTATGAGAAGGGTTACTATACCTTCTATTCTTTTTAAAATACATTCCACTAATATTTACCGTAAAATCAAAACCCTTGTTCAAACCTGTTGGTCTTTTGAGAACAATTGAATATTCACCATAGTGCTCTACGATATAGTGATATTTGGAACAATTTTCACCTTTACCAATTCCGGGTTCTTCTAAAGTAAATAATTTAGCAACTTCTATTCTGATGTCAGTTCTATTATCAGATTGAAGATTGTATTCAATATTATGCAATGCCATGTTAACCTCCATATGCAATTCTTACATCATAAACAAATTGCTTTTGAAAATAAAAAGCATGGTTTTTGTTTGAAACTTTCCGTCCGTATATTTTTGAATAAATTGGATGATAAGGCTTAGAGTCCTTGCTCCTAACCTGAATATGCCTACCGTTTGATGTATGTATAAATCCATCCTTTGATGTTTCAATGTGTTCTTTTAACTGTCTGCAAATAGAGTAATAATCATCTCTCCAAATGTTCAAAAGAGAAGAAAACTCGGGTTTTGACAAATCAATATGAATTGCATCAAGAAACATCCAGTTATGCGGATCTCCGACTTTGCAAACAGGTACATACAACATATTGTTGATTTTTTCGTATAAGTGTGTTTCTTCAAACGGTTTTTCAACAATTAGTTCGTCAATAATACTTGCAATTTGCGTAATAAAAACTGTCTCAAGAGGTCTACCTGTTGCATCACATTTATTGCTCTTTAGTTCTCCGTCCTCAAAGTCGATGTTTGCATTATCAAGTTTCTTTCCTAAAGCCATTTCCAGTAATTGACCGGTTTTGCCTTTGTTCTTGATAATCATAGGAAAATCTAACTCTTCAAAAATATCCGCAAAAGGGATATTGCAAATGGTTTTAATTTTTGCCTGTGCTTCTTTTAACTTCATAGTTATTGACCTTCTTTCCAAAGGAACAAACTGCACATATTGCGCAGTTCAAATAATCATATATAGGGTATTAAGTATTAATCTGATAGTGCAGAAAAAACTTTTCTGCACCATCAGCACTTTTGTTAGGGATTTAACTATCACTCCTACATTCTTTGCACCAAGACTTGCGGAATGATTTTTTCATCGCCCATATTTCTGTAACCAAAAAGCTCTTCTATCTCTTCTTCTCCGTGAGCAATTTTACCACAGTTTGGACATTCTGCATATTCACCATATGGCATCATTTTCCCCCTTTTTTTTAATAATTTGTAATCAAAAGCTCTTTTATTTTTCCTCTGCCTTTACCTTTGCTGTTAATAGCTCTGTTTGCCGACACACGATTTATGTTAAGTCTGTCATACAGGTCATCAAAGAATTCGTCATTTTCATCTACATTCTTCGGATCTGAATTACTTGCCATTACCTTTGCCGATTTGAGTGATTTTATAAATTCAGCCAATTTAATCTGATCTTCATCGTTAAAGTCATCGGCGTTGTATGAGGTAAATTCTGACGTCTTTGTCAGCGGTCTGTATGGCGGATCGAAATATACCAAAGTATTTTTATCAACTACTTTTTCAATGCAGGTGTAATCACCCGTAAGGATAGTAACGCATTGCAACAGCTCTGATGTTTTTTTGAGGTTATCAATATCGCAGATTTTCGGATTTTTATAAGTTCCCATCGGCACATTATACAAGCCTTTTCTGTTGACTCTATACAAACCGTTGAAACAGGTCTTGTTCAGGTAGATAAACAATGCTGCCCTCAACAACGAATTGTTTTCATCCGGTTTCTGAATTTCTGCGTTGAACCGCTCTCTCTGCTGATAATAGTATTCTTTTCTGCCCTCATCATCTCTTTTAAGGTGCTCATTTTCATACTTCATCAGCAATTCTATTAACTGGTTTACATTTTCTTTTACTGCTATGTAAGCGTTCATCAGCTCGGCATTCGTGTCGCATATATAGACCTCGTCCATTTCATATGTGTTGAGAATATCAAACAGCACAGCTCCTGCGCCGACCATAGGCTCACAATATTTGCGTATGGTTGTTCCCGTTCCGGCAGGATAGAATTTTCTGATTGTAGGCAACAGCTGTCCTTTACCGCCTGCCCATTTCACAAAGGGCTTTGCAGGATTTTTCTTGTCATATCTTATTGTTCTTCCGTCAACAGGCTTTACAGCGTCCTTTGGTATTATCCACATATTTCCGAGCATAGCTACATCGGGAATTCTGTTTTCCTGACACAAAGTTATAACTCTCCTATGGGATATACTCCATTTTTCTGCGGCTTCACCAGCAGTCATATAAGCAAGCATTCTATCACCTCAAATATTACTGTTTTTATTATATTCTAATTCTGGAATAATAGCAATACTATTTTTATATAAAAAAGAAAATTCAGATCTATGTACTTTATCCATAAGAAAAAACTCACTTTCTTTTGTAAAAGTTATTTTTCCCTTGAACACACTATTTTCAGGTGATATACTAAACATAAAGAATATACTTACCAAAATATTATGGAGGATACTTTGAGCAGAAATAAGAGCAGAATATTAATGCTATACAGAATACTGGAAAAATACACTGATGAAGATCATCAATTATCTATGGAGGAGATTTTACAAAAGCTCTACAACAAAGGATTTGAATGTGAACATGACTCTGTAAAAAGAGATATTAAATTACTGCGTGAAGATTTTGGCGTAGAAATAATTTCAGGCAGAGGTAGAAATGCTACCTACTTTATCGGAGACCGTCTTTTACAAAACGCCGAAATAAAATTATTGTTAGACTCTATTTATGCCTCTAATATTATTCCAAACGGCATTGCGGAGAGTATATCAAAGAAGTTGAGAAGCACCGTCAGCATATATGATGCAGAAGCATTAGACAGGAGTATTTTAGGTATCAATATTGCAAAAAGTGAAAACAAGAGAATACTAATCAACATAAATAATATTATGCACGCAATAAATAATAAAAAGCAGATTTCCTTTGAATACCGTCATTGGACTAAGGATAAGGTCCTGAAAAACAGAAATGGAAAATCATATTCATTAAATCCGTTTACACTTATTTGGGCAGACGGTAGATATTATCTTTATGGATATGACACCAAGGAAACTGATGGTATTCTTAAAGAAAGAGTTTACAGAGTTGACAAACTTTACCATATTGAACAGTTGGAATTTGAAATAAGAGGAAAGGAAAAGTTTTCAGAATTCAATCCGGATACATATGTATCCCGAAGAATCGGCATGTTTTCCGGGAAAGAAGAATGTATTACTGTAAAAATCCCCGAATACTTGGTAGGTGCGTTTCTTGACCAATTTGGTACAAACATTGAAATTTGTGATGACGAGCAAACAGAATATTTACAGGTTTCCTTTTATGCTGTTCCGTCTAATATATTTTTAGGATGGATAATTGGTCTTGGTAATGTAGAAATTTTACAGCCCGATAATGTGAAATCAAAAATGCTCGAACTTTTAAAAAAGAATATAGATTTATGTCAAGGATAAATAGGGGGTACTATATGCCCTTATTTATCCTTTTTATTATGTTATACTATATAGTGACAAATCTTAACGAGGTGATAACTACGAAACAATACATAGACTCAGTTTTAAACGACAATGTAAACGGCCTTTTTCTTTGTGAACTTCCCACAGGATACGGAAAAACTTACACAATCACAAATTGTATGCGAGAATACGCCGCAAATCCTAATAACACAAGAAAAATAATATACCTTACAACCCTCAACAAAAATCTTCCGGAAGAAGATTTAAAAAGAGCATATAATGATGAAAAATTATACAATAAAGAGGTACTGCGAATACGTTCAAATTTTGATGAAGTTGTAGATAAAATCCCTGTTCTTGATATTCCTGAAGAATTTATATCCGCTGAATATTATGAACTTGAAAAAGCAATAAGAAATTACACAAAAATAAAAAACAGCAATATAAATGATACTCAATATCAACAGATGTTAGTTGATAATGTTAACAGGGCAGAAAGATATTTCAGGCACTTTGTTTCCGATACACTGAAAAAGAGGTTTTCAAATAAAAAAGACAAGCTAAAAGCAATAAAGAATGATGCAAATTACAAGTGGATAGGTGCACTTTATCCTGCAGTATTTACTGATGAAAGAAAGATTATTCTTATGAGTATCAGCAAATTTATGAAGCGAAATTCTGTTATAGTAGAACCTAGTTATGAATTTATAAAATCTCCTTTATTTACCGATTCAATCATTATTGTTGATGAATTTGATGCGACAAAATCCACTATTGAAAATGAGCTGATTGAAAGAGCTGTTTCAGTTCGAGAAGATTATATTTCTGTTTTCAGGCAGATATTAAGAACTTTTAACACGGATTATTTTTCAAACAATCTTAAAAAGGCTATTGACTCAATTGACTATAGTAAAGGTAAAATAATTACCTTTGCAAAGTTGAAAAAAGAGGCGGATGAAATTGCCAATAAATATCACACTAATCTGAGTATAAAGGTAAACGAAAATCATATTGACAGAAAACAAAATTTCCTGTTCAAGGATGCTACCTACCACTCTATACTAAATGGAAATGCAAAGTATATTCGTGCAACAAAGGATAAGGAGGAAAACATTGTTAAGGTTTTCTTTGAGGATAAAAAAACATTCTTTGAAAACCGCAAAAAAGACGATATTGTAATTTATAGCTTTTTAAGAGATATTAACAGATTTTTACTTCACTTCAGAAGATTTCTTTTTCACTGGGCTAATGAATATATGAACATCATCAACAAGGAAAGACCGTTTATTGCTGATGCTATGACTATTGAAAATGCTATATCTACTATTATGAAAAAGCTTGAGCTTAGCAGTAACCAAAGCAAACTCCTGCTTGGTGAATTATGTGAGCAGAAAATAAGTCAGAAAGAAAAACACAATATTCCAGACGATTCTTTCTACCAAAAAGGAATTGAAATCTTTGAATTTGAAGATAGCGACTCACACTTTGACTTTACAAATCTCAGTTTTATAAAACTATATGATACACCTGAAAAAATTATAGGATATATTTCAAAGCACAATGCTGTCATCGGACTTTCAGCTACCGCTGAAATACCTACTGTTGTCGGCAACTACAATCTTGATTATCTCAGAAACTATCTGGAGAACGACTTTCATTCTACACCTGAAGATATGAAAGCCAGAGTTAAAAAACAGATGTTCAGGCTTTATGAACCATACAAGGACAAAGGAATTAGTCTTAGCACCGAAGTTATCAGTACTGAGTACAGTGAAAGCAGAAGTGAAGATATTTGCAGAGAATTATTTGGAAACAATGATTTTGCAATGGTATGCGGTAATATTATTGACAATGAGTGCGAAGAAATATATTTCCGAATCAGGTACTGCAATATTCTGTATGCTATGGTATCCTTCCTTAAAAATACAACACTAAAATCCATGCTTTACCTTGGAATGGCTCTTCCTGAGGAAAACAAAGCATCTATGAACTATAATCTGCTTTTAGGATTAATGGAAAAGGCAATTTTATTTTGCGGACTAAACTATAACGCAACAGATACACTGTTTGTGCTTAAAAGCAAAAATTTTGAAGAGGATAAAAAAGTTCTGATTAATAAATTGGAGCAAGGAGAAAAAATTCTTATAATTTCTTCTTACAGTACAATCGGCGCAGGGCAAAATCTGCAATATGCAGTTACAGACAAAACAAACTATATTGAACTTGCCGAATGTAAAAATCCAAAGGATAAACGCCACTTTACAAAGGATATTGATGCTCTGTATCTTGGAAATATTACAAATCTTACTACCAATATTTATACAGATGAAAAAATTACAGTTAACCAGCTGATAAGTATGTTGGTACAAATAGAAAGTCTGTATGAAAACGGAGAAATCAAGCGTTCACAACTTAATAGTCTTATCAGAACAGCCTTTAATTCCTACTCTACAGGGCATACCTATGAAAATAATGAACTATATAAAATTAAAAGTATCCGTATGCAGGCAACAAGAGAAGTCATTCAGGCAGTAGGCAGAATGTGCCGCACATTTGTGAAAAACAGAAACATTAATATTTACATTGAGGACAAGCTGCTTGAAAAGATATATAGCGGTGAACTACGGAAAAGAATAATGTCGCCTGAGATGGAGGCTATTGCTGTTTTGAGAGAAACTCTTGGAAGTGATTATTTGGATGAACGGCAGTGCATCCTTAATACTGCAGAAAAAATATCTTCAACCGGAATGTGGACTATTAAAGGCTTGCTTTACAGAAAATGGAACGAAAGGAGTATGCAAATATGGCATGAATTAAGAGAGCTGGTGTTGACTTTTCCTACTGCAAATCAAAGCCAATATAATGCTGACTATAATTTGAAAATGCTTTATATTACTGCCGGTAAAAAAATCAACAAATACCTTTACTCTCAGTACTATGATTTTGATGATGTAATTATTGATTTTGGTACAAGTAAAATTGACTTTCAAAACAGTGGCAGAGCAAAAATGAAGGGTATAACAAACGAAACTATTATTTATGAGGCAGGAGAGAAAAACTCTTATCTTCCATACGCGATGAAATATAGCGGTATGAGAGAACACTTCATTAAATTAGGTTATGCAACAACTTTTGTAAAAAATATGTATATGATGAGCCCTGTGCTTTTCCACAACATCTATAAAGGTGCATTAGGAGAAGTCTGCGGCGAGTTTATACTAAGCAGAGAACGGGGAATGAAATTAAAGCCAATTAATGACCCTGATAGATTTGAGTTCTTTGATTTTGAACTTAATGACGGTATTTATGTTGACTTCAAAAACTGGAAGCCTACTTACCTGCAGGACAGAGAAAGCACTACTGAAAGAATACGGCAAAAGCTTGATACTATTAAGGGAAAAAGGGCATATATAATCAACCTTGTAGGAAACAACAATACGAAACCTACTATAAGCTGTGACGGAAAAATTGTAGAGATTCCGGGATTGATTGACCAAGACGGAAAACCTATAACCACAAATATTAATATGATAAGGAGTGAAGATTTTTTATGATACTTACCAACAAGTTTCGAGCAGAATACAACTATGAAAATATAGAAAGGGATTTTGACATTTACTTTGTCAAAGGCACAACAGGTTTATACAATACAAATATCCTTGATATTCCTACCGCTGAATACAAAGCACTTGCAGTACAACATTCTTTTGGAAAAGAAGCACTTGTTCTTTTTCAAAAAGGCAAAGAATATAATCTCAATTTTAGCAGAAAGATAAAAGAGCAGTATCCAAATGTTGCCGTAGAAAAAATCAATGTGCTGGATAAGGCTGAAAGAAACAGGGTTTTCTATTACAATGACAGACTTCTTGCGCAACTGCTTATAAATTCTATGAAAACTCCTAAAGGCGAGTTGTTCTCCTATAATAATCTTACAGGTAAGTTATACTATGGCGACAGCACATCCCCGATAAGAGACAAATCAACTAAAGAAATATATATGTTCCGATTCCTCCAGATTTCACTTAAGCCAGGAATGTACTTAACCCTTGATGTCAAGACATTCAGGAAAAACAGTTATTCAAAACAGGGCAGTTTCTACATAATAGACGCCGAAACAGGAGCTTTCAGAAAAAAACTGAAAAGTGACAAAGTTGACCTGAAGGACACCTTTGCGCCGGGTTCATATAAAAATTCCCATAATACGGTAGAATTTTTATGTTATGAAAACCCAGAAAAATTTTCCAGAAGCAAACTGGGTATAATGAATAAGTTCCTTGAAGATGTAAAGCTAAAACTGTCTGATTACTTAACACTTGAATATGACTCATACGATGCTGCTGATAAAACGGAAATTAAAAAAAGCAAAAAGACTGAAATCAGCGTAGAAGAATTCGGAAAAATGCTTAGTGAAAAAGACGTTACCATATCCGACTACTGCAAGGACAAACAGTCCGAATCAATGCTTGACAGCATTGTTCGCATTCTTGAAAGTGATTACAATATACACCCTCTGATAGATACAACCTCAGAAAGCGGTTACAATATCCGTATTATCTATGGTGAGGAATACTATGAAAATAATAAGTTACCGGACCCACACAAAGATGATAACAACGGTCTGATTGTTCAACATATTATAGTTGAAAACCATAGCGAGGAAAAATTAAAAAACATGGTAAAAAAGGTAGTCCAGGAATTAATAATTAAAGGGGATATTTATAGTCGTAAACTCTCTATTTATGATTGGACACAACTAAAGACAGAAAAAACCTGGTCGTTTGTAACAAGAGAAAAGATAGAAGGATATACATACCCTGATTCTCACTTTGAATACAATATGATGACAGTAACACCAACAGGTGATTTGAATTTTGAAACCTTTAATGATATTGAACCCACAGAAAGTACTGATAAAGAACGAATAATGCTTATGTATTCAGAATACAACAAAGAAAACAGCAGGGTATGTAACAGTGTTGAAGGCCTTGTGTTTTCTGATATTAATAATATACACGCAATTGTGAGGACCTGCGAATTTACCATTCCTGACATTTACAAACTCAACATGGCACTTAAAGAAACCAACCCAAATACAGCAGTACGAAAAGAAAATCTAATTAATATGATTAATGCATTTTCATCAGAATATCCACAGTACGCTGATGAAACAAACAATCTTATAGCAATTATAAGAGAGCAGCAACCTGTTCTTACAAAGCATGAAATTCGCAGATTTATGAATATGCAAAAAAAGTATGCTATTGATCTAAATCAGTATATGCGCGATAAATATGGTGTGTGGATGCATCCGAGAATCCAAAGTCTAAAAAATGACGAATACCTTATGAGTAATATCGTAAATATATGCTGTTTTAAAAAGGATTTTGTTCTTGAAGAGGGTGAAGAAGTGTACTATTATGCAGGAGAAAAATCGCTTAGAAGATTCGGTGTCAGCAGAGCTTGTATTATTCGTAAAATAATATCAGAAAAGAAAATGGAATTCAAGGACCTGCTACCACTTCTCTCCGTTGAATTTGTACGCAACGGTCAATATACCGTTGTACCTTTCCCATTCAAATATCTGCGAGAATATATAAAAATCAGCAAAAACATATAGTTTAATATACTGAAAAAATAAAACGAATCTGTTTCCGCTTTGTATTCTTTGTTTACAGCGGCGCAAAATTTGAGTTATGAATTGATTGACAGATGGATTTTAGCATGTTACCATACACTGCAATAAAGGATGTTATTTTAGCATATCGTCAGCATTTGAAATTTCTATAGAATAAAAAAGTCATCAGCTATTATATTGTAAGCTTAAAAATACCAATAGCATCAAAAAAGCATCAAAACCACGAAAATGTAATTTTGATGCTATGAATTTGGCCTAAATAGTGGCTTGTCTATGCAGTTTTGAGCTTTCAACAGTCGCTCCAAAACCGCGTGCCGAGGGTTCAAGTCAGCTGACTTCCCATAAGGAACATATAACTTAATTTTTTTACAGAGCAGGTAGTTTTCACTATTTGCTCTGTTTTTTCAACATTTGTAATATAAAAAACACTTACAATATGATATAATAACTTAATGAAATATTACACCGGTTGTTTATTGGAGGTACATATGGTTACGGAGCAGGAAATTAAAAGCAGAAAATTCAAATGTGATTTTGAAAAGGAAAAGCTGTCTTATCAGGTCAGCAGTAAAGAAATGGAGATTTTTTATGAAAAGAAAACAAAGCTTGCAAAAACGCTAAATAATTTTGTGCTGAAACTTGAAATGGATTACGATTGCAGTCGTAACAAAATAGCCGATAAGATTGAAGATAATTGTCAGCAGAGCTGGGACACATATAAAAAAATAATAAACGGAAGAGGTAAAGCCACACGAGTTGCGTTGTATAAATTCTGCATTGGTATGAATTTGAGCAGAGAAGAAGCCGATACCCTGTTCAATCTGACAGAGGAAGGAAGGCTTACCGACGATAACATAGGAGATTATATTTTCGTAAGGGCATTAGGTCAGGATTCGATATTCTACTTTATCTATGAATTTGAAAAATACACAGGAAAGAGCATAGCATTAAGGGATAGACCAACAAAATAAAAGGAAGTTAACGGGAAAACTTATCCCTTTCTTATGATAATCCGGCAATATATAATGAAGACACACTTAAATAAAGGAGGTCTTCAGAATTACTAATCCGAATATCAATTGCCCAAAAGGCTCTCAAATTACTAATTTACGAAAGGATAAATTTTCTATGAAACCCATTATTTTCTGCAACATCGCTTATATGAAGTACTACAAAGGCATTATCGACGGCGTTGACGAACCCGTAAACGGCGGAGCATATGTACAGGAAACAAACGACGCTCACGAGGCGTACAACTTTGACTTTTTCAGAGGCGAAGGAGACGAAACCAATTTCTGCATAGGCTTTGTAATGCTTGCACAATCCCTGAAAAACAAAACAAGCCAGCTCCACATTGAAAAAATCAACGGCTGTCAGCTTTCAAAAAATGAAGAAAGCGTTGACGGTGTAACCGTTGTATGGTGTGCAAAGTCAGACAAGATTGACGGAATGAGAGTTGTCGGCTGGTACAAGGACGCTACCGTCTACAGATATCCGCAATTTGTTGATTTTATCAACGGATACGTTCAGGAATTCAACTTTATTGACAAGAAGGAAAACTGCGTACTTCTGCCCGAAAACGAACGCTTTTCATCAAAGTGGATTGTTCCGAGGAGCGGTCACAACGGCTATGACTTCGGATTCGGACGTTCAAATCTATGGTACGCTCAGGGTACGGAAAGCAATGCAGAATTAAAAAGCTACATTGAAAATCTGTCGGAACAAATTGAAAACTACAACGGCGAAAACTGGATTGACAAGGAAGTGAAATAATATGAAAAACTTTACTTGGGAAAACTTTGACAATGAATTTTTAAAAGCAGTTATCTATTCACCCGAAACAAACGCCGACGACCGTCCTCTGTGCGAAACGGACGAAAAAGACGACCTTGTCTGCTCAATGAATCTTATTTGTACCGCACCGAACGACAGGTTTGTAAAAAGCTACCGTCAGATTATCGAGGACAAGCTCTTGTGCAAATACCCCGACATTCTTGACGAGGTTTTGGGCGTCCTCTGCATTTCAGGCAAGGACTTCGGCACAAAGCTCAGAAGTCTGCGCCAAAAGGCAACCTCGGCAAGCCTTATTATCGCATATGCAACTGCGATTGCAAAAATCGGCGGCGCTGACGTTATTTTTTCAGAGGACACAAAGTTCAGAAGAACTATTGAGCTGAACATGAGAGAAACTCCTGCGGAGGATATTTCGCTCTACGACTTTCAGAAAGACGCAGTAAACGCCCTCGAAAACCACTTCATCAAGGAAGATAAAAAGTCAGGCTTGCTTGTAATGCCTACGGGTAGCGGAAAAAGCAGAACAGCCTCATATTTTCTGATTAAAGATATGATAAGTCAAGGGTATCAGATTCTCTGGATAGTTCACCGTCATATGCTGATTAATCAGGCGGCAGAGTGTTTTTACAGATTCGCAGGTCTTTCAAAGCTTGAAAATCCCGACATCAAAAGCTACAAAATCAGCTGTATCTCCTCCGAGCACCAAAGCATAAAATCTGTTGATAAAAACGACAATGTTATCATAGGAAGTATTCAGTCAATTTGCAGAAACCAAAGGCATTTAAGAAGAATTACAAGTAAAAAGCTGATGATTGTCGTTGACGAGGCTCACCACACCTTTGCACGTTCCTATCAGGACACGATAAAATATCTTCTCAAATACCGCCCCGACGCAAAGCTCCTCGGACTTACGGCAACACCTGTACGCAGTTACGATTACGACAGCGCAGTTTTGCTGAAGCTATTTGACGACAATATTATCTACAGCATATCGCTCGGAAACCTGATTACAAAGGGAATACTTGCAGAGCCTGTATTTACGAGAATAGAAACAAACGAGGACTTTGAGCCTGTTATCACCGAGGACGAGGCACAGAAAATCAAAAGACGAGGCGAGCTCCCCGATTCCCTGCTCGGAAAAATTGCCGTTTGCTCCTCACGAAACAGCATTATTATTGACGAGTACCTCAAAAACGCTGAAAAATACGGCAAGACTCTGATTTTTGCGCTGAATGTTATGCATTGCAGACTTCTTTGTGACGAGCTGAAAAAGCGCGGTGTAAAATGCGACTGTATTTATTCGGGCAACGAGGACAACAGCTACATAATCGAGCAGTTCAAAAACGGAAAATTCGACGTGCTTGTGAATGTGAACATAATGACGGAGGGCAGTGACGTCCCCGATATCGAAACTGTTTTTCTCACCCGACCTACACAGAGTGAGGGCTTGCTGATGCAGATGATTGGCAGAGGTATGCGTGGCATTCAGGCAGGCGGTACGGAAAAGGTCAACCTTGTTGACTTCAACGACAAGTGGACGGTGTTCAACAAATGGCTCAATCCGAAGTGGCTGTTTGCGGAAATTGACGAAAACGAGGAAACCGAAGAAGAACAGACACAGGCTGAAACCGCAATCAGCGAGGAAGAACAGGAAGAAATATATTCGTGGGAGCTTTGCAAGGAGGCGTACAATATTCTGTCGGCAAAGGCAATGACTTACAACAGTCTTGTCACTCTCCCTTCCTGCTGGTATTCGCTGATTGACGAGGACGGTTACGATTACACTCTGCTTGCATTTGAGGACCAGCTGAAAGGCTATGTGAATCTTATGAAGGACAAGAAAGAGATTGTTTCAAGCGAGTCGGTTGACGTTCCCAAGCTGATTGAAAAGTACTTTTCGGGATTCTGTATGCGACCGAGCGAGCGTGAAATTGCGATGCTGATTGACAATCTCAAAAACTTTGAGGAAGAACCGAAGGTGCATATGTTTGCAGACCGCAAAAAGATTGACCCGTACTATGTTGCAAAACAGGCTCTTGAAGAAAACAAGGACTTCAAGGTGTTGGCAGAGCAAGCATATCAGAATTATCCGTTAGCCGAAGAAATATACGGAAGCTGGGAAAACTATGCAAGCAAGGTTTTTCACTTCTACATTTACAGAGGCAAAGCTCCCGCATACGGCACACGAGTAAGCAAGCTCCCCGATGAGCAGATACCGTTTAACAGAGAGCCGTATTACAACCTTGACGAGCTTGTGCAGGAAGTAAAGGACGAGATGTTCCACGGCACATACGACGGAATTTCGTCAATCCGCTGGACTGACAAGGCGTACAAGCAATACTACGGCTGTTATTTTTACAGAGACAACAGCATAGTCATAAATTGCGTTCTCAACTCAAAGGACGTCCCGAAAGAGGTTGTTAAATTCGTAATTTACCACGAGCTTCTTCACCGTGACTATATGCATCACGATAAGCTGTTCAGAGAGCAGGAGCACAAGTACAAGGACTACGAGGAATGCGAATACTTCCTTTACGGCTGTATGCCGAAGCTTGAAATCAGCGAATGGTAACTTTAGATGAGTTTATAGGTTTTACAGAGCAGGTAGTTTCGCTATCTGCTCTGCTTTTTGTATAGATTTTTGCGATTGAATATCTCTCACCAGAACTTCCCTATGTGTGTCAGAAATATATCAATCTCATACTTTGCTCCTGAATTGTCTTTGCCATTTTCGTGTATGGTGATTTTGCTTACGAAAGTTCTCAGTATCTCGGGAGTCAGTTCTTCAATGTAGATGTATTTGTTTGCCAAGGCTATGAATCTGTCAACATTGCTTTCCTCAGTTTTGAGTTCATTTATCTGATTTTGCAGTTCGGGTATCTTTGCTTTTAGCTCATGCAGTTCAGCTGTATAGCTGTCAGATAAAAGTCTGTACTGGTCATCGGGGATTTTACCAAGTGCGTTATCCTCGTACAGCTTTCTGAATATTACATTCAGCTCGTTTTTGCGGTTATTCAACTTATCAAGCTCGGTTATCTTCTGACTGAGCTTTTTTCGGCTTTCCGACAAACTTCTTTTACTGATGCACTCAACAAATTTGTTCTTTTCATTGACCGCATAGTAAATTGCCTGATTGATTTCCTCCCTGACAATTTCATCTAATACAATCTCACGGATTCGGTGCGGAAGAATACAATCGCCGTCCTTATGCCTGCGGTAGGAACTACACATAAAGTAATAGCTTTTTGGCTTTGGCTTGTTTCCGCTGTTGTAGGTAAGCCTTGCTCCGCAGTCTGCACAGTAAAGAAGACCACTATATTTATTGATATTTCCTGACTTTGTAATCCTCTTTCTGCCCTCACGAACTTTTTGAACAATATCCCAGGTTTCTTTGTCTATTATAGCTTCGTGAGTGTTTTCAAATCTGAATTGATTTTCTATGGGAACAACTTTCTTTTTCCTATCTTTGTAGGATAAAGTTGTGGTTTTACAATTCACCGTATGTCCGAGGTACACTTCATTTTCAAGCATACCGACAATAGTTTTTGTCGCCCAGCTGTATCGGTCTGTAATATCGGTTTTCTGAATGATAACTCCGTCATTTTCATAGCGGTACACCGATGGTCTTGGGATTTTCTTCTCGGCAAGAATCTTTGCAATATTCCTTGGTCCCATTCCTGTGGCGCAGAGTTGAAATATCAGTTTCACATTCTTTGCAGTTTCTTCGTTGATAATCAAATGTCCTTTTCTGTCGGGATCTTTCTTGTAACCATAGGGAATATGAGAACCAATGCGTTCTCCCCGTTCTGCTTTAGACTTGATAACTGCACGAATCTTTTTGCTTGTATCTCTTGCAAACCATTCATTGAAGAGATTTTTGAAAGGTGCAAGCTCATTTGACGAACTGTTTATATCTTGGCTGTCGTAGTTATCGTTGACGGCTATGTAACGAACATCTCTGTGTGGAAACTCCATTTCGATATAATTACCAACGCTTATATAGTTTCTGCCGAGTCTTGATAAGTCCTTTGTTATTAGTGTTTCGACTTTGTTCTCCTTAATTAGATTCAATATTTTCTGAAACGCAGGACGGTTAAAGAACACTCCCGAATATCCGTCATCCACGAACACCTCAATATTTCTGAACCCGTTCTCAATTGCATATTTCATAAGCATTGCCTTTTGATTCTCTATACTGTTGCTGTCACCCTCATTTTCATCTTCCTGTGACAGCCTGCAATAGAGAGCTGTGATTTTTTCTTCTGTTGTAATTAAATTATCCATTTGTCCTCCTTGTCTGTATCAAACCGCTTTAGAGTAATTTTTCGCAACGCAATCATACTCCTAAGCGGTTTGAATATCCAGACCAAATTTCAAATATTATGATACTTCTTCAATTTCCTGCATCATAAGATATTTCAAGTTATCCTCTGCCGTCCGATTCGAGTTCATATCAAAGATTGAGTTGACAGAGTATGTAACTCCGTTTATCCTGTAATCTTTGTGTGAAATCATTTTATTATCTTCTACAATAACCATTCTGCTCCGTTTCAGATGACCGGCTACCGCAGAGTTATAATTTTCTTCCTTTGGAATTCTGAAGTCATTAATATCTTTCATTAAACCTCCGTTCTGATGAAGCTACATATTCAGATTAAATCCCATTTCTTCATCTTCGTATTCAATATTTTCTTCTTTTGATATTGCACCTGCAATCAATCCGGCGGTAAGTCCAAGTAAAGTACCAATATCACTGCCGTTTTGCTCGGCTGCAATCCGCTTTCTGCGTTCTTCTTCATCCTCCGACTCATCATCAATTATCCGAGAAAGTGATTCAGCAAGAGAGTTGACACCGCCGAGGACAGCACGGTTAACGCTATCCATTTTAAAGTTGTCATTAGAGTTGACCTCTTCACCTGTGATGCTATTGCTGACTCCAATTCCTGACCTTTTTGCAAGGTATTGTTCAAAAATTCCTCTTGACTCTTCCCAGCCTGTTCTAAAATTTTCGTCATATGCGTCTGTGTAGATTTGATTTCTTTCAGAATCTGTTCCGAAACTTTCTTCACTTCCGTCTGGCAGTTCTGCGAGATTGTTTTCATATTGTCTTTGTTGATTTCCAGAATCCTTTCCAGATAGTCCACCATCTGGTCGTCCGTTGAGATTTTTGAAATCATATTGTACAGCTCCGGCTGAAAGGTTATTGCTGTTCTCAAAAGATTGAGTTCTTCCTCTCTCACCTGTGACGGAATCGAAATTACTTTCGTTTCTCTTGAGAGCAGTTCTATCGCAGTCAGTGAGTTGCTGTTTCTCTGTTTGAGATTTTCCAAAATATTGTTCTTGCCTGTATCTGAATTCATTTTCCATGCTTCCTTTCAAATATTTACCATTGTGCAGTTTTATATCTCTGCATTTCATTTTGTTGGGACATTGATAGGTGATGTATTTCCTGTCATCTGTCCAGGTTACCGAGTAACCCATAATCGACATTGCGTTTATGAAATCTTCTTTGCTCCCACTTATGTTCATAGCTTTATCTATGTCGTTCATAAGTTTGAATTTCCAACTCTGACCTTTGACCGCAGTGCGGTATTCTCTTGTAGAGATTTTTATACCGTCCATGTTGTAAGATTCAAGAGTTGAGAGATTATGATGTCTGCAAATTTCTTCACTCAATGCTTGTAATGATTTTAGTGTATTTGGATTCTGATGAAGCTTTTTGCCGTTTTCAAAGCTGACTGAGTTGATTACAAAGTGGGAATGAATATGCTGTGCATCACAATGAGTTGCGACTAAAACTTCATATCCTGTCCACGCTTTCTCGGCAAACACTAAAGCAACCTCATGAGCTTTATGCGGAGTAATATTTTCTTCGGGTGAGAAGGATTGAACGTACTGATAAAAATTCATTCCGTCAGTTTTACCGTATGACTTTTTAGTAGCCATAAACTCTTTGAATGCATTTTCACCGTCACAGTTAATTCCGCTGACAAGTCTTTGATTTGAAATCTCATCATAGACTTTCTTATCCTGACAACAGTAATCAATTACACATTTCATTGCACTTATGGATTGCTTGGACTCTCGAATATATGTCACGGTCGCCATTACTTATCCTCCGACAGTTTTATGATTGCATCATAGATTTTCCTCTGCATATCAATTACTTCTTCAAAATTATACGAACAAAAAGCACCGCTGTTTATCTTTCGTGTTATCTGATTCAGGTTGTTTCCAATCCTTTTCAGCTCAACAAGCAATGGTTGCAAGTCAATGACTTTGATTTCACTTTGCAATGAAGATTTCAAAATATATTCAGTCAATGTAATCTTAGCTTTCTTTGACTTTTTATTGATTGCAGATTTTTCAGAATCAGTTAATCTGATACTTAAAGTTTGATTTCTCTTACGATTTTCTATTTTTATGCACCTCCGTAATAAAGTGGGTCCGGGCTTCGCTCGGTTTTATGTGTTCGGCGGACAGCCGGGCGCTCTGCTTGCCCCGGACAAGTCCGGGAAATGTAGCTCAAACTTTCGCTTCTAAAGATAAACTTTCAATTCAGCCGTAAATTCGCCCTAATTGCGATTTTCACTTGCAAGCGGGTACTTCTTTGACTTCTGCAAAATAACCGCACAAATCGGCAACAACGGCGAAACAACCGCCTTGCGACGATAAAAACGATAGAAACGATAAATCAGAGAGCGGTATTTTTATCGTACTTAACGTCACCATCGTCACCGACAGACATATATAATTTTTTAACTCCTCCCATATTTTTACTACTCTTTTCTGATAAATTCACTTACCTCCTTCCGCTTGTATTGTGGATAAATTTGTGTTAGACTTATATTTGTCATCGACAATATATTTTTATTCACTGACAATTTATAAGAGGGATTTATGTTTAAAAAGATACTTTACTGCGTTGGCAATAAGACAATAGAAATAAACGGAGAAGATTTTTCCCTCGGCGAACTTACCACCGAGGTACTCAATCTTCCCCGTAACAATTACTTGGAAATGAAAACTATTCTTGACTCTGCAATCCAAAAAACTTATAAATATGAAACCTCGCACGATTTAAAAGACTGGTTTGAAGCTAATGAAGATTACACTGTGCTTGATAAGATGATGAGCAAACACAAAATTTTTTCTCTGTTGAGAGAAGATAATAATATTTTAGAAGAAACAAGACAATTTACTTCACAGCTTTCTCTTTTTGAAAATGATGATTGCGAGCTTTCACACAGAGATTTGGAAATCTTATCGCAGATTGAAGAGTACAACGAATATCTTGAACATCCCGAGAACTTTGGAAATTGCGATACAGTATATCTTGACAATGAGGAAAGCGGATTAAGCTTTCCTATTGACATTCCAAAGCCTGATATTCCGTCTACACCGCCGTCAAAGACAAGAGCATTACTTATCTATCCCGGAAATACTAAAACAAAATGGGAGTACTACAAAAACTTTTGCTCAATGTACGAGAAAATATTATCCGATATACAGTCATTCAACAATACAATCTACAACTTCATAGACTTCTATTTATCCAAACTTCAAAAACTCAATTCAAATAATTATGCATCTGCTTTGCATAACTTTTTGAATCATCCGAGTGCAATCAAGCTGATTGCAAATCCGATTACCGATACAGGCTTATTTACTAATGCCGATTCAGTTACACTAAGATATATTCCCAGAGAAACATCAAACGGTTCAGGTGAGTTTAAAATTTATGAATATTACGAAGTGCAATCACTCCAGACGCTTCTGAAAACAGATTTTTACAAGGCTTTAGAGGCAGGATATATAATTCGCAGGTGTGAGTATTGCGGAAGATTTTTTCTGCTTAATAAAGCATACCACACTAAATACTGCGACAAGCCTGCTCCCGACAATCCGAAATACACCTGCGCCCAGCTTGGCTATCACTGCAAAGGCGTTAAAGAAACCGTTGCAGACAATCCAAAGGCGCAGTCGCTTAACCGCTGTTACAAGCGTATTGACAAGGACTTATCCCGACGCATTATTACGGCAGAAGAAAGAGAAATCCTTTACGCAAAGGCTAAAGATTTATATCACCACTCTAAAATCACGCCGGGAATTTCAAATGAAGAATTTGAAAAATCTCTTGCTTCTGGAAATCTTTATCCTCTCTGCAATGTAATACGAAAAACAAATCCGAGAGGACGACCGAAAGCTAAAAGGTAAGCGTATGACTAACGAAGAAATGATTCAGAAATATTACGACGGCGATGACAGTATGCTTGAAAAACTGTACAATGAAAACATCGGTTTTATACACAACATTGCAAAAGAAGCTGCCGTTGCATTCAATTGCTTCCATAAAAAAGAAAACAGACCGCAGGAGCTTACGGTCTATACAAAAGAAATATTAAGTGACTTGGATAGCGAGGGAGCACTTGCGTTCTTTGACTGTATTCAATCTCAAAAATATGATGTTACCAAAGCGAAGCTGACTACATATCTATATCCGCATATCAAAGGAGCAATGTACCGTTGGCTTGAGAAGAACGTGGGTGCAGTTTCACTTTCAAAGCACGATATGAACACAGTCCGTAAGGTTCAGAAAATGTATTATGAAGATTACAAGGAAGTCAATGAAATTGCAGATGAATTGAAGTTGTCTGAAACCACAGTTGAGAAATATATCAACTACAACACGCACAGCCTGTATATGGAGGAAATCACATCCGACAATTCTGATAGTATTATTGATTCCCTTTTATCAGATGAAACATCAGCTTCTACGGACAAGCTTGTTCAGCAAAAGCTCTGCCTTGAGCTTTTGAAAAAACAGTTTAACAAGCTACCCGACAAAGACAAATATATACTCGGACATTCAATGGGTGTATTCGGCTATGAAAAGAAAACGCTTGACGAAGTTGCTCTTGTTGAAATGATGACCATAGACGGAGTGATCAAGGCAAGAAAAGCTATTATTAAAAAGTTAATAAAAACAGGTAAATACAACGATTAACGGGAGAACAATTTACAGCGTTCTCCCGTTGATTTTTGAGTAAACAATTATTATTGATTTACCGATTCAATGATAATCCGTGCTCCTAACCTAAAGCCGTTCAGGAATGCTTCTTTTTCACAGATTTCAGAAATTTCACGATTGCAATCCTTGTATTTTTCAAAGGTTTCTTTCTGTTCCTCAGTCAGGGTTGCCGTGAGTTTTTCTTCATTTCTGTTTAGCAATTTCAGCAGTTCTGTGACCTCGCTGTTAAGTTTTGCACATTTTTTATTCGGAACTATGTTTTCATAATATAGCTCTTCAAGTGTATTCATTATTGCACCGCCTTTCGCAGTACAAACATATATCACAAAGCTCTTGCAAAGTCCAGACTTTTTTCAAGTATTACTCTATTCTATAAAAATATTAATATGGAAAAAATAACTTGCAATTCCCGATGTTTCAAGTTACCATACAACAAATAAATTATGATAAATAAAAATTCGCAGAATATTTACATCTGCGAATGCTAAAATAACCTATTATTTTTATTATTTCTACAATATTTTACCACATATTTAATAATAATTCAATTGATTTTACTACTGTATTTTGAAATAAATCATAGAAAATCGTATTATTTGTAGCTGAACTTATTTTATTTGTGGTCAAATATGTAGTCTGTTTTAAAATTAATATATTAAAACAGGAAGGATTTGTTAGTATGCCAAGGCGAGGAGAAAATATTTATAAGAGAAAGGACGGAAGATGGGAAGCTCGATTTGTTAAAGAAATAACTATTGACGGAAAGAAAAAATATGGCTCTGTTTATGGGCATTCTTACTCTGAAGTAAAGCAGAAACAAAAAACTCATATTTTTAATCCGCAGATTATTGAAACGAAAAATTTTGCAACAGTTGAAGCCGTTATGAAGAATTGGTTGTATCTTACAAAGCACAAAACCAAGTACTCTACTTTTGTGAAATATGAAACTATCATCAACAATCATATTATTCCTGAGCTTGGAAAAATCAATGTGAGTATGCTGACCGCTAAACGCATATCAGAATTTACCGATAAACTTATCGGTTCTTTTGCAACAGCAACAGTAAATAATATATTGATCGTTCTTGAAATGGGTTTTGACTACGCTGAGGAAGAATACAATATAAAATGCCCTAAAATTTCGCTGTTGAAACAATCCAGACAAGAAATGCGAGTGTTATCTCGGTCAGAACAGCAGACACTTATCAGATATATTAGAAACAATGATAATTGTTTTAGTTTTGGAATTTTGTTTGCACTTTTTACCGGTATTCGGATTGGCGAATTATGTGCTTTACAGTGGGATGACATAAAGGATAACAAAATTCATATTTCAAAAACAATGCAGAGAATAAAAAATGAAGACGGGAAAAGTACAGTTATGACTACTGAACCAAAAACAGATAAATCAAACCGCATTATTCCTGTTCCAACAGCTATTTATGAACTGATTGAAAAGTACAGAAAACCAAAAGGATATGTTATTCGTCAAGCTAATGACAAATTTATTGAGCCACGTCTTTTGCAGAAAAAATTCGGAGAAATTACTTCTGCTTGCGGTTTGGAAAATGTAAATTTTCACGCACTCCGTCACACCTTTGCAACAAGGTGTATCGAGTCAGGATTTGATGTTAAGACTCTGTCCGAAATTCTTGGGCACACTAATGTACGAACAACCATGGACAGATATGTTCATTCTTCCTTTGAACTGAAACAAAAGAATATGGAAAAACTCACGTTAGAGCAGGTAATTTAATTTACTATTCATCGTCAAAAAAATGGTCACTATTTATCTTACACTTTGATAATAGTGACCATTTTTATATTTAAACGCAGATGTAAATATTCTGCGAATAGTCTTCTAATTTTTCTCTATTATTGTCTTCATCATTTCAAAAAATATTCAACAAATATAAAAGGGTGAACCCATTTGATAGAGTTAATAGATTTTGAGTCATATCCTGTTAATTTGGTTAAGAGGATTTTGCTTAAGGACAAAGCAACAAAACAAAATATTATATGGGCAACTAATTCCTATGAACACTTGGGGTTTGAATACTCTGACAACAGTCAAATTCAGGAATATCTGATAAGCAAAATAAATAAGTGGATAGTTCAGCCGAGAGTGCAGAAAAGTGTTGAGCAACAGCAGAAGCGGACACGAACAAAAGCAGAAGTATTTACTCCGGCTTGGTTATGCAACAAAATGAATAATCTTTGCGATGAAGAGTGGTTTTGTAAAGCTGATGTGTTTAATACGGAAGTTGACCGTGATTGGCAGACTAATCCGGAAAAAATAGAGTTTTCGTATAACAAAGGTTGGCAGAAATATATTGACCAAAGAATACTTGAAATCACCTGCGGCGAAGCTCCTTACCTTTGTTCAAGATACGATATGTCAAGCGGTCAGATTATTACTATCAATAATCGCATAGGAATCCTTGACAGAAAATTGCGTGTAATTAATGAAAACACAACAAATAAAGAAGAATGGTACAAGTGGGTTATCAGAGCATTTCAAAGCTGCTATGGCTATGAATATCAGGGCGACAGCCTGTTGATTGCAAGAATTAATATGCTGTTGTCGTTTTACGAATATTATAAAGACCGTTGGAGTGAAGAGCCAAGTATAAACCAGCTTAAAAAAATAGCAAATATTATCAGCTGGAATTTGTGGCAGATGGACGGACTGAAAGGTACTGTACCAAACGGAGCACCGAATAAGGTTAACGAACAACTGCGTATTAATGGATTTACAAATACTAAAAATGTTGAAATCGAAAATTATGAATGCAAATTATATAATTGGAGAGCTGACAGATCGCTTTATTATTCAGACTTAAAAGGAGTGAAAAGGAAGATGAAATTTGATTTTGCAATCGGAAATCCACCTTATCAGGATAATACTATTGGAGAAAATGAAACTTTTGCTCCACCAGTATACAATATATTTATGGATGAAACATTAAAATTTGCCGATAAAGTTGAACTTATTCATCCTGCAAGATTTTTATTCAATGCTGGTAGTACACCAAAGCTATGGAACAAAAAAATGCTTAATGATAAAAACTTCAAGATAATTAGTTACATATCAAAAAGTAGTGATTTGTTTCCCAATACCGATATAAAAGGTGGCATTGTAATTTCGTATCATGATAATCAAAAAGATTATGGAGCAATTGAGATATTCACTCCCTTTTGGGAATTAAATAATATCCTCCATAGAATTACAAGTTATTATGAATTCATTTCATTAAGTAGCATAATAGAGTCTGCTTACTCTTACCATTTTACACCTCTATTGTATGAAGAAAACCCGAAATTATCGACAAGACTGAGCAAAGGTCATAAATATGATCTCAAATCAAATGTTTTTGATTTGCTACCAGAAGTATTTGCTGATGAAAAAATCAATGATAAATACATAAAAATATTAGGAAGGCAAGATAATCAAAGAACTTATAAGTGGATAAAAAGGTCATATGTTACTAATACTGTTAATCTCGAAAAATACAAGGTATTTATAGCCGGTGCAAACGGAAGCGGTGCTATAGGAGAAGTATTAAGTACGCCATTAATAGGAACGCCATTAATAGGAACGCCATTAACCGGCAATACTGAATCTTTTATCAGTATTGGAGCATTTGATAAATTAGAAAATGCAGAAAATTGTATGAAATATGTTAAAACCAAATTTGCAAGAACTCTATTAGGATTATTAAAAGTTACACAAGCTATAACGCCTGGCAAGTGGAAATATGTCCCCCTCCAAGACTTTACCGAAAATTCCGACATTGACTGGTCAAAATCAATTCACGAAATAGATTTACAACTCTACAAAAAATACAATCTTGACGATACTGAAATAGAATTTATAGAAAAGAATGTTAAGGAGATGAGCTGATGAATAACCGCATAAGCATTAATACTACAAAACAGGTTGTCCCTATGATTTACGCTTACTCAACTCCTGAAATTACAAAACACAATGGCTGGCTTAAAATCGGTTATACCGAACAGGAAGTAGATAAAAGATTAAAGCAGCAAACCTATACCGCTGATGTTGAATACATAGAAGAATGGCGGGGTAATGCTGTTTTTGAAGACGGAAGCGGCGAAAGGTTTACCGATAAGGATTTCCATGCGTATTTAATAAAAAACAATGTCGAAAACAAAAAGAAAACCGAATGGTTTCATATTGACAAAATAAAGTCTAAGCATATGTTTTATGACTTTAAGGAAAACAGAGGAGTCTTAGAACAAAATGACGCTGTTCTGCCATATGAACTGCGTTCCGAACAGAAGAAAGCCGTTCAGATGGCTAAGAACTATTTTGAAACTCACGAAAAAGGCGAATTCCTTTGGAATGCAAAACCTCGTTTCGGCAAGACGCTGTCTGTTTATGATTTGTGCAAAGCTATGAATGCCCGCAGTGTTTTGATTGTAACTAACCGTCCTTCTATTGCAAATTCATGGTATGAAGACTACAAAAAATTTATTGGAAGTGAATCGGGTTATTTGTTTGTAAGCAGTACGGAATCGCTGAAAGGGAAACCGTATGTAATAAGTCGTGAGGAATATCTTACATATAATCGCAGTCAAAGTAAAACTGAAAACAAAAAACGCTGTATAGAATTTTTGAGCTTGCAGGATTTAAAAGGCTCAATTTATTTTGGCGGAAATTATGATAAGCTAAAGCACGTTAAGGATATGCATTGGGATTTGCTTGTTATTGATGAGGCACACGAGGGCATAGACACAAGCAAAACCGACATTGCTTTTAATCAGATTACACGCAATCACACGTTGCATTTATCCGGCACTCCTTTCAAAGCCCTGGCTAACGATAAATTTCCGCAGGACGCAATTTTCAACTACACATATGCTGATGAACAAAATAAAAAGCGTAAATGGAACAGTCCTGTACAAAACCCTTATGCTAATTTGCCGCAGCTGAATCTCTTTACATATCAGATGTCAGAAATAGTCAGAGATGAGTTATCAAAAGGAAAAGAGTTAGAGGGAGAAACCGTAGAATATGCTTTTGACCTTAACGAGTTTTTTGCCACATCCGAAAGCGGAAAATTCCTGTATGACAGTTCTGTTGACAGATTTTTGGACGCACTTACATCTCAGGAGAAATTTCCGTTTTCAACTGATGATTTAAGAAATGAACTTAAACATACATTCTGGTTGCTAAATCGTGTTGACAGTGCTAAAGCATTAGCCAAAAAGCTGAAAGCACACCCTGTTTTCAAGGATTACGAAATTGTTTTAGCAGCAGGTGACGGCAGATTAAGCGCAGATGAAGAGAACAAAAAAGCCTACAACAAGGTTGTGGATGCTATCAGAAAATATGATAAAACCATAACTTTATCGGTAGGACAATTAACGACGGGTATTACGATTCCTGAGTGGGCTGCTGTATTAATGCTTAGCAATGTCAAAAGTCCCGCTCTGTATATGCAGACTGCTTTCAGGTCGCAAAACCCCTGTATGTTCAGCAACGGTTCAGAGTTTTTCAGAAAAAAGAATGCTTATATATTTGACTTTGACCCAGCCAGAACTCTGGTTATATATGAACAATTCGCAAATGATTTATCTGCTGAAACTTCTGACGGAAGAGGGGATTCGGATACTCACAAAAACAATGTGCGCACATTGCTCAACTTTTTCCCTGTTATCGGCGAAGATGAAAACGGAAAAATGATAGAGCTTGACGCTGAAAAAGTTTTATCAATACCAAGAAAAATAAGGTCTAAAGAAGTTGTTCGCAGAGGTTTTATGAGCGACTTCTTATTTCAGAATATATCAAATGTATTCAAAGCTCCGCAGGAGGTTATTGATATTATAAAAAACTTCACTCCTGTTGCTGAGCCAAATTCCAATCTAAATATAACGACCGATACCGGAGATGATTTGTCATTAGATGATAACGGAAACGTCAACATTGATGATAATTTTGTTATAGGAACTGCTACAGAAGTTTTCGGTGACAAAATTTATGATATTACCGATTCCCTTAATGACAGTATTGATAATATTGAATTGGAAAATGACAGCAAAAAAGACACGTTAGAAGATTTAAAAAAGATTTTCAAAAAGCAAGTTACTGAACCACTGATAGATTCTGCAAAAGAACATTATGGCGAAAATCTGTCTAAATCAAGTCAGAAAAGACTTGAAAAGAAAATTGAAATTGAATCCGATAAAAAGATTAATGCTGCCTATGGTGATTTTTCTATTAAAAGCAAAGAGCTTGAAAAGGAATATAAGGACAAGTTAGAGGAAGCATCAGCAGAAAATAAGCAAAAAATTCGTCAAGAGTACAAGAAAAAAGTTAAGGAAGTCCGGGACGAGTTTAAACAAGCTCTTTCCGAACAGGCTGACAATTTTGTTGAACAGTTAGGGCAGGAGGTTGTTCGCACAGTTGAAACAGAAGAAAAAGAACGTGAAAAGAAAGACCTTGAAGGCGGAATAAAAGACCATTTGAGAGGCTTTTCAAGGACTATTCCGTCTTTCCTGATGGCTTACGGAGATAACGAAGTGACACTCGAAAACTTTGATAGAATTATTCCTGATAATGTGTTTGTTGAGGTTACAAGCATCACTCTCGAACAGTTCAGATTTTTGCGTGACGGCGGTGATTATACAAATCCTGAAACCGGAGAAACAGAACATTTTAACGGACAATTATTTGATTCTGTTGTTTTCAATGACTCTGTTAAGGAATTTATGAATCTAAAGAAACAACTGGCAAATTACTTTGACGAATCCAATAAAGAAGATATTTTTGATTATATTCCGCCTCAAAAGACTAATCAGATTTTTACACCCAAACGGGTAGTTAAGAAAATGGTTGATGAGTTGGAAAAAGAGAATCCAAACTGCTTTGATAATCCTGAACACACATTTATAGACCCATATATGAAGTCCGGAATGTTCATTACAGAAATAGTAAAGCGACTATACCAAAGCCAAAATATGAAAAAGCTGTTTTCTGATGATAAGGAAAGATTAACCCATATTTTTGAAAAACAGGTGTACGGACTTGCTCCTACGGAAATAATTTACAGAATCGCTATAAGCTATATTCTGGGATTCAGCAACGATAGTATCCGTAATCACAATTTTCGTCAGGTTGACGCCTTAGAATATGCAAAATCAGGCACCTTACAGCAAAAGATAGATGAGCTTTTTGGTTAGGATTCTTGGCAATTAACAAAAGCGGGAACAGTTACTGAAAGCTGTTCCCGTTTACTAATATATTCAAGACTTGTCTGTTTAAGACAATATTTTTCTGACACATAAAATCAATTGAAAGGTGTTTTTATATTAAATTATATCTATTGTTTCAATCAAAGCTCGAGCATATCTTTTTGCTGACACATTGACTGAATTTTTCGTAATACAAACACATAAATATGCAATTTCCAGTATATGTACTGACATTGAAATTACATACTTTACAGTGCTTTGTTTTAGAGTTTCAAGATATGGAAACCATATGCTTAAAAGCAGTATAAATAAGGCAATAATATTAAATATAATTCCTAGCTTTTTAAGATTTCTCATATTTCGATGATAACCGTAGTTTATATTTTCTTCATATACCAGATGAAACACTTTTTTATCCCTTGTTTTTGAAGATAGCCAAGCTATCACACTACTACACAAATCATATGAAATTCTTTCATTCCATTCGCTTTCATCACAAGCAAAAATTCTGAATTCTGGTTCAAATGAAGCTAATTTTCTGTAGTACCTTTTTCGTGTTTCCGTGGATAAACCAGAATTTGGTTGTAAATAACTTGCTGCGTAGTTTACTTTTGCTGAGTCTTTTTTAGAACGACATATATTAAGTAAACACTGGCAAATAACAACTGTTATTAAGGTAAGAATAATATTCTCTGTTAAGGAGAATTTCTGCCCTGTAATAAAGAACACATCAATTACAAACGGAGCAGCATAAAAAGCTATAACACTCAACCTAGCTCTCAGATTATAGCTATCAAAAATATTCAGGTCCATATTCAAGCCACCTTCCTATAAGCGAATTGTATTCGCCTCATAAGAGAAAGTTTTGATGAATTCAAAAAATCCAGTTCAGATGTTGTTACGTCAAATGACAATCCAAATGCATTACCTTCGTAACAATACACCCTACCGTAATTATCCGATTTACTATAATATAAATTTTTCTGCCCTACAAATAACGAACCGTTATCAATTAAATCACAGGAATTTACAATTTTTAGACAATTTTTAATCTTATTGCCATATACCCCCAAAAAACGTTTAACCCAATAATTATGTCCATACAACATAACTATATTGTCATCATAGTAAGGAAAACTTCGTAATTCTATTAAGCTGTTGTTTCTATCAACAACTACAAAATAAGTGTTTAATGCCAAATACAAATATTCCTGTCGTGCTTTCAGTTCATTTTCAAAACAACATTGAAGGATGTATCTCACTATAGAATCACCCCATTTCAAAACGACCCAGTGTTCTGGTAACTTTAACCGTATATGCTGAATTGCCAGGATAACTCACGTCGCCATAGAGAGTTTTCTTAACCTGCTTGCCGGCACTTTTTAACTTTGTTGAACCACCGTTTGAATCGCCGGTGTTATCACTAACTAAGAAAATAACATCGTTTTCGCCAAGTTTTTCAGCAAAAATTTTCTCTGCTGTTTCCGGTTTACCGTGGTGAGGTAATTGTATTATTTTATAATCAGACAACTTGTCCTTTATTGATTCAAAAGAGCAATCTCCACAAAGCAAGGCGTTTTTATCTTTTAACTTAACCGAAATCTGAACACTTGCTGCGTTAATAACTGTCTCTGCATCAATAGTATTTCCTTCACTGTTCTTTAACTCTTTTGCTATAGTTTTGAGACAGTAACTTTTATCTGGTCCAACAATACACACACCTGGAACTATATCCTGTAATTCAATAGCATCTACTAACTCAACAGAACCACTCAAGCTTGCAATATTATCATAATCGTTTTTAATTCTCTCGCTTAAAGACTTATTTGTGACTCTTTTATCTTCTATTAACTTCAAGATTTCATCTTTGTGTTTTAAAAACAGTTGTGCATAGACCTTAGACACTAAGTCGTTCTCAATCAAATAAGGAATACCATCAAAATGGTCAGCGTCATTATGTGAAAGGACAACAATAGCTTTTTCATATCCGTGGTCAGACATATACTGTTCAACTCTTTTGGCATGCTCTTCACAGCCACAGTCATAGACAATTAACTGACTACCTGTATCAATCAAGATACAATCACCATAATTAGGACCTTGCGGTTTATAATTTTTTGAACTTAATAATTTTAATTCTTTCATATATTAACTCCTATTTATCACCTCAATTGATTTAACGTGTCGATTTATCATAACATATCTTGTATCATTTGTCAATGTTTAGTTTTGATTTGTTATAAATACTTACAATTTTCAGGAAAAGTTTTGCAGATTTAAAGTTTTTTGGCTAGACAAATATTTTTCTCAATGATATAATTACATATCGGAGGAGAAAGCTATGTTTACATCTATTTATTTACGCAACTATAAAACCTTTACCGATACTACTATAGATTTATCTTTAAATAGTACAAAAGTCAATAATTTGATATTACTTTACGGAAACAATGGAATAGGTAAATCAAATTTTGCTTCAGTATTTTTAAATTTTGCTGAACTGATTCGTACCATGGACGTAAGAGATATGATTCAAGAGTTTATGGAAAACTATCAGGAATCTCCTCAAAATGAGAAATTTATTCAATTATTAAAAACTCGATTTAAAGACATTGAAACAATAATTAAAGATTCTAAAACTATAGGTACAACAGAAAATATGATAATGGAATTTTCTTTTATCATCAAAGGCAAAAAAGGTAAATATTTTTTAGAAATGGATGACAAAGAAATTGTCCACGAAAGATTAGAGTATACTCTAGAAAAAAATAAAGGTGTGTATTTTGATATCACTCCTACAACAAAAAAACTTAATGAAAAAGTATTTATTAATAAATCTCTTCTGAATGATATTGAGATTAATGTTGAAAAATTTTGGGGAAAACACTCTTTGCTCGCAATTATTTATCACGAATTCAGTGACAAATCTAGTAGCTTTTTAAGAAATGCTTTTTCTACACATTTTATGGATTGTTTAAATGACTTTTCCTTGTTGTCATGTAGAGTTAAGAAATCTAACTCTCCGGAATATGGTATTCTCGGATTAACGCATCCAATGCTAGGAGACTTGGAATCTGGCACTATTAAAAAAGATGAAATAACTAATTTAGAAAATGCGGAAAAAATGTTAAATGTGTTTTTACCGAAAATTAATTCTAATATAAAAAATGTATATTATAAATTAAAAAATCAGAACAAAGAAATCGCTTATGAATTGTATACAAAACAGATAATTTCAGGCGATTTGAAAGATATTCCGTTTACATTAGAATCAACAGGAACACATAACATATTAGAGTTACTTCCATTTTTTATGATAGCAGCTCAAGGATACACTGCGGTAATAGATGAAATGGATACAGGAATTCATGACTTACTAGTTATGTATATGTTACAAGACATTTTTCCAGATATTAAAGGACAACTTATAATAACAACGCATAATACATTAGTTATGACTTCTGAATTCATACCTGCAAATTCTTTTTATGTAATCAAAGAAGACGAGGATGGCACACGAGAAATAAAATGCATTACAGATATAGATGGAAGAGTACATCCCTATCATAATAAACAACTTAGATATATAGTACATAAAGAATATGGAGCTGTGCCTGATAAATTAAATCTTTCAATCAAAGAGCTTGCAGGTATTCTCAAGTCGAAATAAATTGGAACATCAAAGTTAAAATTTTATCCTTACGAGCAGTCGGCATCCTTCTGCCCCTGCCAAAGGAAACGGTCTAAGTAAAGACCGTTTTTTATTTAAAAGAATTTTCAAAAATCCCTTGCAATCTCATATTAATGGTGTTATAATTAAATACAATAAGTATTGTAAAGTAAGGAGTGGGAAGTAAGCCCACTCCTTTCTGTTTGCAACTGCGGTGTTATTGAGTGGTGTATGTTTATTGTATTGTATCGGCTTATACACTTGTAATCGGTCGGTTATAGCTTGCAACATTAAACTAACCTGTGCTTGATTGCTTTACGGTTGCTTACGGTGAAAATAATTTGCAACTGCGTTATGCTTTGTTGCAAACGCTCATAAGGAGGTATTTATGGCAAAGAAAAAAGGCGGTCTTACCGTGACTAAGGTTTGGGAGCTTTGCGAGCCTATTGTTAAGGATTTCGGACTTTCGCTTTGGGATGTGCGCTATGTTAAAGAGGGCGCCGACTGGTTTTTAAGAGTTTATATCGACAAGCCTGACGGCATTGATATTACCGATTGCGAGAATGTATCCCGTGCTATTGACAAGCCGCTTGACGAGCTTGACCCTATTGAGAGTGCATATTGCCTTGAGGTATGCTCTCCGGGGCTTGAGCGTGAGCTTGTGCGTGACGAGCATTTTATGCAGTTTATCGGCGCTGACATCAAAGTCAAAATGCTCCGTCCTATCGAGGGCATAGGCAGAGAATTCGGCGGTGTGCTTGACGCTTACGATAACGGCGAGGTAACAATCTCCGACCACGACGGAGAGAACCATATAACTATCAATAAAAAAGATGCGTCTTGGATTAAACTTGACGACTTTGATATGTAACTTCAGTTTATTAAAACAATTTTAAGATAAGAGAAAAGGATGATCAGAAAAATGAATACTAAGGAACTTTTTGCTGCTCTTGAAATGCTTGAAAAAGAAAAAGGCATTCCAATGGACTATATGATTGAAAACATCGAAAAAGGTATTGAGGTTGCCTGCAAAAATTACTACGGCGGTAATGACGAAGTGGTTTTCAAAATTCTTCCGGACAGAAATGTCTTTGATGTAAGACTTAAGAAAACTGTTGTTGAAGAAGTTTTTGACCCTGATTACGAGATTTCGCTTGAGGACGCACAGAAGGTTCTTAAGAGAAAAGCAGTCAATATTGACGATAAGGTTGCTATTCCGCTCGACCCTAAGGACTTAGGCAGAATTGCAATCGGCGCTGCGAGAAATACTATTCGTCAGGGTATCCGTACAGGCGAAAAGGGCCAGACGCTTTCAGAGTTCAAGAGCAAGCTCGGCGAACTCGTTACAGCTACTGTTGAAAGAATTGACCCTAAGAGCGGTGCGGCAGTTATCAGAATAGGCAAGAGCGAGGCTATGCTCCCTAAGAGCGAGCAAATCGGTCACGATAACCTCAAGGAGGGCGACCACATCAAGGTTTATATCGCTGATGTAAAGACAAGCGAAAAAGGTCCTCGTGCTATAATTTCAAGATCACATCAAGACCTTGTTAAAAGACTTTTTGAGCAGGAAGTACCTGAAATTTTCGACGGTGTTGTTGAAATCAAATCGGTTTCCCGTGAGGCAGGTTCAAGAACCAAAATGGCTGTTGTCAGCAAAAATCCCGACATTGACGCCGTAGGTGCTTGTATCGGTACAAAGGGCGCTCGTGTAAACAGCATTGTTGACGAGCTTGGCGGTGAGAAAATTGATATTATCGAATACAGCGATGACCCGCAGAAGTACATTTCAGCCGCACTTTCTCCTGCAAAGGTATTGAGCGTTGAAATTACAGACCTTGAGAACAAAAACTGCAGAGTAACTGTTCCGGACGGTCAGCTTTCTCTTGCTATCGGCAACAAGGGTCAGAATGCACGCCTTGCGGCAAGACTTACAGGCTGGAAGATTGACATTCGTCCCGAAAGCGGTTTCTTCGGAGAAGATGAAGAGGACGAAAAACTCGAAGTTGCCGAGGATACAACAGCAGAAGATACACTTGAGCTTGACGATACAGCAGAAGAGAATACAGAGGCACTCGACCTTGACGGCGAGAAAACTGCCGAGGCTGATGTTGAGGCTGACGAGAATACAAACGAAGAATAATTTTATATAAAATATAAATATATAAATGCAGGGAGGGATTTTATGACACAGAAAAAACAGCCGCTTAGAAAATGCACAGGTTGTGGCGAAATGAAAGAAAAGCGTGAGCTTATCAGAGTAGTAAAAGCTCCCGATACCAAGGACGAGAACGGCAATGTAACCGCAAAGGGCGAGATAAGTCTTGACCTTACGGGTAAAAAGTCGGGAAGAGGAGCGTATATTTGCCACGACATAAAATGTTTTGAAAAAGCGAGAAAGGCAAGACGGTTTGAAAGAGCGTTTTCCTGCAAAATCCCCGACGAAGTTTATGAACAGCTTGAAAACAGCTTGCAAGCGGACAGCTAAGGGAGGCAGTCGGATATGAATGACAGAATATTGTCGTTGCTCGGATTGTGCCGCCGTGCAGGAAAGCTTGTAATCGGAGCTGACCCCTGCATTGACTCAATGGCAAAGAGCAAGGCAAAACTGATTTTGTATGCAAATGATTTTTCACAAAACAGCTTAAAGCCTGTTTTATTGCAGGCGCATAAGCAAAATGTTCGTGTACTTGAAGTAAACAGAACCAAAGATGAAATAAGTTTTTCACTCGGCAAACTTTGCGGAGTTTTATCGGTGGAGGACAAAGGTTTTGCAGATAAGCTTGCTATGCTTATTGAAGGTGAACAGAGAGGAGAATAATATGATAAAATACAAAGTAAGAGATGTTGCCAAGGATTTAGGCGTTAGTGTAAAAGAAATTTCAGATATTCTTGAGAAAAATTGCGGTGTTACAAAAAAGGCTATGGCTACTCTCGAGGAGAGCGAACTTAATATTGTTTTTGACGCCGTAACACAGAAAAACAATGTAGCAAATTTTGATAAGTTTTTTGCGTCAAGAAATAAAACCGCAGAACCTGCAAAGGCAGAGGTTAAAGCCGAGAAAAAGGCTAATAATAAAGACAGCAAAGACAACAAGCCGAACGGCAGAAAGAATGACCGCAAGTCTGACAATAAGGACAACAAGGCAGAGGGCAAAAAGCAGAATAAAGTTCAGGATAAGCCTGCAAAGCAGACAAAGGCTGAACCAAAGGCTGAACCAAAGGCAGAGTCAAAGCCTGTTGAAATTACAAGCGAGGAAGAAACTTCAACCCGTAAGCGCAGAGTAATTGATACCCGTGCCGTAAATGTTGATGTTGAGCGTTACAACCAGAAGTACGATGACCTTGCAAACGCATCTTCAAAGATGAGAAGTACAGACAACACTGTTAAAAAGCAGAAGTTTACCAACCGTTCTCAAAAGCAGAAGGGCAGAAGACAGGGCAAGAGAGAAACAGAGCAGGAGCGTTTGAAGCGTATTGCGCTTGAGCGTAAGCAAAAGCAGATGACAATTCAAATTCCTGATGAAATCGTTGTTCAGGAGCTCGCTTTAAGACTTAAGGCTACAGTTGCCGAGGTTGTTAAAAAGGCATTCCTTATGGGCACAATGGTAACCGCTACCGATACAATCGACTTTGATACAGCGTCACTCATTGCAATGGAGTTCCACGCAAAGGTTGAAAAAGAAGTTGTGGTTACAATCGAAGAAAGAATTATTGACGACAGTGAAGATGACGATACAAATCTCGTAGAGAGAGCGCCGGTTGTAGTTGTAATGGGTCATGTTGACCACGGTAAAACTTCAATCCTTGACGCTATCCGTCATGCAAATGTTACAGCAGGCGAGGCAGGCGGTATTACTCAGCACATTGGTGCTTACAGAGTAGAAATTAACGGCAAGCCTATCACTTTCCTTGATACACCCGGTCATGAGGCTTTCACTACTATGAGAGCAAGAGGTGCGCAGGTAACAGATATTGCAATCCTCGTTGTAGCTGCCGATGACGGTATTATGCCGCAGACAGTAGAGGCTATCAACCATGCTAAAGCCGCAGGCGTATCTGTAATTGTTGCTATCAACAAAATGGATAAGGTCGGCGCAAATCCTGAGAATGTAAAGCAGCAGCTCACAGAGTATGAGCTCGTTCCTGAGGAGTGGGGCGGCGACACACCTTGTATTCCTGTATCTGCAAAAACTAAAGAAGGTCTTGACGACCTCCTCGAAATGGTAACACTTATTGCAGAAATGAAAGAGCTTAAGGCTAACCCTGACAGAGCCGCAAAAGGTACTGTTATTGAGGCTCGTCTTGATAAGGGCAGAGGTCCTATTGCCACTGTACTTGTACAGAACGGTACACTTCATCAGGGTGACATCGTAATTGCAGGTACTTGCGTAGGCAGAGTAAGAGTAATGGTAAATGATAAGGGCGAGAGAGTAAAAGAGGCAGGCCCTTCGGTTCCTGTTGAAATTACAGGTCTTGCAGAAGTTCCGCAGGGCGGCGATATATTTAACGCTGTTTCTGATGAAAAACTTGCAAGAGAGCTTGTTGAGCAGAGAAAGGCATCTCAGAAAGAGGAGCAGTTCAAGGCACAGACAAAGGTTACACTCGACAACCTCTTTGACCAGATGAAGTTAGGCGAGGTTAAGGAATTACAGATTATCGTTAAAGCCGATGTTCAGGGTTCTGTTGAGGCTGTAAAGCAGTCGCTCGAAAAACTCTCTAATGACGAGGTAAGAGTAAATGTAATTCACGGCGGTGTAGGTGCTATCAATGAATCCGATGTAATGCTTGCCGAGGCTTCAAATGCAATTATAGTAGGCTTTAATGTTCGTCCTGACAGCGTTGCTGCCGCAAATGCGGAAAGCGCAGGCGTTGATATGCGTCTTTACAGAATTATCTACGATTGCATTGAGGAGATTGAGGCTGCTATGAAGGGTATGCTTGCTCCTAAGACAAGAGAGGTAGTTCTCGGCACTGCAGAGTGCAGAAATGTAATTAAGATTAAGTCCGTAGGTACAATTTCCGGTTCTTATGTAAAGAGCGGTAAGATTGTAAGAAACGCAGGCGTAAGAGTTATTCGTGACGGTATTGTAATTGCCGAGGATACAATCGCATCATTACAGCGTTTTAAAGATGCGGTTAAGGAAGTAAACGAGGGCTACGAGTGCGGTATCGGTCTTGAGCGTTTTAACGATATTAAAGAGGGCGACCTTTTCGAGGCTTACACAATCGAGGAGTATCGTGATTAATCAGTGATTAGCGGTTAGCGGACAAAGTGATGAAAATTGCTTTGCCGCTAATCGTATTATTACGACATAGCTGATTAAGAATATTAAATTATGGTTTAGCGGAGTGCTTTATCAAGCAATCAGCTAAACAATAATTTATTTTATTATTTTACTTTGAGTTACAGTGCTCCGAATTACGAATCACAACTATGGAGGATATTATGGCAGGACATAGATTAGAACGCACTACCGAGGATATAAAGCGTGAACTTACGGCTATTTTTCGTGAGCTTAAAGACCCTCGTGTGCAGCAGGCTTTTTTATCAATCATTCGTGTTGATGTTACTAATGACCTTTCTTATTGTACGGTTTATGTAAGCGCTATGGAGGGACTTGACCGTGCCAACGAGGCAGTTAAGGGACTTAAGTCCGCAGCAGGCTTTATTCGCCGTGAGCTTTTTCACCGTCTTACACTCAGATATGTTCCACAGCTTATTTTTAAGGCTACCGACAGCATTGAGTACAGTGCAAACATCAGCAGAATTTTAAATGACTTGGACATTCCCGAGGACGAGGTGGACGAAGATGAATCTTTATGATATTTCCGTTTTCCTCAGAGAACACAATAATTATGAAATATTAACTCATAACTACCCCGACGGCGATACTCTCGGCAGCGGATATGCGCTTTGCATTGCTCTTCAGCAGCTTGGCAAAAACGCAAGAGTAATTACCGCAAAGTTACCGCCAAAATTCGAGTATCTTACAGAGGGTGTGGAGGAGCAGAATTTTACCGCCGACTACATCATAAGTACAGATGTTGCGGCAGACAGTCTTTTAGCCCCCAATATGGAAAAATATCTCGGTAAAATTGACATTTGTATTGACCACCATGGTTCAAACTCCGTTACCGCAAAAGAAAAGTTTGTCGATAAGTATGCGGCGGCAAACTGTGAGATTATTTACAAACTTCTTATGCGTATGGGCGTAAACTTTACAAAGCAAATCGTAGACTGCCTTTATACGGGTATTTCTACCGATACGGGTTGTTTCCGTTATACAAACACCACTGCCGATACATTCAGAATTGCCGCAAGCCTTGTTGAGCTCGGCTGTAATTCGGCGTACATTAATAAGGTGATGTTTGAAACCAAATCAAAAGAGAAAATTATGCTTGAGCGTGAAGTTTACGATACTATCACTTATTGCGCAGACGGCAAGTGTGCGATTGTGTGGGTTACTCTCGATATGCTCAAAAGCCTTAACATCGGCGAAGATGAAATAGAGGGACTTGCCTCTATTCCTCGTCAAATTGAGGGTGTATTGATAGGCATTACTATGAAAGAAAAAGAGGGCGGATTTTTCAAAATTTCCGTTCGCACCAACGGCGATATTGACGCCGCAAAGTTCTGCTCAAAGTTTGGCGGCGGCGGACATAAGGCGGCGGCAGGATGTTCTATAAACGGCAGTCTTGAAGATGTGCGCAGTCAGCTTATAAAAGCAGCGGAAGAAACTTTATGAACGGTGTAATAATTATAAACAAGCCGCAGAAATTTACTTCGTTTGATGTGGTGGCTGTGATACGAAAGCTGACAGGTCAGCGTAAAATCGGTCATACAGGCACACTTGACCCAAACGCAACGGGTGTGTTGCCCATACTCCTCGGCAACGCCACAAAAGCGCAGGATATAGTGCCGAATCACGATAAATCATATACCGCAAAATTCCGCCTCGGAATGACAACCGATACCCTCGATATATGGGGTGCCGTAACATCACAAAGCGATAAAACCGCAACCGAGGCAGATGTTTTATCGGCACTTGAAAATTTCAGAGGTGAAATCGAGCAGCTGCCGCCGATGTACTCGGCAATCAAGGTAAACGGTCAAAGACTTTACGACCTTGCAAGACAGGGAAAAGAAGTTGAACGAAAACCGAGAAAAGTTACGGTTTACAGACTTGAACTTAAAGATTTTGACGAAGAAAGCCAAAGCGGAACATTGAATATAAGCTGTTCAAAGGGAACATATATCCGAACAATAATTGACGATTTAGGTAAAATTCTCAAAACGGGTGCAGTAATGACTGCTTTGTGCAGGACGGCTGCGTGCGGCTATAACCTTGCTGACAGCATTACGCTTGAAACTGCAAGAGAATTAGCCGAAAAGGGAGAGATTTCAGAGCATATTATGCGCACGGAAACTCTTTTTGCAGGTTACCGCAAAATATATGTGTCTGACGCACAGGCAAAACGATTTTCAAACGGCGGCGAGCTTGATATGGCAAGAACCGCACTTGCAAAAGCAAAAGCGCAAGATAAGGAAATAATCAGAGTAAGCGACAGACAGGGAAAATTTTTAGGACTTGGCATTGCCGATAACGAAAGCGGTCAGTTGAAAATTCTTAAATTGTTTTTGAACTGATTTTTTAACATTCTGTTATAATAATGTTAAAAAATTTAGGTCAAGCCTTTTTAAAGGCTAACGCCGTTGTGTTCAAGCCGCCAAACAGCGAGCTGTTCGGCTATCGTCAGATTGCGTAAGTGTAAAGTATTTGTGGGCTTTGCCCACACCCACGACCTTTGAAAAGGTCGACCAAACTTTTATAATTGCTTTAAAAAGTATTTTGCTAAACCATAATTGCCAAACTTTTGACAAATAACCGATTATTAATACATTAAAAATTAATCCGAACGGAGAATAACTATGGAAGATATTAAACTTTGTCCATTTTGCGAAAGTCCTATGCTCATCGTAGATGACGGAAAAAACAACGGCAAACCGTACTACGAATGTTCAACCTGCGGACTTCGTTTTCAAATAAAAGGCTTTGACGAAAAACCTGTGGAGATTAAGGAATGAAAATCACAGTAGTCAACGGTCAGAGCCATAAAGGCTCTACATATCACATCGGCAAAATGCTTGCCGATAAACTTGGCGGCAAAGTTACAGAGTTCTTTTTGCCGAAGGATTTCAGTGATATGTGCATTGGCTGTACAAGCTGTTTTATAAAAAATGAACATCTTTGCCCTCATCACGCAAGGCTCGAAAAGCTGACAAATGCAATTGATGACGCAGATGTGCTTATTTTTACAAGCCCTGTTTATGTTTACCACACCACAGGCGCTATGAAAAGTTTTCTTGACCATTACGGCTACCGTTGGATGGTACACCGTCCTGAAAAGAAGATGTTTTCAAAGCAGGCAGTTTGTATTTCTACCGCAGCCGGAGCGGGTACAAAGTCAACCAACAAAGATATTGCCGACAGCTTTTTCTTTTGGGGAATACCAAAAATTTATAAATACAGTGTGAATGTCCGTGCCACATCATACAACGGAATCAGCGAAAACACTTTGAAAGCAATCGACAAAAAGACCACCGCCCTTGCAAAGAAAATCAAAGCAAAGGACGGCAAGGTGAAGGTCGGAATCAAGACCAAAGCCTTTTTTGAACTTATGCGTATAATTCAAAGGAAAAACGATTGGAACGAGGCTGATACGGACTATTGGCATAACAAAGGCTGGGACGGTAAAAAGCGCCCGTGGAAGTAAGGAGTTTACTATGAGAAAATGCTTGATTACAGTTGATTATCAGGTGGATTTTGTAAACGGTTCACTTGGATTTGACGGTGCGGAAAAACTTGAAAATGTAATTGCCGAAAAAATCGAAAAATACAGGGCAGAGGGTGCAGATATTATATTCACTCTCGATACCCATCAATGCGATTACTTAACTACTTTTGAGGGCAGAATATTGCCGATTGAACATTGCATTGAGTACACAAAAGGTCACGAACTTTACGGAAAAATCAAGTCTATGGTTCAGCCAAACGACAAAGTGTTCAAGAAATGCACCTATGGCAGTGAGGCTCTGTTTGATTATCTAAGAAAGTGTGATTACAAAGAAATCGAGCTCTGCGGACTTGTATCGAATATTTGTGTTATTTCAAACGCCGTGCTTGCCCGAACCGCTTTGCCGAACGCACGACTGACTGTTGACAGCAATGCCACTGCCTCAAATGATGACGGTTTAAATACAGCCGCATTAAATGTTATGCGTGGACTCGGAATTACCGTAATTTAACTTGACAATAATTATAACTTGTTGTAAAATACTGAATATAATGTCATTTCGACATTTCAGGGTAATAGGTAGTTTGTCAGAAGTCCTTGTGGGCGTATTATAGGACTTCTGACACCGCCTATTTTGGTTTTATGATTTGTGCAATACAAATTTCGTATTATACGGAACATTTCAAATTTTTATCAAGAAATTTGAAAAAAATTGAAAAAACATTTGAAATTGTAAAACATATGTGATATAATACCAATGTTGCTTAACGCTGATCAAAAATTTAATATGCTGATATAGCTCAGGAGGTAGAGTGCGTCCTTGGTAAGGACGAGGTCACGGGTTCAAATCCCGTTATCAGCTCCAAGGGAAAGATATTATCCGAATTTGTGGGTAATATCTTTTTTGATTAAAGATGAAATTGTAAAACCGGGATTTGAAAGCCCGTAAAGAAAACAGTCCGGTGGACTGTTTTTAGGGTGTAGAGTTGAAGAAAATATGACTGTGAACAAGCCGCAGTAGGCGAGGCAAAGAGTTTGGATAATTACAATCACCCGTTATCAGCTCCAAGGAAAAGATATTATCCGAATTTGTGGGTAATATCTTTTTTGATTAAAGATGAAATTGCAAAACGGGATTTGAAAGCCCGTAAAAAGCCCGTAAAGAAAACAGTCCGGTGGACTGTTTTTAGGGCGTAGAGTTGAAGAAAATATGACTGTGAACAAGCCGTAGCAGGCGAGGCAAAGAGTTTGAATAATTACAATTGCCCGTTATCAGTTCCAAGGAAAGACATTATTCGTTTATGGATAAGGTCTTTTTGTTTACGCGGTTTTATATATTCACTGTTTTTACAAACAGACATTAATTTGGTATTATAAAGTTAAAAAAATTTAAAATTATGCACGAAAATGTGTGTTTGCAGTTGTATTAACAGTAAAGGGAGGTTACAAATGAGTGATTCATTCGGTACCGAAAAACAAAATCGAACAAGTAATTGTAAAATATGCGGATATGATATTTCGCATTGCATATCAAAATTTAAAATCAAAAGCTGACGCCGAGGATATTTTTCAAGAGGTTTGCATTACAATACTTACAAAGAACCCGCCTCTTGACGATGAAAAACATTTAAAATATTGGCTTATACGGGTTACCATAAACAAATGCAATAATTTTCATAAGTCGTTTTGGCATAATAAGATTGAGTCAATCGACAAATATACAGAACTTGAGCAACCGCAAACAAAGGCTGTAATGGAAGAAATTTGGCAGCTTCCAAAGCAGTACAGAAATGTTATTTATCTGTATTATTATGAGGATTATTCAATTGCAGAAATAGCCCGTATAATGGACAAAAGTCAAAATACAATCAGTTCGCAGTTGCAGAGGGCAAGAAAAAGACTCGGCAAAATTCTATCCGAAGGAGGACTTTAGTATGCGTAAAAATTTATATACGAAAACAATCAATGATATTAAAATCAGTGAGAATGCAGTTAATTCTGCGATAGAAAATATTTATAGCAAGCAAAGCAATGACAACATTATTGACATTAAGAAAAGTAAAAATAAAAAAGTAAATAAAGTTATTGCAGCTTCTCTTGTTGCGGCAATGCTTGTTTCGGGAGGTGAGTTCAATGTATTACTTTAGTGACAAAGGTATAAAAATTTTGGAGGATAATTTTATGAAAATTAAAAAATATTAGTATCAGCAATAAGCGCAGCATTAATATCAACATCAGATAAATAATTAAATTGTGAGAGGTATTCCAATGAAGAAAACAACTGCAATGATGGCATTATTTTTAACAATTTGTGCTGCTGTATTTTTTTATGGCTGTACGAATAAATCTTCATACTCAAATTCCGATGATGCATATATAAATTATGCAACAGATATGCAGCTAATGTACCATATCGGCGGAAATGCACCTATGACAAAATCAGATAAAGGTTATTATTATATCGGTGATGACGGAATCGTGATTTTTATTGATAAAGAAACAAAAAAGGCTACTCCTCTTTGTTCAAAACCAAATTGTACTCACGATGACCCTGAAGCTTGCGATGCCTATTTAAACTTAACGGAGAAGCCCCAAATACAATATAATGACGGATATTTGTATGCTTTATGCGGAGAGTATGACAAGAGCTATATAAATTACAATACATATCTTATGCGTATGAAGCCTGATGGAAGCCAAAGGGAAAATCTCACGGGAAGCTTTAATTTTTATGATTTTGAATGGTTCATACACAGGGGATATTTTTATTGCTCTACTGATTCATCAGTAATCAGAATACCTCTTGATTCACCTAAATCAGAACCGCAGATTCTATACAAAACGGATTACTATATTGAGTCCGGCTTGAGAGCTGTTTCTCAAATATGTGCGTATAAGAATTATTTTTACTTTACTGCCGACGAGAGAAATGAAAAAGAGGAAGGACCCGGTTTAAGTATCAAATGTATCAATTTGGATACATTAGAGATTAATGACATTCCTAAAGCTAAAGGCTATCAGGTGTCTTATAATTTCTTTTTAGACAACACAATGATTGCGTCCTATTACGATAAAAATTCGGATGAAAATGTTTATCTTAAATGCGATTTGGATGGAAATGTAAAGGAAAGCTTTTTCACAATAGCTCATAAAGATAATTTGCGATATTCAACCGATGGAAAATACATATATGGTGATAATTGTGTGCAGGTCACCAGAAAAGATGCAGAAAAACAGATTATTACGGTTTACGATTTAAATATGAATGAGATAGATTCGTATGCTCCGCCTGAATTTGAAAATATAGTATGCAATAATATTAATCCACAGGATAATGAATATTTTATTTTTGAATCTGTAGATGATAACGGAGAACGAATTTTAGCTATGGCGGATAAAAGTCAACTCGGCTCAATCGGCGGCGAAACTATAAAATTCACAGAGCTTTGCAAGCTGAAATGGGCTGAAAAGAAGAACAGTAATTACTATGTAGAGGGACAGGCGGGAGTTGTATGAGAATTGCAGGTAGCGAATATTTAAAGCTGTTTTCAAACAAAATATTTCTTATTTGCATCATCGCCTTTTTCTGCGCCGATTCTCTGTTTTTCGTAATGCTTCAATCCTCTGATTATGAAAATTCGGCAATTTCAAGTGATGTCGGGGCATATGAACAGCTTATTCGGGAATGTAACGACGCAGAGGATAAAAATGCGTTCTTTGAAAGCAAGAACACGGAGATACAGATTGCACAAATTCTTTTGCACAACGGAAATGCAGATGAATACAAGGAAAAATATCCAAAGCTGTATGACAATGCGGCAGGCTTGGACTTGAACGATGATGAGCTGTTCAACCGCTCGGTTATGCTAAGCAACATACAGGCTCAGCTCTCTCACATAGACAGCTATGAAGAGTTTATTTCCAATATGAAGTCGAGAGCCGAGCAACAGAGCAGCTTTTCCATTTTTGCAGAGCCGGACAGTTTTTCGTTCAGAAATATTGAAAAAACTCCCGTGGATTTTGCCGAGGTTAAAGGTGTTAAGCCCATCCTCGGCAACAACAAGGCGGTTGAAGCCGCAACCTCATATGAGGTTTCAAGCTATATTTTGCTAATTATCGTATTGCTCGTCAATATTTTGATGTTCTCCGTTGAAAGAGAAAAGGAGCTTTATATTCTTGTGCGGTCAACGGCAAAGGGCAGACTGCAAACAATAGCCTGCAAGCTCTTGGTTGTTTTGAGCGTTACGGCGGTTGTTAGTCTGCTGTTCTATGCGAGCAACATTATGATGGCAGGCACAGTCTACGGCTTTGGAGATTTGAGCCGCCCCGTGCAGTCGAGCAAGCTGTTTTTAAACTGCGCATTAAATGTTACAATGCTTGAATACCTGATTTTGTGGGTACTCGGCAAAACGCTTTTGCTCTGCTCTCTGTCAATGCTCACGGCATTTTTATTCGTGGTTATCAAGTCCTCCGCAAAGACCTATTTAATCTTGGCGTCGGCACTGATTTTTGAATTTTCCTGCTTCATTTTCATTGACGGCAGCTCTGTGTTGGCTTCGCTAAAATTTATAAATATTTTCTACCTTATCAGCGGCAACAATATTTTCGGCTGTTATCAGAATGTCAATATTTTTTCACAGCCGATTAACATAATCACCGTTTTCATCGGCTTAGCTATAGCTCTCTCCGTTGTCGGAGTTTTGGGAGCGGCATTGGCGTTTTCAAGGCTGTCACAGCATAACGGCAAGCTCGTTTTGCTCGACAGGCTTATGTCACGGCTCGGACGGTTTAAGAAAATCAACGGAAGTGTGAGAATATACAGCGGCGAGGCTTACAAGCACTACAAAACCTCCTTCGCCCTTGTCGCAGTAATTATCCTCGTGGCTCTCGGCTTTGTCAGCTACAATGATGATTTGAGTATTATATTCATAAGTCCTCAGGAAAGCGCCTATGACACCTATATGCAAACACTTGAGGGTGAGCTTGACGAGGAAAAGTATGATTTTATCGAGAGTGAAAGGGCTTATTTTGACGAGCTTACAAGAGAAGCCGAGGAGCTTTCAGCCGACACCACGATTTCGGCTGAGGAAAAAACGAACAGGCTCAATACCATTGATGGTATTTTAAGCATAAGAGGAATGGCATTTGAGGACATTTGCGCTCAGCTTGAATATGTTAATGGAAAGGCTGAGCTGACGGGCGAAAAGCCTGCACTTGTCAATGAAGTGGTGAACAAGCGGCTGACTATGGACACCTTTAGGGAGTGGGAGTATTTTGCTCTGCTCTTAGCCGTGGTTATCTTCTGTACCTCTAACATTTTGGCAATTGAATACAAGACCTCTATGGTTAACTTGATTTCGGCAAATAAGCACGGCAAAGCGAGGCTGTTGATTATAAAGCTCTTGACCGTCCTGATTACCACGGTGATTTCCTATATCTTAATCTATCTGCCGTATATGCTCAACTTTATCAAGACCTTCGGCACGGCATCATTTGATTTACCGCTTGCATATTCAAGAAATTTTTCGGCTCTGACAAGCGGCATAACCGTGGGCGGATATATTCTTGCTCTCGGCTTTGTTCATCTGCTTGCGGCAGTCGGCACAACGACTTTGGTCTATCTGCTCTCCTACATATTTAAAAATCAGTTTGTGACAATGATAATTTCAAGCGGCTTGCTCCTTATACCCTGCGTGGTGTTCATTGATAACAACAAAATCCGTATGGTATCGGCATTTTCAAATAATGCTCAGACAGCCGTTATCGGCATAATCACCGCCGTTTGTCTGCTGATAATCGCAGTATCGGCTCTGATTATCTTTGTTCCCAAGCGCAAAAGTACGAAATTTATAATTTAAGTTTCAAAACAAAAGAGGTTGTAAATATGGAATTAGCTTTAAATCGTATCAGCAAAACCTATAAAAAGGGCTCGGTAAAGGCGCTTGATAATTTCAGCGTTATCTTAACTCCGGGAGTATACGGCTTGCTCGGACCGAACGGAGCAGGCAAGTCCACGCTGATGAACATTATCACCGACAACCTCAATGCCGACGGCGGAGAGGTGGTTTACGGCGGTGAAAATATCAAAAAGCTCGGCAAGGATTACCGAGCCGTACTCGGCTATATGCCCCAACAGCAGGGCTTGTATGATGATTTCACCCTCAACCGCTTTTTGTGGTATATGGCGGCTTTAAAGGGCTTAAAAAAGAAAGAAGCCAAGGAAAAGATCACTCAGCTTCTTGAAACGGTTAATCTGACAGATGCCGCACATAAAAAGTTAGGCTCGTTTTCGGGCGGTATGAAGCAGAGAGCCTTGATTGCTCAAGCGCTTCTGAACAATCCCGAAATTCTCATACTTGACGAGCCAACGGCAGGACTTGACCCGAAGGAGAGAATACGCATACGCAACTTCATCAGCGAGATTGCCGAGGATAAAATTGTCCTAATCTCCACCCATGTTGTGTCGGATATTGAGTTTATCGCAAAGGAGATTATTTTGCTTAAAAAAGGTCAGCTCATCTCCCACGATTCCCCGAATAAGCTGACAAAGGAGCTTGAAAATAAAGTCTTTGAGGTCGAAATTCAAAGGGAAGATTTAAAATATTTTCAAGACAATTACCGTGTTTCAAATCTCTGTCACAACGACAACAGCATAATAGTCCGCATCGTGACCGATAACCCGCCGACAGACTTCCAATACACAACCGCAAAACCAACCCTTGAGGACTTGTACCTCTACATTTTTGAACAGGGAATTTAAAAATATTTTAATTCGGAGCATTAAACATAAATAATATGTTACCGGTAGATGAGTCTTTACTTACTCCAATAGATATGAAAGTACGCCCTGATGATACACCGAGGGATATAGCTTATAAGGAGCTTTTAAAGGATCAGCTTGCTTTTTGTCAAAGTAATAGTGAGTTGATTTTAAAGAGAGCTAATAAGCTTTATGACATTGTAGTAAATTATCCTGATAAAAACATTAATCTCGTAAAAAGATGCTGCAGGTTTGATAAACTTGAAAAGGTGTTACAAAAATACTTAAACAATTAAATAATAAATTCATTGTTAAGCTGTTACAGAAATGTAGCAGCTTCAGCCTGTAGAAAAAGTCCAGTAAAAGCTGGGCTTTTTCGACAAGCTGAACAGTCCGCTGGACTGCTTTTATGGCGTAGAGTTGATGAAAATATGACTATGAACAAGCCGCAGCAAGCGAGGCAAAGAGTTTGAATAATTACAATCACCCGTTATCAGTTCCAAGGAAAGACATTATTCGTTTTTGGATAAGGTCTTTTTGTTTACGCAGTTTTATATATTCACTGTTTTTACAAACAGACATTAATTTGGTATTATAAAGTTAAAAAAATTTAAAATTATGCACGAAAATGTGTGTTTGCAGTTGTATTAACAGTAAAGGGAGGTTACAAATGAGTGATTCATTCGGTACCGAAAAACAAAATCGAACAAGTAATTGTAAAATATGCGGATATGATATTTCGCATTGCATATCAAAATTTAAAATCAAAAGCTGACGCCGAGGATATTTTTCAAGAGGTTTGCATTACAATACTTACAAAGAACCCGCCTCTTGACGATGAAAAACATTTAAAATATTGGCTTATACGGGTTACCATAAACAAATGCAATAATTTTCATAAGTCGTTTTGGCATAATAAGATTGAGTCAATCGACAAATATACAGAACTTGAGCAACCGCAAACAAAGGCTGTAATGGAAGAAATTTGGCAGCTTCCAAAGCAGTACAGAAATGTTATTTATCTGTATTATTATGAGGATTATTCAATTGCAGAAATAGCCCGTATAATGGACAAAAGTCAAAATACAATCAGTTCGCAGTTGCAGAGGGCAAGAAAAAGACTCGGCAAAATTCTATCCGAAGGAGGACTTTAGTATGCGTAAAAATTTATATACGAAAACAATCAATGATATTAAAATCAGTGAGAATGCAGTTAATTCTGCGATAGAAAATATTTATAGCAAGCAAAGCAATGACAACATTATTGACATTAAGAAAAGTAAAAATAAAAAAGTAAATAAAGTTATTGCAGCTTCTCTTGTTGCGGCAATGCTTGTTTCGGGTGGTGTGTTTGCCCTTTTTTCTCAACCTGCTCAAAATCAAAACGGATTTGTTATTACGGCCGCAGCTGCTGAATTAACTAAAGATAAACCAGTACAGGTTGCCGCTATAGATAGGGCTGATAGATATTCTTACGGCTACGAGAGCTATGAGGAAACTTTTAATTTGTTGCTTTCTTGCAAGGGTGATAACATAAGTACAATTACATATAATGCAAAAGGCAATTCATATTTTACTTTTAATACAGATGACAATGAAAAAGTATATTGCGGTAAAGTATTATCGGATTTTGAAAACAAAAATGCCGATGAAACTATGAAAATATATATGAATTCGGGTGCCGATTATTTTTACTCGGGTTTTACCGTTGATTATGATAAGCAGGATGAAAGCGTTAAAGTGGATTCTGACGGAGTTGCTCCTGTTAGTATGAATGTTTATCTTATGGCAAATGACAGTGAAAAAGCGGCTAAAATTTTAAGTAAATATAATGCGTATAGTCTTTACTGCGGTGAAGCCGTGAGCGATAGTGTGAAAGCTGAATACATCGAAAAAAACGGTGAGAATTTCGATAAAGATTTTAATCCCGAATATGATGAATCGGATATCATTGATATGTATAACGAGCTTTATTCACAGCTTTTTGAAGGAGTATCGGTTGATGTAACCGTTAAGTACAATGACGGCACAGAGGAAACCCAGACCGTTGATTTTAATGTTGAACCGATTACCGAAGAAACGGCAGACGAACATCTCAAAGAAAACGGATATAACGGTGAGAGAAACAGCTTGTATAATTTACTCGGTTCATGTGCTACTATCACGGCAACTCTAAGATGATTGCAAAATTATAATAAAAATTAATAATCAACATACTCCATTGTTATAACATAAAACTCTCGGGTCAAATCTGTCCGAGAGTTTTTGTTGTTTATGCGTGTGAAAGAGTGGGGAAGAACATTTGAAATTATTTCATCTTTAATTTTGCAAGTGTATTGATTTATGGTTTTGAATCCGAGCTTTTTATAAAAATCAACGGCACCGAGGTCGCCAAAAAGATAAAATCCGTCACAGCTGTTTTTATATTCGTTTATAATTGCGTTTATAAGCGTGAATTCCCAAAGTAAATTCCACTCCTTTCCTACTGTGGAATTTACTTTGGGAATTCACTAGGAAAAGACATTATTCGTTTTTGAAAATTATTACTTGACTTTAGTTCGTGATACATTTATCATTATAATTTATCATTATATATACACACGAGTAATAGAATATAAGGAAGACTGATGGGATGATTGTAGTTGTTTTTTAGATACATAGTTGTTCTCATAGGATTATTTGTAAAGTTTTTATGATTTTTAAAAAACTTACACACTTTTCTTGACAAAGCCAACTTTTAATTGCATTATAAAAGCGCTCGAGGTACAGTACCCGAGCGCTTTTATCCGTATGAAAAAGTCTGTTATTATTGAATTTCTTCCAAAGCATTAAATATTATAGCATACACATACGATGAACCGATTGCCGCATTCTTTGCAAATGACGGATTTTGCAACATTTTTACCGCACCTTCAAGCTCTGATTTTGTAATTTTCCAATTCGCTTTCGGAATAAAAATGCTGTTTTCATTTACAACATATGTAAATTTTGTATTCTCTTTTGTGGTAATTACATTGCCTCTGCATCTTACGATTTCTTCCCAGATGTCATTAAAAGTCATTTTTATTATTAGGCAACTTCTGCAAGTTTTTTAGTAACTCTTGCTGTCACATCAATATAATAATCGTAATCTGCTTTTGAAAGAGAATCCTCGTCAATATCGTCTATCTTCTTGCCCCAATCAGCATACTTCGACACAAACTCCGTGTAATCTTTCATAAGTCCTGCAGGATTGTCACTGCTTGAGTACTTCTTCATAAAGTCAACATAATCATTCATAAAGTCCTCGTAATCGTCCATTACTTCCTTAAAATCAGGATCAACGGTGTCGGAATCGTTATTCTCTTCTTTAGAACTTTCTTCATCTTTTTGACTTTCTTCTGCCTTTGAACTTTCCTCCTCAGAAGATTCATCGTCCTTTGAGCTTTCTTCTGCCTGCGAACTTTCCTCTTCCTTAGAACTTTCAGAAAAAGTATAGTCAGGAATACTTACGTCGCTTGTGGCTTTTTTTGAGCCACAACCTGTAAAAACCAATGTAGAAGTGACCGCCGCAACCACTGCAATAAATGTACATAAAACTTTTTTAACGGTATTTTTCATAATAAATTCCTCCTTTTATTAAATTCGTTGACATTATTATATAAAAAGCCAAATAAAAAAGTGTATGCTGACAGCATACACTAAGAAAAAAATTTATGTTATAATATTGTTGTACTATGGAAAATAATACCATAAATAAGATACCGTTGTAACGGCACGGAAAATCGACATACCGACAAACATACTCACAACGGCTAATGAGTAAAAAATAAGCTTCCTTAAAGTTTTAGGCATATCCCTTATTTTGGGAATACAACTCTGAAAGCCGAAAAGGTCAGAGAAAAATGAAATGGGAATAAAGAAAAGCAGTATTACCATAAGCGTGACGGGAAAAAAGTTCAGTATATTTATTACGCAATACTTTCTGTACATACCTATAATCCATAAAAACATCCAGCCGTACATTACGCACGCAAAAACACGCACACCTTTCTTTTCCGAACGGAGTCCGGGGAAATTTTCCATAAAATTGTCGGCAAAGTTAAAGCCGTAAACTCTCTTTCTTTTCAAAGCGGCGTCTAAATCTTCTATCCGTTCAAAACGCTTTTCAACATTGTATTCTGTACATTTTTTAATAATATCCGCAACATCACCGTCACGGTACATAACTTCTGACGGAATATGACCTGTTAGCATATAATTAAGCAAAACTCCCAGAGCATAAATATCTGTTTTGCAGTCGCTTTGCTTAAAGCCGAATTGTTCGGGTGCGGCATAACCCTCTGTACCGAGAACCTGCGTATCGTGTTTGGCGTTTTCTTTATGCAGTCTTGAAATTCCAAAATCAATTATCTTAACAACACCGTCAAAACCTATGATAATATTGGACGGAGTAATGTCACGATGGGTAATTGAATATTTGTGCAAAACACTGAGTCCGTTGCAAATCTGACGGGCAATATTTATGGCATAATCTTCCGCAAAAGTACCTTTTGACAAATACTGCTCAATGGTATGACCTTGTACATATTCTTCAAGAATAATGCAGGCATTGCGGTCAGTTATAACATCAAAAACTTTTGCGATATGGCAATTATTAATTTTACTGACAGCGTTATGTACCTCAAATTCGTAAGCGGGCATAATCTTTTTCACCATAAGCCGACCCGTGCTGCGATTGCGCACAAGCTGTGTCGTTCTGTTAAAATCTGTAACAACATCAAATTGCCAAAGTGAAAATTTATATTCAAACTCGTTCATTTTTGCACCTCCCCTCTTGTAAATATTAGCATAAATTTGTATAAAAAGGAAGATATAAATTGAAAAAATCAACTGATGAACTTCTCAATAGCTTAAAATCAAAAAGTAATCTTGACGATTATTTTAAAGAAAACTCGGATCAGCTGAATTTTGCGACATTACCTCAAATGCTTGAAAGTATTATACAAAGCAAAAAGATAAGCAAATCAGAAGCTATAAATAATTCTATGATAGAAAAGCACTACGGCTATCAGATATTCCAAGGAATAAAGACACCGTCAAGAGATAAGCTGATAATGCTCTGCATTGGAATAGGTGCGGATCTGACACAGACAGAAAAACTGCTGAACCGTATAAAAGCGTCACCTCTGTATGCCAAAGACGGCAGAGATGCGGTAATAATGTTTGGACTGCTTCACAAACTAAGTGTAATTGATATTAATTTAATGCTGTATGACAGAGGCTTTGATGTACTTGAATGATAAACGAAAAATCCGACTTCATATGAAAGAAGCCGGATTTTTGCTTAATCACTTAAATTTAACAATAAAAAATGCCCACCCTATTGGATGGACACTTTGATGTTGGCATCTCCCTATCTTTCCAGGCCGTCACCAGCCAAGTATTTTCGGCACCACTGAGCTTAACTTCTGTGTTCGGTATGGGAACAGGTGGACCCTCAGCGTCATTAACACCAACTGTTTAATTGTGTTCTCTCTTGAGAACAGTATTGATTATATCACTGTGCGTTCACTTTGTCAACACTTTTTTACAATTTTTTCACAAACACAAAACATATCAATTAAAGACGATTATTGACAATTAAATAATTCAGTTTAAGTTATTTTTACCGTCAGAAAGCTTTTATTATAAAAACAAATTTTGCCTAATCTATCTTAAATTTGAGAAGTGACAACTTATTTACAACAATATTACTCCGAAAAGATTGTTTATTGTCAAAGCTTGTGGTATAATTTGTATATATGTTTACTTGAAACGGAGAATTGCGATGAAGAGAAATATTGCAATAAAAATCACCGCTTTTTTGCTTTCCGCAATGAGCGCTATAACTTTGATTTCAGGCTGTGGCAAAAAAAATGACATTGCCGATGATTTCCGGGAAAACAGCACTGCAACAGTATCAAGAGCGTCAAGGGACAGTTGCGTTATTCAAAATTTCGATATAATATATCAGGAGCCTGAACTTCCTACGGGCTGCGAAGTAACCGCCCTTACAATGGCTATGAACTACAGCGGCTGCAATGTTGACAAATACACTATGGCTACCGAATACCTCCCCTGCACTCCTTACGACATTGAGTACGGCGAGGACGGAAATCTTTACGGCTCAAGTCCCGAACAATACTTTATCGGCGACCCTACAAGCGTTTACGGCTATGTCTGCGGCACAACTCCTATTGTAACGGCGGCAAATAACTATTTTAAATACACGGGCAGCAAACTGAAAGCCATAGACATTACAGGTTCTACCCCGCAGGAACTGTACGAACTTGTCGATAAAGGCTACCCGATTGTGGTATGGGTTACTATAGGTATGGTTGAACGCAGCGACATTGAATCCTGGACAGGAACAGACGGCAAACAATACGATTGGTGTATGGACGACCATGCAGCCGATTTGATTGGCTACAGTGCCGACACGGTAACCATAGCAGACCCTATTAACGGACTTGTTGAATATCCGAAAGAAAATTTTGAATCTGTCTTTACATCAAGAAATAATAAATGCGTTGTACTGAAAAACGGATGAGATTATTTTAATACTACGAAGTATTAAATACTGTGTTATAATAAATATTTGTAAAGGAACGGTGGCGGCTGTTTTACCGATGATTTTAAAAAGCTGAATTCTGCCGACAAAGCTATGAGAAATAAATATTTATCATATGTAAAAAGCAGTGCGGTAAACTCCGAACTTGAGCAAACCAATAAATTCAGTTTGCAAATGTTTTACACCGCCAAACTTGAAAATGTATATTACAGTGAAAAATCGGATTGCTTTATCGTTGCAGACATTGAAAACAACAATGTATATTTGCACAGTGTGCTTTACAAAAATTACATTCCGATATTTTTAAAAAACTTACACACTTTTCTTGACAAAGCCAAATAGTTTGGCGAGTTTCAAATTTGATTTTTAAAATAGCAATTTGCTAAACAATATTTATATTATTATTTTTCCCCGCAAATTTTTTCAAGACCTGCTTTGTCGAGTATTTTTATTCCTCTGTAATGTGTGGCAAGTATGCCTTGTGCGGATAATCTGCTTAGTGTTTTGGTTACCGTAATTCGTGACACACCGACCGTAAGCGCAATTTCTTCGTGCGTAAGCGATACTTTGCCGTCAACCATATCGTCAAGCAACAGCTTGGCAATTCGTGCGTCTGCCTGCATAAAAGTCATTGAGTCAAGCTGGGTGGTAAGCAGTCTTATTCTTGTGGCGAGAATTTCAAGCAGTTCAAATGCAATCGGAGGATTTTTTTGAATAAGGTCGAGGAGAATTTTTTTATCAATAATGGTCAGCTCGCTTGCAGTTACGGCTTTTGCGGAGCTTACCCTCGGTTTGTGGTCAAAAAATGCACCTTCGCCTATAAGTTCGCCTTTTGAGGCAGTGTTCAGAGTTTTTTCCATTCCGTCGGGAGAAATCATAAATACGGTTGCTTTGCCTTTCTTTATATAGTAAAAGCTGTCTGCAATGTCGCCTTGGTGATAGATTATTTCGCCTTTTGCAAAAGATTTGGTGTACGGCAAACTGTCAAACAGAGTTTTCATATCGTAGTGTATGTTGTAAAGTTGTGTGGGAGGAGTGTTGAGATTGTTTTCCATAGTTTCACCTCGGTTGTCGATTGGTAAATGCGGTTTATAAAAGTTTGGTCAACCTTTTTAACGGCTTGACCTAAATTTTAAAATTATTTGGCTAAAATTGAGCGATAAACCATATTTTAGCGACAAAGTTCTTATTTTATTTTAATTGTAGCATACTTTACAATCTTTTTGCAAGCGGTATGTAATAATGATATTAGAAAAAATATAAGGAGTGATATTTATGGGTATGACTATGTCACAGAAAATTCTTGCGGCTCACGCAGGTCTTTCAGAGGTTAAGGCAGGTCAGCTTATTGAGGCTAAACTCGATATGGTACTCGGTAACGATGTAACATCACCTGTTGCAATCAATGTTTTTGAACAGAACGGTGCAACAGCAGTATTTGATAACACTAAAATTGCTATGATTATGGACCACTTTACTCCAAATAAGGATATTAAAGCGGCTACACAGGTTAAGCAGGTAAGAACTTTTGCAGATAAATACGACATCAAAAACTACAGAGATGTAGGTCAGATGGGCATTGAGCACGCACTTTTGCCTGAACAGGGTCTTGTCGGACCGGGTTGTTTGTGCATTGGTGCAGACTCTCACACCTGTACATACGGTGCACTCGGTGCATTTTCGACAGGTGTCGGCTCAACAGATATGGCCGCAGGTATGATTAGCGGTAAGGCATGGTTCAAAGTTCCTGCCGCTATTAAATTTAATCTTGTCGGCAAGCCACAGGGATTTGTAAGCGGTAAAGATGTTATCCTCCACATTATCGGTATGATAGGTGTTGACGGTGCGCTTTACAAATCAATGGAATTTACAGGCGAGGGCGTTCAGTACCTCAACATTGATGACAGACTTTGCATTGCAAATATGGCTATTGAGGCAGGCGCTAAAAACGGTATTTTCCCTGTTGACGATGTAACCCGTGAATACTGCAACGGCAGATATCAGGGTACACCTGTTGAATATACAGCAGATGAGGACGCTGTGTACGACGAGGAATACACAATTGACCTTAGTGAAATTCGTCCTACCGTTGCTTTCCCGCATCTTCCGGAAAACACAAGAACAGTTGACGAAATCGGCGAAACAGAGGTTAAAATCGACCAGTGCGTTATCGGTTCCTGCACAAACGGCAGAATTACCGACCTTAGAGCTGCCGCAGAGGTATTCAAGGGCAGAAAGATAGCAAAGAATGTAAGATGCATTATCTTCCCGGGTACACAGGCAATCTGGTTACAGGCTATGCACGAGGGACTTTTTGATATATTTATTGAGGCAGGCGCAGTAGTTTCTACTCCGACTTGCGGCCCTTGTCTTGGCGGACATATGGGTATTCTTGCCGCAGGCGAAAAAGCTATTTCAACAACAAACCGTAACTTTGTAGGCAGAATGGGTCATGTTGACAGTGAGGTTTACCTCGCAAGCCCGGCTGTAGCTGCCGCAAGTGCTGTTAAGGGTTACATTACAGACCCTGCAAAGCTTTGATTTTTTGAAAGGTAGGTACTGATTATGAACGCTAAGGGTACAGTCCACAAGTTTGGCGACAATGTAGATACAGATGTAATTATTCCTGCTCGTTACCTCAACACAGCATCTCACAAAGAGCTTGCCGCTCACTGTATGGAGGATATTGACGCAGAATTTGTAAATAAGGTTCACGAGGGCGACATTATGGTTGCCGAAAAGAACTTTGGTTGCGGTTCTTCAAGAGAACACGCACCGATTGCAATTAAGGCAAGCGGTATTTCCTGCGTAATTGCTTCGACTTTTGCAAGAATTTTCTACCGCAACTCAATTAATATCGGTCTTCCGATTCTTGAGTGTGACGAGGCAGCAAAGGAAATCAAAGAGGGCGATGTTGTTTCCGTAAACTTTGATACAGGTGTTATCACAGACGAAACAACAGGCAAGACTTATCAGGCAGAGCCTTTCCCGGAGTTTATTCAGAACATTATTAAAAAAGGCGGACTTATTAAGTCTATTATGTAATTTATGGGCAACAAAGGCAAAACTTTGCCGCTTTTTTGCAAAATTAAAGGTTCTGTCCTAAATGTTGGAGTAGTATTAATAAATTATTTAGCTAAAGCTATGTGCTAAACCATAATTTCCAAAACTTTTGACAAAGAACCTTTTTATCGGAAATTAAAAAAGCTATAAATTGACAAGATTGGTGAATTATGGTAAACGAAATTTTTGAAAAACTTTCCGCATTGCCGCAGGTAGAGGCTATTGCTCTCGGCGGTTCCCGTGCAAACGGTGTTTTTGACGAAAAATCAGATTATGATGTTTATGTGTATATTACAGATAACATCGACAACGGTGTAAGAGAAAATATCCTTGCGCCTTACTGTTCGCAAATGGAAATCGGCAATCATTATTGGGAGTTTGAAGACAATATTATACTCAAAGACGGTGTTCCTATGGACATTATATACCGTCCTATGGATAAATTCGATAAATTTATAAGCTATACTGTTTTTGAACATCACGCAAACCACGGTTATACAACTTGTTTTTGGCATAACATTATTACATCGCAGATCGTGTATGACCCAAGCGGTAAATATGCGGAGATTAAAAAGAAGTTTACCGTTCCGTATCCCGAAGAACTCCGTCAAAATATTATAGATTTAAATATGAAGATGCTTTCGGGTATTTTGCCATCATTTGACAAGCAGATAAAAAAAGCGATTGACAGAAACGATTTTGTAAGTGTAAATCACAGAACAGCCGCTTTTGTTGCAAGCTATTTTGATGTTATTTTTGCAGTGAACAGACTTACCCACCCGGGAGAAAAAAGACTTGTGCAAATTTGCAAGGAGCGCTGTGAAATTTTACCAAAGGATTTTGAAGAAAATCTTGACAAATTGCTTAAGGAAAAACCGACTGAAAAAATTATGGAAGTTATTGCCGATATGGTGAAAAACCTTAAAGAGATAATTTAGATTTAAATTTATTTTTATTTAGTTATAGTTGCCGCAACATTTAAACAAACAGCTTTGTTTTCGCTTATGCCGATTCAAAGCTGTTTTTGTTTTTTTCAAACCGTTGCCAAATAACCTAATCTTGTAAATGTAATTTATAGATGCTATAATTATCATATAAATAAAACCGAGATGAAACGGAGATGAAGGTTTGAAAACAGCAGTAATCACAGGAGCGTCGGGCGGTATCGGCTCGGCAACGGCGCTTGCTTTTGCAAAGGACGGATACAATGTTGTTTTGCAGTATAACAATTCACAAGACAAGGCGCTTGCACTTGCAAAAAAGATAGAGAACGAAACTAACTCGACTGCATTACCTGTTAAAGCGGATGTTTCATCTTCGCAAGAAGTTACTTTCCTTTTTGACGAAGTTGAAAATCGGTTCGGCAATGTTGATGTGCTTGTGAATAACGCAGGAATAGCACAGCAAAAACTTTTTACGGATATAACGGATGAGGATTGGAGAAGAATGACAGGCACTAACCTTGACGGTGTTTTTTATTGTTCAAGAGAGGTACTAAAACGCTTTATGATAAAAAATCACAGCGGGGTTATACTAAATGTCAGTTCAATGTGGGGGCAGGTAGGTGCGTCCTGCGAGGTGCATTACAGCGCCGCAAAGGCAGGCGTAATCGGACTTACAAAGGCGCTTGCAAAGGAAGTCGGACTTTCGGATATTCGTGTCAATTGCATTGCACCAGGAGTTGTGATGACCGATATGATGAAATCGTTTGACGAGCAGACTGTGAATGAATTAAAAGATGAAACTCCGCTCAATATGCTCGGCGAACCTGATGATATAGCGCAGACCGCATTGTTTTTGTGCTCGGATAAGGCAAAGTTTATTACAGGACAAGTCCTCGGTGTAAACGGCGGATTTGTGATATAAATTCAGATTAACAAAGAAAATATAAAAATCGGTTTTTTATACTCTGTTTTATGATTAAAGTTTGTTTATTACGGAATTTTTAATCAATCTTTTAATGTTATTATAATAAAATGTTGAAAACTTCGTTCAAAGGAGAATATCAATGAATCCCAAAATGGCAATACTCCGCAAAAGAGCTATGGCACTGCCTCTTTTGCCCGGGGTATATATTATGCATTCCGCTGACGGTGAAATTATTTACATCGGAAAGGCAAAGGCTTTGAGAAACCGTGTCAGCCAATACTTTGGTTCTCAAAACAACCACGCAGAAAAAGTGCGCCGTATGGTTGACAATGTTGACCACTTTGAATACATTATCACAGACAGCGAGTTTGAGGCGCTCATTCTTGAGTGCAGTCTGATTAAACAGCACACCCCAAAATATAATATTCTCCTTAAAGACGATAAGGGCTACAGTTACATCAAGGTCAGCGGCGACAAATGGCGCAAAATTTCTTATGTTCTCCAGAAAAATGACGATAATGCCGAATACATCGGACCGTACAAAAGCAGTTACTATGTAAAGAGCGCAGTTGAGGAGGCTAACAAAATTTTTATGCTCCCAACCTGCAATCGCAAGTTCCCGCAGGATTTTGGCAAGGGCAGACCGTGTCTTAACTATCATATCAAACTTTGTTCCGCTCCGTGCACAGGAAAGGTGAAATTTGCCGATTATAACGAAAGCGTAGAACAGGCGCTTGCGTTTTTAAAGGGAGGTTCGTCAAATTCGGTTAAAGACCTCACTAAGAAAATGGAGGAGGCGGCAGAAAATCTTGAATTTGAAAGAGCCGCAAGAATCCGTGATAAAATCAGCTCAATTAAAAAAATGGGGGACAAGCAAAAGGTTGTTGCAAACAAGGTTCTCGACGAAGATGTTATCGGCAGTTTTTCGGACGGAAAAAAGACCTGCTATCAGGTATTTCGCTTTGAGGGCGGCAGGCTTTTTGACAGAGAAAGTTTTGTTTTTGATTCGGGCGACAGTGACAGTGAAACCGAGGAATTTATCTTGCGCTACTATACTATTCGTGACGATATACCGAAAAATATTGCCATTGACAAAGATTTTGACGGTTTGACCGCAATGCAGGATTGGCTGAGCGAAAAGCGTGGCAGTAAGGTGTATGTTACAGTTCCGCAAAGGGGTGAGCAGGCACAGCTTATGGCAATGTGCCGTTCAAACGCCGCCGAAGAACTTGCACAGCGCAAGGGTGCGACAGTCAAGGAATACAGTGTACTTGAAGAGCTTAAGGAATTGCTCGGACTTGAAAAAATACCGCAATACATTGAAAGCTACGATATTTCAAACCTTGCCGGTACGGAAAATGTTGCGGGTATGATTGTTTATAAAAATGGCAAGCCGTACAAGTGCGCCTATAAAAAATTTAAGATAAAGGGTTTTGAGGGACAGGACGACTACGCATCTATGGCGGAGGTTATCGGCAGACGATTTGACGAATACTATAAAGCCGAAAAGGCAGACGAGGGCTTCGGAAAACTGCCCGACCTGATTTTGCTTGACGGCGGTAAAGGTCAGGTTGCGGTAGTAAAAAAAGTTTTGCGGGAAATGAATATTGATGTGCCGCTTTTCGGCTTGGTTAAAGATGACAAACACCGTACAAGGGCGGTTACGGGTGACGGCGGAGAAATTTCTGTCAGCTCACGCAGGGCACTGTTTACTTTCCTTAGCAAAATGCAGGACGAAGTGCACCGCTTTGCAATCGGCTATCACCACAGCAGGCGAAGTAAAAATACTTTTAAAAGCTCGCTTACCGATATTGACGGTATAGGGGAGAAGAGAGCAAGGGCAATGCTCAAGTATTTCAGGACGATTGACAATATTTCAAAGGCAGACCTTGAAGAACTTGAGGGATGTCCGCAAATGACAAAAAATGCGGCAATAGCAGTGTACAGATACTTTCATTCAAATGAAAAAACGACAGAAAATTGAATTAATAAAAATGTTGTAATTTTTGTAATAATATGTTATAATTATGTAATATTGAAGAAAATACATTCGTAATAAGTGCTTTTATGCTTTATACGAAAAAAAGGAAGATATTATGAGGGTAATAACAGGAACGGCAAAAGGCAGGCGACTTGAAACCCTTGAGGGAGAAGATGTAAGACCTACCACCGAAAGAATAAAAGAGGCCGTATTTTCAATTATACAGTTTGAAATTATGGGACATACATTTCTCGACCTTTTTGCAGGCTCGGGACAGATGGGTATTGAGGCAATAAGCAGAGGCGCAAGCTCGGCGTATTTTGTTGACGCATCAAAAAAATCGCTTGATGTAGTGCGAAAAAATGTTTCTGCGGTTAAATTTGACAAAGAGGCAAAGCTGTTTGCAATGGATTACCGCAGCTTTCTTTCTATGAACTCAACCGAGTTTGACATAGCGTTTTTAGACCCGCCGTACAAAAAAGGAATTTTGCAGGACGCACTTCCTATTGTGGCGGAGAATATGCGTGAAACGGGCATAATTATTGCAGAAAATCCCATTGACGAACAAATTTCTGCAAATTACGGCGATTTTGTACTTGACAGAGAATATCGCTATGGTAAAATAAAAATAAGCACATTCAGACATAAGGATTTTTTGTAATGGAAAAAACAGTTATTTGTCCGGGCAGTTTTGATCCGGTTACGCTGGGACATATCGACATTATCAAGCGTGCCGCAAATATGTTTGACAAGGTTATAGTCGGTGTGTTTACCAACGAAAAAAAGACTCCAAGCTTTTCTGCGGAGGAGAGAATACAGTTTTTAAAGGAATCAACCGCAGGTATCGAGAATGTTGAAATAGTAAGCTACAGCGGCTTGCTTGCTCAATATTGCAAAGAGCGCAAGGTTGACGCAATAGTAAAAGGATTAAGAGCTGTGTCTGACTTTGAATATGAATTTCAGCAGGCGCTCACCAATAAAAGGCTTAATCCGCAGCTTGAAACAATATTTTTGACAGCGGAGTCGGAGTCAATGTATTTAAGTTCAAGTATGGTGCGTACGGTAGCTTCTCTCGGCGGTGATATAAGCAATTTTGTTCCCGAGATGATTCATGACAGAATTGTTGAAAGACTTTATAAAAAAGAAAAGTAAACCTTAAATAAAGGAGATAATAAATTATGAAAATTGATGATTTAATTTTAGAGCTTCAGGATATACTCGGCTCGGCTAAGTCTGTACCTTTTTCAGGCGGCAAGGTAATGGTTGACAGCGATGAGATGTACAACATTATTGAGCAGATTCAGGACGCAATGCCGTCAGAAATCAGCCAGGCAAAGAATGTAGTTGCCGACAGAAAGGCAATTCTTACAGAAGCTAAGAAAGAGGCAGAAAACATTATTCGCAATGCTGAAGAGCGCAAAAAGACAATCCTCAATCAGAACGAGCTTGTTCGTGAGGCGAAGGTTAAGGCTAAGGAAATTGTTGACGATGCAAAGGCAAAATCAAAGGAAATCCGCACAGCTACAAATGTTTATTCTGACAGCATTTTAAAGACAACAGAAGAAACACTTTCTTCACAGCTTGATATTGTAAAGAAAACAAGAGAAAAGTTTTCAGAACAGCAGAGAACGCAGAAGAACGCATAATTCAAAATTGAATTACAGTTAAGTAAAGCCCTGTCATAATTTAAACTATGACAGGGCTGTTTTTGTTTTTAAAATTAAAAATCGCAAAAGAAAAAAATCGCAAAAGAAAAAATCCATCTGAATCAGATGGATTTCATTATGTTGGCATTTCCCTATCTTTCCGGGCCGTCACCAGCCAAGTATTTTCGGCACCACTGAGCTTAACTTCTGTGTTCGGTATGGGAACAGGTGGACCCTCAGCGTCATCAACACCAACTGTTTAATTGTGTTCTCACAAGAGAACAGTTAATATTGTACAGCATTAAATTGTATTTGTCAATACCTTTTTTAAAATTTTTTATAATATGGGACGGAGTTTATTTTTGTTACTGCGGTTTTTGAAAGTTGAGTAATTTTAATAAATTATGTTTTAGCGAAGTGTCGGTCGACCAAACTTTTATAATTAATTGGCAAAGCAATTTGCTAAATCATAATTTACCCCAACTTTTGATAAAGAACCGCTAAACCCAAATTTACCTAAAATTTTGCAAAAGAAAAATCCATCTAAATCAGATGGATTTTGTTATGTTGGCATTTCCCTATCTTTCCAGGCCGTCACCAGCCAAGTATTTTCGGCACCACTGAGCTTAACTTCTGTGTTCGGTATGGGAACAGGTGGACCCTCAGCGTCATCAACACCAACTGTTTAATTGTGTCCTCACAAGAGAACATTTGGTATTATACAGCATTAAATTGTATTTGTCAACACTTTTTTTGAATCTTTTTAAATTATTGCAAATAAAGCAAAAAAATAGCAATATGCAATACATTTTTTGTTTGTTTTTCACTTTTGAAAATTAAAACAAAGTCATATTTTTTGAGGAAATATTGACTTAAAACGAAAAAAGTCGTACAATTAAGAGGAATGGAATGATGATTATGAATAAAGCAAAAGAAATTTTATTTTCGCTTTCGTCCCTCTCAATTTTCAGAGGAATTTTAAACAGAAGCGTACCAAAGGCATATTACAAATTATTAAATTCTATGGACAAAAAGCCCGAGGAGTTTTTAAACGCATACGGCGAGTTTTTCTCTCTTATCAGTGAAAGAGGCTGCAGCAATCGCCTTGCCTATGCTTTTACCGAGGCTGCATTGTTTGATGAAAACTGCTTTACAAGAGCTGCGGCTGCCGGTAAGTACAACACACTTCCCGACAATCTTTTAAAAGCCGTAAAGCGTGACTGTCAGGCTATTTTAAATGCCGCTTCACTTACTTCTCAAGAGCTTATTCAGTGCTATTGCGCATCAAATGATTTGGCAACCGTTGCCGATATGGGCTATGTTGCCGAGCATCTTCCAAAATGGGAGTGCGGCGAGTGTGCAGAGAGCTTTAAGATGTTTGACGGTTCGCTTGAAAAGGTAGCTAAGTATTATAAAGAAAACGGCTGCGGTATTTTTGCCCGTTATAAGGCGTTTATTTGGCGTGACGGCGATATTCAGCCTGTTTTGCACCCCGATAAAATCGATATGGATTCATTTACAGGCTACGAAAGACAGCGTGACATCGTTGTCGGCAATACAAAATCCTTTATTGAGGGTAAGGCTTGCAATAACTGCCTGCTTTACGGCGATATGGGTACAGGTAAAAGTTCTACCGTTAAAGCCATTGCAAATGAATTCCGCAAAGACGGCTTGAGGATTGTTGAAATTCCAAAGGAAAGACTTATCGACTTCCCGATTCTGGTTGATAAGATTGCAACTCTGCCTATGAAGTTTATCATATTTATTGATGACCTTTCTTTCCAAAAGCAGGATCAGAGTTACACAACATTGAAAGCGGTGCTTGAGGGCGGTATTGCGGCTCGTCCTGACAATGCGCTTATTTATGCGACATCTAACCGTCGTCATCTTGTTAAGGAAAGCTTTGCCGACCGTACGGATGATGATATCAACACCCGTGATAATATGCAGGAAACACTCTCGCTTTCAGACCGTTTCGGTTTGTCGGTATGTTATTCTGCTCCGTCAAAGAAAGAATTTCTTGACATTGTTTTTGCTCTTGCCAAAGAAAACGGAGTTAATCTTACAGAAGAAGAGCTTGAGGCAGGCGCAGAGCGTTTTGCACTTTCAAGAGGCGGTCGTTCACCGAGATGTGCAAAGCATTATATTGAATCTCTATTTGCTAAATAAACGGAGGTAAATAATGAAGAAAATTGTTTCAGTATTCCTTGCGTCGGCACTTGCTGTTTCAGCTTGTGCGGGACTTGCGGGCTGTAGCGGCGACAATAAAAACTATCCTGTATCTGTTGCGGATATTACTATAGAAACCGAGCCAAAAGATATTGTTGTGCTTTCGGACGAAACGGCAGACATTATTTCTTATTTAGGTTATGCCAAAAAAATGGTAGGCAGAAGTGACGAGGTTACTCAAAACTTTTTATCGGTGGCACCGAGTGTGGGTTCGGCTGCAAAGCCTGATGTTGAAAAAATCAAATCGTATGCAACCGATATTGTTTTTGCAGATGACACACTTGACGAAAATGCAAAGAAAGAGCTTACCGACGCAGGTATTATGGTGCTAAATGTTGCTTCACCCGAAACCACAACAGAGCTTGAAACCGTGTATCTTACTCTCGGAAAGATTCTTGGCGGTTCTGTTGACGGAGCAAAAACAGGTGAAGATTCTTATAAAGATTTAATTGACACCATGAAAACTTACAAAGCCGAAGTCAACAGCAATGTTTCCAAAACAATTTGCTATTTGTACCTTGAGGGAGATAAGCTCCATACTCTCCACAGCGGAACATACGGCGATATGCTTTTGGGATACACAGGTGCGGTAAATGCCGCTGTAAATGTATCCGAAAGCGAGATTGACACAAAAATTTTAAAGATTGCAAATCCGGATTATATATTGTATGACGATGACGCAACTTTGCAGTTTATTAAGAATGACTCTGACCTTAAGGGATTAAAAGCTGTTAAGAATAAACAAACTCTTATGATTTCACAGGAAGAAATCAGCAGAATGGGTACAACTTCACTTTTTACATTGAATAAGATTATGAACTTTATGTATCCCGACAGACTTAAGAAAAATACGGACGCAACCTCCGAATCGGTTGTTCCGTCAGCCGTTGAGGGTGCAACAACAGCTACAAAATCGGCATCAAATACACAGACAACCACGCAGGCTGCAACAACTGCCGCAAATGCAAACGGTTCGGTTGAAAGCCAATACAAAATAAAGGTAAACGGTCTTTCACTTAAACTTGATGATGAAAACGATAATGTAAAGGCTATGCAGCAGCGTTTGTTTGACCTCGGTTACATTACAGATAAGGAAAATGTGACGGGTTATTACGGCAAAGTTACTCAAAAGGCTGTAAAAGATTTCCAAAAAGCGAGCGGACTTAAACAGTCAGGCACAGCAGATAATAAAACTCTTACAGCACTCTTTAAGAGTGACGCCAAGGCAAAGGCTTAACGCTTTTTCGCTGTTTACAATGTACACAGTTAATTACAGGTCACGATTTTTCGTGACCTGTTTTGGAATTTAAGAAAAATTTTGTGGTTCTTTATCAAAAGTTGGGATAAATTATGGCTTAGCGCACGGGTTAAGCGAAATAATTTAAAAATTCAGGTCAAGCCTTTTTAGGCTGACAAACTTTTTTTCGGGGCGGATAATCCGTTGATTTCAAAGGCTATTGCCCGATTGTTAAAAAATATTTATAAAAGGAGAAATCAAAATGCAGGGAAAATGGAGAGAAAATCTTATAAAAATAAAACCGTATGTAGCAGGTGAACAGTCAAACGATAAGGATATGATTAAACTTAACGCAAACGAAAATCCCTATCCGCCGTCACCGCAGGTTAAAAAAGTTTTTGAAAAATACGCACAGAACAGCGAGGGACTAAAGAAATATCCTAATTCGGATTCGATTATTTTAAAAGATGCAATCGCAAAAAGGTACAATGTCGGCAGAAACAATGTGTTTGTTGGCAACGGCTCAGATGATGTAATAGCTTTGTCGTTTATGGCTTTCTTTAATTCTGATAAGCCGATTTTATATCCTGATATTACCTATTCTTTTTATCCTGTATGGTGTTCGCTTATAAAAATTCCGTACAAGACAATCCCTGTTGACGAAAATTTTGAAATTCACGCCGAAGATTACTATACGGAGAACGGCGGTATTATTATTCCTAACCCGAATGCGCCGACGAGCATTTGCAAACCGCTTGACTTTGTAATCGACATTGTTGAGCATAATCCCGACAGCGTTGTTATTATTGACGAGGCTTATGTTGACTTTGGCGGAGAGTCTGCCGTTGAGCTTACAAAGAAGTACGAAAATCTCCTTGTTACCCAAACTTTTTCAAAATCACGCTCACTTGCCGGTATGCGTATAGGCTTTGCAATCGGCAGTGAAGAGTTGATTGCTACGCTTGAAACCGTTAAAAATTCATACAATTCATATGTTATGGACAGCATTGCACTTGAGGTCGGTACTGCGTCTGTGAATGACGAGGAATACTTTAAGGAATGTGTTAATAAGGTTATCGCTACAAGAGAGAGGGTAAGGGATGAACTCATTGCGCTTGGCTTTGATGTAAAAAAGAGCGCAACAAACTTCCTTTTTGCCACTCATAAAGAATATTCCGCAAAAGAAATATTTGAATATCTGAAAACCAAGAAAATTTTTATCAGATATTTTAATGTTCCGAGAATTGATAACTACTTAAGAATTTCTATAGGTAGAGATGAAGAAATGGATAAGATGATTGCGGCAATGAAAGAGTTTTTTATATAAGAGAATTTATTAAGTGCTTTTTGAAAAACGGGATTTAACCTATAAAATAAAAACATCTGTGTCGGCTTGATTTTTATACAAAATAATTTTTTCTTTGTAACACAAAAGTCACATTCGTTCGTTAAAATAAATAATGGTACATTGTTTTTGCTCTTGTTTAGCTAAAGCACAGTAAATATTTGAAAAATTACATATAAAAACCAATGTTTTGTATGTTTACTATATGGTAAAATTTTGGTATAATATTTTTTAAAATTCAGAACGGATAAAAATATGAGGTAATATATGAATATTTCAGACAAAAAATCAAGAATTTTTCTTGCTGTTGTCATAGTTTTAAGCCTTGCGCTAAGCACTGTTTTTATGATGAACAAACAGGGCTATCACGAGGACGAGCTTTTGACATATAATCTCGCAAATTCGGCTAATACACTCAAAACTGACGGTGAATGGAACAGCGGTGCCGATTTTATCGACTATCTTTCCGTATCGGACGGTGACCGCTTTAATTATGAACAGGTTTATGAAAATCAAATAATTGACGCTTCTCATCCTCCTTTTTACTACGGACTTGTGCATACTGTATGCTCGCTGTTTCCAAATCAATTCTCAAGATATTTTGCTTTTTCGATAAATGTTCTTGCAATGGCAGGCATTTTGATTATGCTGTTTAAAATCGTAAAGAGAATTACCAAAAATAATCTCTATGCTCTCATAGCGACAGGCGCTTTTGCGTTCAGTATTGCCTGTACTACAATGACTATTTATTTGAGAATGTACGCAACGCTTACATTTTTTGTGCTTTCAATGATTTATATGAACCTGAAAATCTATGAGAGAAAGAATACCGCAAAATTTACCGATTTCTTGATTTTAGGGCTTATAACATTGCTTGGCACGCTTACGCAGTATTACTTCATCTTGTTTGAGGGACTTACAGGTCTTATTATGCTTGTGTTCCAAATTAAGGAAAGAAACATAAAGGATTTAATAAAGTACATAATTACTGCTGTTCTTGGCAGTGCGGCGGCACTTTGTATTTATCCGTACATCATTACGAATGTGCTCGGCGGCAACCGTGGTTTCGGTTCGCTTAGCATTTCAATTGACCCGATTACCGTTGTTACTTATTTTGCGTATAAAATCGGCACATACATTCAGGTGCTTGCCAAAGATGTGTTCTTAAATCAAATATGGCTGCTTGCTCTCTGCAGTGTTGCTCTTATCGGTTTTTGGATTTACCTGCGCTTTGTCAGAAAGGAAAAACTTTCTCGTACCGCATTTATGGCTTTTGTTCCGTCACTTGTTTATTTTGTTGCAATTTCGCTTGTTTCTCCGTTTAACAGCGACCGCTACATTATGGCGTCTTTGCCGATGCTTGTAACTGTATTTGTGCTTGCACTTATTAAATTTACAAGAGTTACAGGCAAAAAATGGCTCACAACAGCCGTACCGATTTGCCTTGCAATTACCTGCGCAATCGGCTATATCACTGTAAAGCCTTACTATATGTATGGCGTAAAAACCGAGCTTTACACTCCGCAAACCGATAAATGCGTATTTGTCGGCACTGCTATGCTTGAGTGGAACAAGAGCATTGACAAGCTTGCAAATTACGATGAAACTATGATTGTTCAGACGGCTGATTTTTCTCCTGCTCTTGCAGATGAACTTGAAGATTTTGCAGAGAAGAGGGGAGTAATTACCAACGGAAAGATTACCGAGTTTATGGACGGTTATATGAATAACGGCAGTGAAAAGAAAAAGACTGACAGTATGCAGGCTATCAAAACGGACTTAAAACTTGCTAATGAGAATGAAATTACAGTTTACATTTCAAGACTTGCCGACAAAGACAAGGTAATTAAGTATATTACAGAGAATACAAAATTCAAGAATTATGACTTGATTTCAAAGGATTACAGCTTTGACGAGTTTTACAATTGGTACGATTACTTTGTGGAAACCGAATCTTATTGTAATGTGTACAAATTTTATTAATAAAGATAAGGATTGCGAAAAATTATGAAAGACAGAAAAGATTCGACTGGATTTGTTTTTTCAGGCGGCGGATTGCAGGGTATTGCGCACATAGGTGCGGTAACCGCTTTATATGAACTTGGCATAAGACCCGAATATGTTTCGGGAACAAGCTCGGGTTCGATTATGGCAATGTTGGTTGCTATGGGGCTTGAACCGAAAGAAATGCACGAGGTAGCAAAAAAATATTGGAAAATTCTTGCCGAAATTGACAACGGACTTATATTCAAGGCACTTGCGCAGTTTATCGTTTATAAAAAAATTCAGAAAAACGGCATAAAAAACGGCGAAATAATTTCTGATGTTGTAAAAGAAGTGCTTGCCTCAAAGGGACTTGAAAATGATTTTAAGTCTTTGCCGATTAATCTTTCTGTCTGTACCGTTGACACAATGACAACAGACGAATGTATTTTTACAACCTATGACGAACACCTTGAGAGAGAGCATATACACTATCTTACAGATGTTCCGCTCGATGTTGCGGTAAGAGCGAGTATGTCGTTTCCTGCAATTTACACCACCTGCCCGTATAAAGAATATGACTTTGTTGACGGCGGTTCTAAGGATAACCTGCCTGTAAGAGTGTTAAAGGATATGGGCGTAGGCAAGGTGCTTGCAATCGGATTTGATATTTTGCAGTATAAACCGGACGCAGGTCTTGACGGACTTATTAAGGTTATATGGCGTGCTCTCGATGTGTATTCAATTGACAGTACCAGAGAGTCAATGAAGCTTGCCGACCTCGCCGTGCAGATAAAGAATGAAAATACCGCCCTTTTTTCTATCGACAGTGTTGACGATACTATTCAAGAGGGATATGATGCAATTATGGCTCATAAGGACGAGATTTTAAAAGTTTTTGGATAAATTAAACGGCTGTTGCGATTTAAGCAACAGCCGTAATTTTTATCTTGTTATCAGATTTTTTATTAAAAGTTGGGGTGAATTATGGTTTAACGGAGTGTCGGTCGGGCATTGAAATTTAGCTAACGCTAAATTATCCTCCCAAAAACAAAAAAGTTTACTCAATTTTTTCAAAAATTGCGGGTTTGGGCAGCGCCCATAATAATCTTCCGATATAACAAATTATTATGCACTGACAGTCTGCTGTCAGTGTGCGTAAAACAGAATTTGAAAAAACAGGCGGTAGCCGTTGTAAACAGAAATGCCAAAAATATAGGCAACGCATTGCGCTGCCTATGAAGATTAAGTATGTTTTCTTTTATTGCTCTCGCATTGACTTTCGCCTATTCGTTCAAGCCGCCAAACAGCAAGCTGTTCGGCTATCGTCAGATTGCGTAAGCGGAAAGTATTTGTGGCTTTGCCCACACCCATAACCTTTGAAAAGGTTGACCAAACTTTTATAATTACTTGTCAAAACACTCTGCTAAACCATAATTTTAAACTACCTTGACGGTAACATCAATTCTTTTTGTGCGGTGCAGTGTGTCTTCAACACTGTAAGTCAGCTTATATGTACCGACTTTATCGGTAAGAACATTGCCTGTTACGGATATTTTATCTGTAATATCGTTTGAACAGGTGTCAACAGCGGTTACACCCTCAAGCAGGTCGGCGGTTTCGCCTTTGGTTATAGTCAAATCGCTTGCGCCGTGAATTTCAGGTGTCTTTGTTGCATACGGGTTCTGCGGATCATCGTCGGTAGGGTCCCAGCCACAGGTATGGTCGGTAATTTTAATTGCCTCCGGTTTGCCGAGCGGGCCCGGATTGTCGTCATCGTAAACGGTTACGGGTGTGTTTTCGGGACAATTATCATATATCCACTTTACATCTGCGGTTTCCATTCTTACACAGCCGAGTGAACCCTCATCTCCGAGTTTGTTGAACTCCTCGGTTTCGAGTGTGTCGGCGCTTGCGTCTTCATACGGAACGGAATGAAAAAGATAATCGCCGTAAAATCCCGATACATAATGACCGTAAACATCATTGAAAAGCGGATTCCATTCCTGCTTGTAGTAAATGTAGAAATCGTCGCCGAGAACGGTAGCTTTGTTAACACCGGTTGAACAAATCATTGCACGGACAGGAACAGTATATTCGCCGTTTTTGTCATAAGTGTAAACCGTAACGCAGTTTTGCGAGCGATTGACTTTAATAAAATAAGGATTTTTCTCGTAAATATTATTAAGATTTTCAGTCAGCACATCGGTGTTTGCAAGATAGCAGGTTGAATATCCGTCATAAATGCTCTGCGACTGAGCAGCAACCGTAATATTGTAGGTATGGCGGGTGTTGCCTATCTGTGCGGTAATTGTAGCCGTACCCTCGCTTAAGCCGTCAATTCTTCCACCGTCATCAACGGTAACGATATTGTTGTCACTGCTTGACCACTTTGATTTTACAAGTTCTTCGGCGGTTGCCTCCGACGGAGTGATAATTTTTATTTCATTACATCCAATGCTTATATCGGCGGTTTCGCCCGTTACAATAACGGTCGGCTGTTTGCTGTTTGCCAACGAAGGTTGAGTTGTATTAATGTTTTTATTGTCGGCAGGTACTGAATTATCGGAAGTTCTACCTGCCACAGCGGTTACTATTACCGATACGCCAAGCACTGCCGCAAGCGTAAGAATAAAGGATTTACGATTAATGGATTTAAAATTCATCAAATTATTCCTTTCGTTTGTGTCTTTTAGTTTATTTTATTACATTATTATATATGTTTTTTTAAAAAAGTTCAAGAAATATTTAAATATTAAACAAAATCCCCGTGAAATATGTTAGAATATGTTTGGTGATTGGATATGTTACATTTTATAAAACACTTCAGAACGATTACAAGACACAGGCATAAGGTTATTGCTCACTGCGCAAAGGCAGGAATACTTTGGCAGGGGTTAAGGCACGACCTTTCAAAATATTCACCGACGGAGTTTATTCCGGGTGCAAAGTACTACCAGGGCAACAGAAGTCCTAACGAAAAAGAAAGGGAGCTTTACGGCTATTCAAAGGCATGGATGCATCATAAGGGCAGAAACCGTCATCACTACGAGTATTGGAATGACTACAATCCTAAGACAAAGCAGATAGAAAATGTGGAAATGCCGCTTAATTATGTAATCGAAATGTTTTGTGACAGGGTCGCCGCAAGTAAAATATATAACGGTTCAAATTACAAAGACAGAGATTCTTTGGATTACTTCGGCAGGGTAAAGGGCAAACACCGTATGCACGAAAACACAGAGAAACTGCTTGAAGAATTACTTACAATGCTGAGTGAAAAGGGAGAAGAAAAAACTTTTGCTTATATAAGAAAATTAAGAAAAATCAAAAAATAATTTCTTTGTGATTTTAATGAATTTATTTTACCGATTTTGCGTTTTAAAGTACTGAAATGCTTTTGCCGCTTGTAAAGAACAGAACAAAAATCAACAAAATTTATGTAAAAACAAATAATAAAAAACAAGTAATTGTTAAATTTTTCACATATTAAAAAATATACCGAAAATCGGCGGCGCTATAGGCAAAAAATATAGGGAAAATTCGGCTTTTTTAGGCAAAAATAAAAAGCATTAGTATTTTTTGAAAATCCTTGACTTTAGCAAAAAAATGTGGTATTTTATATATGCTGATTTTGTGACGGAAACAATAAATCAGCAACGCAAGGCTTACATTGCCGTTTCGGCAAAAAGCAATAAAATCAATTCAATGAGAGTTAATCTCGTCTATTGAAAATGCTTGAAATGCCGACGGTTCAAATCAATCACGGTTTGAGCCTTGTCGGTTTTATTTTTGAAATACAGGGGGTTATTCTATGCGTTCCGAATGGAGTAATTTTGTTGGCGGACTTTGGGAATCTGAAATCAATGTCAGAGACTTTATCCAGAAAAACTACAAGCCATATGACGGCGATGAGTCTTTCCTCGTAGGTCCTACTGAGGCTACAGAAAAGCTTTGGGGCAAACTTAAAGAACTTCAGAAAGAAGAAAGAAGCAAGGGCGGCGTACTTGATATGGAGACTGAGGTTGTTACCTCACTCACAGCTTACGGCGCAGCATACATCGACGAAGATCTTAAGGATCTTGAGCAGGTAGTCGGTCTTCAGACTGACAAGCCTTTAAAGCGTGCATTTATGCCTTACGGCGGCATTAAGATGGCTGAACAGTCATGCCAGATGTACGGTTATGAGCCAAGCCCTAAGCTTCACGAAATCTTTACAAAATATCACAAGACACATAACCAGGGTGTATTCGATATCTACACACCTGAAATGAAGGTAGCTCGTCACAACAAGATTCTTACAGGTCTTCCGGATACATACGGCAGAGGCAGAATCGTAGGCGACTACAGAAGAATCGCTCTTTACGGTATTGATTACCTTATCGAGTGCAAGAAGGAAGACTTCGCCGAAACAAACCGTCAGGGTATGAGAAGAGGCGACTTCCAGCTCAGAGAGGAAATCGCAGATCAGATCAAGGCTCTTAACGGCATGAAAGAAATGGCTGCAATCTACGGCTTTGATATTTCACAGCCTGCTAAGAACGCTAAAGAAGCTGTTCAGTGGCTCTACTTTGGTTACCTCGCAGCTATTAAGACTCAGAACGGCGCTGCAATGAGCGTAGGCAGAGTTTCTACATTCCTCGACATTTATATTGAGCGTGACCTTGAGAACGGTACACTTACAGAGGCACAGGCACAGGAGCTTGTTGACCACTTTGTTATGAAGTGCCGTATGGTTAAGTTCGCAAGAATCGAAAGCTACAACCAGCTCTTCTCAGGTGACCCTGTATGGGCTACTCTTGAAGTTGCAGGTATCGGTATGGACGGCCGTTCACAGGTTACAAAGAACGACTTCCGTTTCCTCCACACACTTGAGAATATGGGCCCTTCACCTGAGCCAAACCTCACAGTTCTTTATTCTTCAAGACTTCCTGAGGGCTTTAAGAAGTACGCTTCTAAGATCTCTGTTCAGACAAGCTCAATTCAGTATGAGAACGATGATGTTATGCGTCCGGTATGGGGCGATGATTACTCAATCTGCTGCTGCGTATCTGCAACAGAAACCGGTAAGGAAATCCAGTTCTTCGGCGCTCGTGCTAACCTTGCTAAGTGTCTTCTTTACGCTATCAACGGCGGTGTTGATGAGAAGACAAAGGTACAGGTAGGTCCTGAATACAGACCGATTACTTCTGAATACCTTGACTATGATGAGGTTATCAAGAAGTATGACGCTATGATGGATTGGCTTGCTCACCTCTATGTAGGTACACTTAATATGATTCACTATATGCACGACAAGTATTACTATGAAGCTGCCGAGATGGCTCTTATTGATACTAACTGCCGTCGTACATTTGCTACAGGTATCGCAGGTTTCTCACATGTAGTTGACTCACTCAGCGCTATTAAGTATGCTAAGGTTAAGGTTATCCGTGATGAAGACGGTATTGCTACTGACTTCGAGATCGACGGTGAGTTCCCAAGATACGGCAACAACGATGAGAGAGCAGACCAAATCGCTGTAAACCTTCTCCGTAAGTTTATGAGCAAGATCAGATACTGCCACACATACAGAGATTCAGAGCCTACAACATCTATCCTTACAATTACATCAAATGTTGTATACGGTAAGGCTACAGGTTCACTTCCTGACGGCAGAAAAGCAGGCGAGCCACTTTCACCTGGTGCTAACCCATCTTACGGTGCAGAGCAGAGCGGTCTTCTTGCTTCACTTAACTCTGTTGCTAAACTTCCATACGAGTATGCACTCGATGGTATTTCAAATACACAGACAATCAGCCCGGATGCACTCGGTCACAATGATGACGAGCGTGTAAACAACCTTGTAAATGTACTTGACGGTTACTTCGATCAGGGTGCACACCACCTCAATGTAAACGTATTCGGTACAGAAAAGCTCATCGATGCTATGGAGCATCCTGAGAAGGAAGAGTACGCTAACTTCACAATCCGTGTATCAGGTTACGCTGTTAAGTTCATTGACCTTACAAGAGAGCAGCAGCTCGATGTAATCGCAAGAACTTGCCACAAGTCAATGTAATTTAATAATGGAAAATAAAGAGTTAGTCGGCTATGTCCACTCACTCGAAAGCTTTGGTTCTGTTGACGGACCGGGTGTAAGATATGTAGTATTTTTGAGCGGTTGCGCAATGCGCTGTCAATTCTGCCACAATCCCGACACCTGGCAAATGAGTAAGGGTACACCTTACACAGCAGAAGAATTGCTTAAAAAAGCTATCGCATATCGCCCTTACTGGAAAAGTGAGGGCGGTATTACAGTTAGTGGAGGAGAGCCGCTTTTACAGATTGATTTTCTTATTGACTTTTTTAAAAAGGCAAAAGAGCTCGGTATAAATACAACGCTTGATACAAGCGGAAATCCGTTTACCAAAGAAGAGCCTTACTATTCAAAATGGAAAGAGCTTATGAAGTATACGGATTTGTTGTTACTCGATATTAAGCATATTGATGATGAACAGCACAAAATTCTTACCGGGCATACTAATGTTAATATTCTGCAAATGGCAAGAGAACTTTCGGATATGGGTAAACCCGTATGGATTCGCCATGTACTTGTTCCGCAGAGGAGCGACTATGACGAGTATCTGTATCGTCTTGCCGATTTTATAAAAACTCTTAAAAATGTCAAGAGAGTTGAAGTGTTGCCGTACCACACACTTGGAGTGTATAAGTGGAAAGAACTTGGCATCGACTATAAACTTGAGGGCATTGATCCGCCAACACCCGAGAGAGTTCTTAACGCAAAGAAAATTCTCGGTTGCGAATAATAACCTAATATTTTTGGGACAGTCTGATGACTGTCCCTTTTTGGTTAGTTGAGATTGTAAATTTGGGGTTTAATGCACCAATTTAAGCGAAATAATTAAAAAATTTAGGTCAAGCCTTTTTAAAGGCTTGCGGGTTTGGGCAGCGCCCATAAA